>JAEEGL016817632.1_pt1 | contig 10631 bp, 10 predicted proteins | sample 9134231 | NCBI WGS metagenome assembly JAEEGL01 (sample SAMN16246548, study PRJNA631951) | gut metagenome | biome: gut microbiome; feature: rumen; material: fiber-attached | host: Bos | place: Iran: Karaj | collected 2018-10 | reverse complement strand
GGTTTCTCCCTTCTTTAGAGGTTTATATTATCCGCAGGATTTTTTGACACGAGATGGCACGCCACAGAATGCCCCTCTTCTGTTTCCTGCATAACAGGCTTAACCTTTGCGCACTGCTCTGTCGCGTAAGGACATCTTGTATGGAAACAGCAGCCTGTCGGCGGATTCATCGGGCTCGGTACATCGCCCTGGATTTCGCCTGTCATGGAACCGATTTCCGGATCCGGCACAGGAATTGCTTCCAGCAGTGCTTTCGTATAAGGATGCTGCGGATTATCAAACAGCTTGTCCTTATCCGCCATCTCGACAATATTCCCGAGATACATGACCAGGACTCTGTCACAGAGATGATGGACGACACTCAGGTTATGCGAGATAAATATATATGTCAGGTCATGCTTTTCCTTAAGACTCTGCATGAGGTTCAGGATCTGTGCCTGGATGGAAACATCCAGGGCGGATACCGGTTCATCGCAGATGATCAGCTCCGGATCCAGCGCAAGGGCCCTCGCAATACCGATTCTCTGTCTCTGGCCGCCTGAGAACTCGTGAGGATATCTGGTGATCTGGTCCTCATTGAAGCCGACCTCTTTCATCAGCTCCAGCACCTTCCTGTTCCGTTCCTCTGCCGAGCCTACTCCCTGGACATCCAGCGGCTCCCTGATACATTTTCCAACCGTAAAGCGCGGATCCAGCGAAGAATAAGGATCCTGGAAGATGATCTGGATTCTCTTTGCCTGTTCCTTGCTTCTTCTTTTCTTTCCGGTAAATATGGACTTTCCTTCGTACAGGACATCTCCGGAATACGGTTCTACAAGTCCTACGATACAGTGTCCCGTAGTGGATTTTCCGCAGCCGGATTCTCCTACGATACCCAGCGCTTCTTTTTTGTGCACTTCAAATGAAATACCGTCGACAGCCTTTACGTATCTTTTCTTTCCGGTAAGGGAACCGCCCTTCACGGGGTAATATACCTTTAAATCTTTAACTTCCAGTAATGCATCGCTCATTGCCGACTCCTTACTCATATTTCCAGCAGCGGACCTTTCTTCCGTCCGGCATTGTCTTTAACGGAGGCATCTGGCTGCGGCATTTATCGCAGGCTTCCTCGCATCTGAGTGAGAAGCGGCATCCCTCCGGATATTCCTTTGGACTGGGAATGGAGCCTTTGATGCTGTAGAGCTCATCTCGTTTATCATGAATAGAAGGTATGGACTTTAACAGCCCCAGTGTATACGGATGCAGCGGATCAGCGAAAATCTGCTTCACGCCCGCATACTCAACCGCCTGTCCGGCATACATTACAAGAACATTCTGCGCAATCTGCGCGACAACGCCCATATCATGAGTGATCAGGATAATGGACATCTGGTTGCCTTCCTTCAGCTCCTGGAGAAGATGGATGATCTGGGCCTGGATTGTCACATCAAGCGCCGTCGTGGGTTCATCCGCAATCAGGATATTCGGGCTGCAGGCAAGCGCCATAGCGATCATTGCCCTCTGACGCATACCGCCGGAGAGCTGGTGAGGATATTCATCGATCACCTGCTCAGCCGAGGGAATCCTTACCCTTTTGAGCATCTCCAGCGCCCTGTCCCTCGCCTCTTTCTTGCTCATCTTCTGATGGAGCCGCAGGATATCACAGATCTGTTTTCCTATAGTGAACACAGGGTTCAATGAGGTAAGGGGTTCCTGGAAGATCATGGAGATCTCATTTCCCCTGATCTTCTGCATTTCTTTTTCTGATTTTTTAAGAAGATCCTCGCCCTGGTAGATAATCTCACCGGATTCGATTTTTCCCGGAGGCATCGGCACAATCTGCAGAATTGAAAGCGATGTCACGCTCTTGCCGCAGCCGGACTCTCCGACGATCGCAAGGGTCTCTCCCTTGTCCAGTTCGAACTCCAGGCCGTCTACCGCGGGGACAACGCCCTCTTCCGTATAAAAATATGTTTTAAGATCCTTTACCTGTAAGACTGACATGATACCCTCCCTATGACGCGTTCTTTAATCTCGGATCCAGCGCATCACGCAGTCCGTCTCCGACCAAAGAAAAGCTCATAACGACCAGTGTAATGGTCAGCCCGGGGAAAATTGCCTCCCATGGATTCGTACGTAGAACATCCTTTGCTTTATTGAGCATTGCGCCCCATTCCGGATTCGGTGCCTGAACACCGAGGCCGAGGAAGGAAAGTGATGAGGATGTCAGGATTGCCGTGCCGAGATTCAGCGTAATATTGACGATGATCTGGGAGATGGCATTGGGTATGACATGCTTGCGGATAATGTTCCAGCTTGATTCTCCCATAACCTTCGCGGCGCCGACATACTGTGAATCCCGGAGCGTAATGACGACACCCCTGACCATTCTGGCTATGGAAGGAATCGCAAAGACAGCGATAGCAATAATCGTGTTCTTTGTACCGCTCCCGAGGATAGCCACTATGACCATGGCAAGAAGGAGCCCGGGAAATGCCAGCAGGACATCAATTATTCTGGATATGACCGAATCCACCCAGCCGCCGAAGTAGCCGGCCGCAACGCCCAGCAGAATGCCGATGAAACCGCCGGACAAAACACCTGTAAAGCTGATAAACAGGGAAATCCTTGAGCCGTACACAATTCTTGTCAGCGTGTCTCTTCCGAGATAGTCGGTGCCGAACAGATGGCTGGCCGACGGTCCCTGATGAAGAGCTGAGGAGTCAAATACATAGGGATCGTATTTGCACAGGAACGGTCCGATGATCGCGATAACAAAAAAGCTCAGAAGAATAAAAAGAGCGACCACAGAAGCTTTCCGCTTAAAAAAACGTCTGATAATTGACTGATCTATCATATGGTACACCTCTTATTTATACTTGACCCGGGGATCAACCAGACCATAAATGATGTCTACGATCGTATTAACAACTACAAACGAAAAGGCCAGGATCAGCACCGTGCTCTGGATCGCCGGATAATCCCGTCGTGAGACGCTGTCGACAAGAAAGCTTCCGATACCGTTGATGGTAAATATGGTTTCCACCATAGTAGCGCCCGCCAGAAGACCGCCGAAACGAAGGCCGATAGCGGTAAGTACCGGGATCAGTGCGTTCTTGAAGGCGTAGGACATGATAAGCTTAGTCCTTGGAACGCCGTATGCCTTGGCTGTCCGGATATAATCCTGCCCCATGACATCCAGCATCGAGGATCTCGTCGTCCTTGCTATCATTCCGACTGCTCCGAGACCGAGCGTTGTAATCGGCAGGACTGCAGCCTTCCAGGAGCCGAGTCCCAGGCTGGGGAAGACCTTCAGATGGATACAGAAATATAGCATCAGGAGCATCGCGAGGAAGAACGAGGGCGTTGAGACAGCGATCATGGAGATAACCATTACCACGTTGTCCCCTAGTTTATTGTGGTGAACTGCCGCGATTACGCCGAATATGACGCCAATAATCGATCCGACCACGGTTCCCCAGACAGCCAGTGTGATGGTGTAGGGATAGCGGTTGGTCAGCTCGGTCATGATGGTTTTTTTCGTGACAAGCGATGTCCCGAGATCACCCTTCATAATTCCTGCGATCCAGTGAATATACTGGATCGGGAGAGGATCATTCAGCCCATACATATCCTTGAGCTGCATGATATATTCCTCACTCGCGCCGCCGTCCTCGGATACACCGTATAAAAGCGTTATAGGGTCTCCGGGGATGATCCGAACCATTAAAAATACAACAATTGACACCAGTATCAGTGTCGGTATCAACTGTAATATTCTCTTTCCGATATATCGTAACATTTTGATCCTTTTTGATTTCTCGAGTGAAAGCCTGCAGGCTGACAGTTACGGGAACAGGCTGCTCTCTTCCCGCCTGCCGCAGACAAATAAACCGGACCGGCCATAAGACCGATCCGGCAGATATCAACAATAAATCAGTCTTTTTCAGCAGCAACAACGCTCATTTCAAAGAAATAGCCTTCGGGTATCTTCGCTTCCACACAGACCCTTGCGGGCGCTTTTCCCGGGACGACCCACTGGTTATAAACTTCGTTCAGATCGGCAACCAGCCTGATGTCCGAAATATAAATGGTTACAGAAATCAGGTGCTCCTTGTCTGTGCCATACTGCTCAAACAGCTCTTCATATCTGGAGAGAAGATTCCTTGCCTGATCCTGGATCGTGGCGCCCTTTTTCCCGTCCACATGACCGCAGAAATAAAGAATTCCGTTGCACTTGGCTACGCGGGAAAACGTAGCTCCGCTTTCAAAATACTCAACCTTCATAAGGTACACCTACTTCGATTCCGAGCTTTTTGCAGATCGGGATAGACTTTGTATAACCGAAAGCTCCCTTGTATGCGACTGTCTGAAGTCTCTCAAGCGCCTCTCTTGCCTTCTGATCGTCGCCGTGAAGTGTCCAGTAGCAGTACAGGCCGTACAGCATACCGTTCAGTTCAAGCTCTACGCGGTGATCTCTGGGAAGAACGACCTTCTTCATCTCTTCGATATTAATGAAGTCCTCCGGCTTTACGATGCCCTTGTAAAGCCTGACGGAGCGGGCATAGCCGTAATCCATGCGGGGCTCCTTGACAGTCGCGTCGATCTTCTTCAGGATCGCTTCCGCTTCGTCGAACTTGCCCAGCTGAACGTTCGTTGTGTAAATCCAGTGAACCAGCGGATAATGCTCTTCCGGAGCCGAATACTTCATGCACTGCGTGAAATCATATACGGACTCTTCGAGGTCATCGTGAAGGTTCTCTGCCGTTGCCCTGTAATACCAGTAGGTCCAGTTGGAATAATCGAGCTGGATGCAGGTTGTGAAATCGGCCATTGCGCACCAGTAGCGGTCAGTAGCCGTATACTTTCTGCCGCGTCCGAAATAGTTCGGAGCATAGAACGGAGCGCATGCAATTCCGTGAGAATATGCTTCAATGGACTCGTCATAACGCTTCTTAAGGCCGAGAGCTGTCGCATAGACATACCATGCTTCCGGATCCGTCTCATCCTTCGCAAGAGCAGCTTCGCCTTCCTCGACTGTCGGCTGCATCATAAGGATATTACGCATCTTCTGATTCTTTTCTTCGTTGTAAACAAACTTCATTGCAAACGCCTCCGTTTTTTCTACGTGCCTGATTCATAATCAGGCATAAATTAATTGCTAAAGCAAATGTTTAGAAAATGATAACAGATTTTAGTTTAGTGCGGTAACTTAATAACGTACAAAATTGGGTGTCATATCTCCCATACAACTTGTGCAGTTTCAACAAAATATAACGTTGTATGCGAATTATATTTTGTGCAATTAATTATGCCGCGGATCATGTGGGTTCTTCACCGCTGATAAATCTGCGTATGTCAGAGGTAAGAGATTTCACATTATCTTCGCCGATATAGATCATATGGCCGGAAGGATACCCCTTAAAATACACACGGTCCTTCGGCAGGCCTGCATGCGTGAGAGTGTGATATACATAGCCTGTTTCCGTGCACAGATCGAACCATCCGTTTGCAAAGAAAACCCGCATGCCGTGGCGCCTTGTCATAGCTGTCCTGAGCTCCTCCGCCGTCGTTCCCTTCTCTTCTTTTTTATCCCATTCTTTACTAAACGTTGCTGTGCTTATATAGTTCCTGTTCAGTTTAACCCCGAGCGAGGGCAGCAGGTCGCCGGTAAGAGCTGCATAAAAGTACGGATTGTACCGGTCGGCAGTCGCGTCATCCCAGAGTGCCTTTTCAGCCTCGTCCACCTCCGGTTCGAGCATAGGTCTTGTAACGCGGCCGTCATATCTTGACACTGCCTTTCCTTCACTCTTTAAGACTTCCTGGCGATAGGTTGCGTCGTTGATCTTCAGGCCGTTCCTGACAAGGTACTCTCTTGATACTCCTGCATAGAAGGAAACCTTCCTGATGATCTCCTCCCGTTTTTCTTCTGACAGCGCTTCTCCCTTGTACAGTGCCGGAAAATATTCATCATCAGCAAATTCCTTAGCTTCTGCGACAAATTCCTCAACAGTCTGCTCTGTCGGATGATGATGGAACCAGTTGACCGCAGCATAGGTCGGGAATCCGAGCACAGACCTCTCAACAGGAATTCCTTCTCCGAAATAGTGTCCTACAGTAACTGTATTGCCGATCATGACAATCCCGTCAAACGCTATGCCGTATGCCCGCTCATTGCCATATGATGCGGCAATTCCCGCGGCGACCGCAGACCTGGTACAGCCATAGCTCTCCCCGACGAGATATTTGGGCGAGAGCATTCTGTCATAGCGCCTGAGCCATGCTTCTATGAAATTCAGCAATGCCTCCGCATCCTGTTCAATACCGAGAAACTGTTCCTTTTCCTTCGGATCAATCAGCACACCGTACCCGGTTCCGACCGGATCAACCAGTACAATATCCGCGGCGTCAAGAAGACAGTCCGGGTTGTCAATGACCGTATAAGGCCCGAAGGAAGACGGCCGGTCAGGCTCCCCGTAGGTTATTCTCCGCGCGCCCAGGAATCCCGCATGGACATACATGGAAGAACTCCCCGGGCCTCCGTTATAAGCGAATATGACCGGGCGGGATTTCGTATCTTCCACATCTTTCCTGAAATACGAATAGGAGAAAATCGAAGCGATCGGCTTTCCCTCATCGTTATAGAAGACATTGTCCTCACTTACCGTGTGATAAGGTATCGTTGCCCCGTTTAATTGTATTTCCCCGTCCGATTCAAAGCGGGCAGGCACAAATTTCTCTGAATTGAAGTTCTCTGTTCTGTACATCCGGCAATCCTCCTGTAAATAGTATATTGGGAATTTAGGCCTGTTACTCGCACAGCCCGTTCAATATATATTACATCCCGGCATTGTTTTCCACAAATTAAGACACCCCGGCCGGCAGGCCGGAGTATCTGAACAATTCGATTAGCAGAATATCTCTGTCTGAGCCCTTCCCCTGCAGGACCTCTCAATCATCCTGACATGCGACATCATCGCTTCGTCGGTAAAGGTTTTTGCGTGACGCGGGCACTTTTTGACGCACGCATGGCACTTGATGCAGATTCCCGGAACCGCGGAAGGATCAGATTTATCAATGGATCCCAGCGGGCAGACCTCAGCGCAGATACCGCAGTTATCACACAGCGTTCTGTCTGTTACGGGTTTTGCCTTGAGGAAATTGACAGGCCTGCCGTCCTCTCCCGTCGGTATGTAATACTTTTCCGGCTTCGGATCGCCTTTAACCTCGACCGGTTCCGGAATCCCCGCCGCGTTCCGAAGCTTCATGCACGCCCGATCAGCCAGGAGCCTTAAGAGTCTGTCGTCGTCTTCATCCGGTCTTCCGATACCGATGTTCACGAAGGAGTGCTGACACGCAACTGCCGCCGCGGCAAAGGGAATAAAACCATTTGATGACAGTTCGTATTTCAGCTCACTGAGCGAATTCTCGTAAGCCCTGCCGCCGAAGGTGGTGATGATAACCGCCGGTGTATTATTTCCTGTAAAAAGCGACTGTACAAACGGAAGGACCTTGTTCGGGATGCGGCCGGCATAGGTCGGTACGCCGAAAACGACGAGATCTGAATCAGAATATTCACGCCGTCCGCAGCGTGCCCCGGGCAGCGTGAAATCATCATATGAAACAGGAACCCCCATCTCATGCGAAATATATCCGGCTATAGTCCCGACAGCCTTCTGAGTATTGCCGGTTGCGCTGAAATAAACAGCGCTCACTGATGTAATCTTCATGCCGGTTTATTTGAGGATCGCTCCGCTGATGACGATTCTCTGTACCTCGTTGGTTCCTTCACCGATCTCCATCAGCTTGTTGTCTCTCAGAAGCCGCTCCACGTTGTATTCTTTGCTGTATCCGTTGCCGCCGAGGATCTGGATCGCGTCGAGGCAGATCTTGGTCGCGTGTGTCGATGCGAACAGCTTTGCCTGGGCTGCCTGGAGCGAACATCTTGCTCCGGTTGCCTTAAGCTCTGCGGCATCATACAGCATCAGCTTCATGGCTTCCGTATACATTGCCATATCAGCCAGCATGAAAGCGACCGCCTGATGTCTGCAGATCGGCTTGCCGAAGGCTGTACGTCCGAGCGAATAGTCCTTCGCGATCTGGTATGCATGCTCCGCAAGACCGGTGGAGATTGCCGTACAGCTGATTCTGCCGCCGTCAAGTCCTTCCATCGCATAGACAAAGCCCATGCCCTCTTCACCTAAAAGCGCGTCATGAGGGATTTCCATATCATCGAAGGACAGGCCGTGCGTGTCAGAGCTGCGCATTCCCATCTTATCTTCCTCAGCGTTGACGATCAGTCCGGGAGTTCCCTTATCGACAATAAATGCGGAGATTCCCTTTGCGCCCTTGTCCGGGTCTGTCTTTGCCATGATCACATAATAATCGGCGATTCCGGAGTTTGTGATCCATGCCTTGCTGCCGTTAAGGATGTATCCGTTTTCGGTCTTCCTCGCGCGTGTCCTCATGCCGGCAGCATCCGAGCCGGCTTCCGGCTCTGTCAGGCAGAAAGAGCAGAGCTTTCCTTCCGCAAGTCCGGTCAGGTATTTTCTTTTCTGCTCCTCTGTCGCGTGACGCCGGATCATATCCGTCGCAACCCAGCTGATTTCCATTGCCATCGCAAAACCGGCATCACCCTTTGCCAGCTCATGGGTGATAATCGCGCATTCCACATCCGATAAACCGGCGCCGCCGTATTCCTCCGGAATCGGGATTGCCTGCAGACCTGTCTCGATATACTTCTCATAGAGTTCCCGGCACCAGCCGTCCCTGTCCATGTCTCTCCCGCGGGGGGTTACCTCCTTTGCGGTAAACTCACGCGCAAGAGCCTGAATCTCCAGCTGATCAGATGTAAATTTGTATGACATGCTAATTCCTCCTGTTGATATTGTTATTGTTTATGAAGATCGTTGTATTCCTTTATGCAGCGGGGCGTAATCATCTGGTGGAACGGGCAGATCGATGCCGGGTTCTGGTACACTGCCTGCACAAACGCAATGAGGTAATCCCTCAGCTGCCCCATCTTTACGATTTCATCAACCATGCCCATCTTTGCCGCAAATTTCGGCCGTGACTTGTCGTGGTATTCTTCGATGAGCTTATTCATGTTTTTGATGATGTCATCGAGCGGCTTTCCTTCTTTGTTCGCCGCAACCAGCTGTCTTACATACATTGCGGCAGCGGCTGTTTCCCCGTGCATTACGTAGTACTCTCAGGTTGCCACTCCGAGGCTGAAGGGATTGTTCTTTTCACACTGCGGACCTCCCAGCACATAGTGGGCGGCAGCGCTGCCTTTGCGCAGGGTGACCTCCATGTGCGGTACTGAGCTGTTCTGTACTGTATAAATCAGTGACTGTCCCAGACCCAGAAGCTCTGCCTTCTCGGCTTCATCGCCGACATCAATGCCATTGCTGTCCTGCAGCCAGATGACAGGAATCCGGTCTCTCGCGCACAGTGTCGCGAACTCGCTCATCTTAATGAGTCCCTGCCTGTACAGCTTTCCGCCGATGCCGACGGACCCTTTCTGCCTGTATTCAGGGTAGTTCATAAGAAGGCCCTGCCTGTTGATGACAACGCCTGTCAGGAAGCCGTCAAGCCTCGCAAGACCGCATATCACCTCCGGACCGTAATCCGCCTTATACTCGCTGAATTCACTGCCGTCAAAAATACGGGACATAACCTGATAGGAGTCATAAATCCTGCGGGAATTGAGCGGCAGTATGCTGTAGAGATCCTCCGTCGGATACAGCGGCCCGCATGGCTTTGCTACCCTGAAGAATTCCCTGCCGTAAACCGGCACCAGCTCTGTATATTTGCGGACACTCTCGATAACGCCCGCATCATCTTCCTTTACTTCACGGAAGAATCCGGTTTCATCATGATGGATTTTCACGCCTCCGGGCGGCGGTGTCTTTCCTCCGGTCTGGGCGTTTATCAGCGCCATCGCGCTTTCCTGGTCCACATAGCCCTTCGGGTTCATTCCGGACAGGATGCCTGCCCCGCCGACCGCCATGTTGGCATTCTTATGGGCAACGATGATACACGGGCTGATTGCGTGATAGCCGCCGCCCGCAGGATTGGTCCCGAACACTCCGACAATAACGGGAATCCCCATCTGTGCGAGCTCGGCATTGCGGTAGAAGGATGCTCCCCCGCCCCTTCGTCCCGGGAAAAGCAGCTCCTGGACATCGAGCTCAACGCCCGAGCAGTTCAGCAGATAGATCAGCGGTATACGAAGGATTTTTGCCGCATCCGCCGCGCGCGAAAGGTTCTCGGGCTGTCCCGGGACCCAGGCCCCCGCGCGTTTTTTGTTATCAGAAGCGACAATGACAGCCCATCTTCCGTTCACACAGCCAAGGCCCTTGATCACGCTTGTGGAGCCGCTCTCGTTGTCATAGGGGTTATAAAGGCTGTTCAGTGGACGCCAGGTGCCCTCGTCCACCAGCTTTAATATCCTCTGCATGGCGCTCAGCTGTCCGCTTTTTGCGAGGGACTCGTCGCTGCGCCCGTTTTTTATCGCCTCGGCCGAGATCTTTTCGATTTCTTCCTCGATTTTTTTTATTTCCAGTTCGTTATCGCTGTCCGGACTCAGCTTATGCCCTATCTTAGGCATGTCCCGGAAATAATTCGGCATGGAATATCCAAATGCTTCC
>JAEEGL016814666.1_pt1 | contig 10631 bp, 9 predicted proteins | sample 9134231 | NCBI WGS metagenome assembly JAEEGL01 (sample SAMN16246548, study PRJNA631951) | gut metagenome | biome: gut microbiome; feature: rumen; material: fiber-attached | host: Bos | place: Iran: Karaj | collected 2018-10 | reverse complement strand
TAGGAAAAGGGTTTATCCATGTACATCATGTAATCCCGGTTTCCCAAATTGGAAAAGAATACAAAGTTGATTTTAAGAAAGATTTAATTCCTGTTTGCCCGAATTGTCATGCCATGCTGCATAGGAAAAATAAAGATGGGGAAAATGTGAGCGTGGAGGAATTGAGGGAGATAGTGAGGAAATTTTCTAAATAAATTTTAGGGAGAGGTCTCTCCCTGGCTGCAGCCAGCCTTGGCTGTCTTCCGCCACCCTCTCTAGCGGGGACACCCCGCAACGCCCCGAAAGATTATTTTAATTTTTGAACTAATTCATAAACCAATGTAACAGGGTTTTGTTCGTTTAGAGGAAGTAACATTTGTCTTACATGTAGTTTTGAAGCATTTCTAATTGCTGTATCAATTCTTTTTTTCAACAAAGAATACATGTTTTCATTATTTTTTTCATATTTTTGTTTTAATAAAGTAGATAATTTATCAAAATAATCATTTCTATGCATTGCTGTATCGTAATAATTAAAATGCAATAAATACCATAATTCAAAACATTCTATTGAATATGCGACATGAATCTTATTCTCTACTGCCATGGTAATTGCTGCTTCAAAATCTTCCTGAGAAAAGTCATCTTTATCAAAAACAGCCCAGGCCTCGATATATGGATTCCCTTCATCAAGAGCTTTATTTCGTAATTCAATTGCTTTTCTTACTACAAAGACTGTATTATTTCCAACACCTTTAACATCTAACGAATCAAATACATCTGGTTTTTCAGGAAAAGACTTAAAATAAGATGGTTCTGTTTTCTTTCCTTCGCATACAATTAATATTTTTCTTAATTGTCTTTTTCTTTTAGAAGAACGCCTTAATGTTACACTTCGTATTTCATGTTCCATTTACAACCCCATCTGTAAACGAATCACATCAATTGAAGGTACAGCTCCATACTTACCAGCAAGATAATTCTTATTGTATCGGGCATCTTTTCGAACAGGTTCATCAATATCCATCAAAGAATACAAATCAGAAGCTCCAAAATCATTTTTCTCACATAGCCAGATTTGGTCTCTTCTAAACATTTTATTTGTCATAAGCGAAACAGACTGACATGAAATAATTAATTGAGCATTTTTTTTGTTGATAATTGGATTATTAAAAAGCTTAACAATATTTTCTACAACCAGAGGATGAAGAGAAGAATCAAATTCATCTATAAACAAAATCCCTCCATTATCCAAAACAGGAAGAATAATTCCTGCATAATCAAAGAGTTTTCTTGTTCCTAACGATTCATCTATATCAGTAAAATAATGCAATCCAACTTTTTCTGAGTTTTTATATAAATTATGTGCATAAAGAATATGATCTTCCTGTGCATCAGGAAATTTCTTTTTAAAGAAATTTGCAAAATCTGGATCTGCATCATCAAAATTAACAGGGATTTTCTTTCTCTCAAGACCTTGTACTTGAATATCTGCAAATTGTAAAAATTTTGTAATTCTAGATAAGTCTTCCCCACTATCTAGTCGGTTCATTGTAATAAATGGTGGTGTATTAATTCCTGATGTTATCCAAATTCCTCTAAAATATTGTATAATTTTACCTGTTATCTCTCCATTATTTTGAGCACATACAGAAAGGTAGCTAGCATTTTCACGCACAATCTTTGGATTAAAATTTGTTGCTTCAGGAAAATATGTTTTATTAAAAATTATATCTTGTTCGGTACGTTCAAATAAAGGAATTTCCTTTATTTTGTTTACTGCAAACAAATACTCGTCTGTAATTTTTTCACTGGTAAATGAAAAACCGTATCTATATCTAACACCATTATCCGGGAGAATGAACATCAATTCAAAAGATGTCGGTTTGTTTTGAGTATCAGTATCTAACATAAATGGAGAAGAAGGAATAGGTTCCCCACTTTGACTTTTTGGCCCCGAGAAAATAGAGAAATTTCTAAAGAAATTGAGTGCCATAAACAAATTAGATTTACCACTTGAATTTGCACCATAAATAAGAGCTGTTTTTAAGAGAGTATATTTTCCATTTTGAAAACTATTTTCATCAATTAAATCTTTATCCTTGGAAGCCAGAAGAGAAAATGTCTGTTTTTCTTTAAATGAACGAAAGTTCTCAACACTAAATTCAATTAACATAGGATTACCTCTAAAAAAGTCTATCTATTATATCATTTATCGGCAAAATAGGCAACAATATTACTGATATTTCTCAAAATAAGCAACTATTTTTACCAATCATCATTTTTAACTAAATATTTTGAGTTTTTTTCACAAATTCACTTGCCTTTTCGATTTTTTTTTATTATCTTTTAAACATAATTGTTACGCCGTTGGCTATTGGACAACAAAAAAGGCAGCATCTACTGGAATAGATAACTGCCTTGAATATTCTGCCCCAAAGGAACAAAAAATAGATATATAAAATTAGCAGAATTATTTTTTTCTGTCAATGTGTCTTTTGGGGCCCAAAAGGAGGAATAAAGTGAAAGAATCCTTTATTCGTTTACTGGCACCAATCAACCAGGGCTCAGCCAGTGCCCTTCTTCAGACTGTTGATAACCTCTTAAAAATGGGAACCAACAGAATCCATCTTCTTATATCTTCTCCAGGTGGAGATGTAGCCCAAGGAATTTCAGTGTACAATTACCTGAAACATATTCCTGCTGAATTGTACACTTACAATTTTGGAAGTGTCGATTCTATCGGAGTTGTAATTTACTCAGCTGGAATAAAACGTTTTTGTGAACCAAGAGCGCGTTTTTTAATTCATAATCCATCTGTAAATCTTCAAGGTAATGGCGTCATTACGATGGATGAAAAACAGGTCGAAGAAATTCTTAAAGGGTTGAAAATTGACCAAGAAAATATTGCCGGAATCATTGCTGATACTACAAATAAAGATATTGAATCAGTTAAAGATCTAATGAACGCAAGAACAACTTTCAATTTTGAAAATGCAAAAGAATTTGGACTTGCACATGAAATTTCAAAATTGCAAATCCCAATGGGAGAAACAGTAACTGCTATTGGTCCTGTGTCTGCAGAAAATATACCTATGCCAATTCCGGTTCCTGCTCAAATCTTACAAAATGGAATTCCACAAGGTGTACCAATTGCATTTCCTGGTCAGCAAATAAATAGAGGATTTATCCCTAGAAAATAAGTCTAAAACATGAATTTACGAAAAAGAAATAACGGCGTGAACACATACACACGCCGTTATTCTTATTTTATTAATATTATGATATAGTAAATAAAATCAGATGAAATATTATTATTTACAAATCAAGGAAGGTTATAAGCCTTTTTTTGATTGCGTTGATAAATGGTTAGACAAGAACCATTTTGCAGCAATATTTTCTCTCAATTCTATTGATGAATTTCTCTCAGATAAAAAAGGTTTATCTAAAGATTCCAAAAACTTCGTTAAGACTTTTTATGAAGATAAAGAAGAATCTATTTTAGTATCTATTGGCAGTAAAGAAGAGAATAACAAAAAATCTGATTATCTCTATATTTATAAAAAATCAGGAAAAATATCAGAATACAAAGGTCAGTTAGCAAAATATAAAGTCGATACCTCTCATTACAAAACAAAACCCGATAATGTAATTGGTTTTCCTATTACACTTATTGCCGAAATCCCAGTTGTAAAAGCTCCATTAGTTCTATCGACAATTAAGTCTAATCAATATTTATCAAGAGGAACTTTTAAGGAACTGTGGAAAAAACCTTCAAAAGATGATCCAGAAAGTACCTTCAATTCATATTTTGGAAATCGCAAAGCTATTGATTATTTAGTATCAGGCAAAACTGTTAAGGTAGATAACTTTGAACAATATCTAGAATGCTTATCTTCAATCGAGTTTGAAACATTCATAGCAAAAATAAAAGAAGAACAAGGCTATTTTGTTCCAGCATATAAAGGCGGAAGTTTTAAGGATTACGATATCCTTTGTTTCAAAAAGAACCATGAAGAATATATTCAGGCAAAACTCAATTTATCAAAAGATATTTTCAAAGATTATAAAGAAATTAAAGACTTGAATATTTACTGTGTTCATTCAGAAGTTGATAAACAAATATACCCGAATATATTTAATTTTGAAGATATTCAAAAACAACTGGAAATTTGTACTCAAACAAAAGAATGGCTAAAACGCTCTTTGAATTGGGTTAGTATAAGACGGAGTAAATAAATGAGTAAAAAAATCTGGTATAGCGAACCTTTATATGTTCTCAGAGAAGCTTATAAAAAAGGAAGAAAAGCAAATAAAGAATTAAGCGTAAAAGAATTTATTTGGACTTGGATGACTCCTCAAATTACAAATCCATTTATGCCTGATGGCAGACCTGTGCAAGCAAATATTTTAATTAGTGACATGTTTTATGCTGATACTCAGAAAGATTTTTTGCATCTGTTTTTTGTAGACAAATCACTTCGTGATTTTTTACAAAGTTTACCTATAAAAGATTTCGATGGGTTAATGCAAACTATTTATGAAATGGGATTAGAAATTGATGGTGGTGCATTAACAACTTTAGGCGATGTAATCAAAACTGGTGAAAAAGAAAGGATGTTAGATTTCGGTTTACATATCCCATATGAATCTAATGAAAAAGGATATGCATTTAGTTTTACATATAATCCGGAAGATAAGAAACTTGTTTTCACTTGGCTTGTAGGTTCTAATCCTGGTTATATTTCTGTAGAAGATTATAAAACTCTGATAAAAGATAACTCTGAATCTGCACAGCAAGTTGTAGAATATTTCCAGTTAGCTGTAAATACATTAATTTATTTGAATACATTTCCCGAATGTATTGAAGATGGACCGCCAAAAAATCTCAAAGAAGAATATACAGCTGCAAATGCAAGAAATATTATCATCACAGAAAAAGTTGATGAAATGATAAAAGCTTCTTCTACAAGAACTGTTATGTCTCATCCTCGCAGAGCATATTTTAAAAAATTAACTTCTGATTTTTATACAAAAAAGAGAGGTCAGACAATTTTAGTAAGCGAGACTTATGTAAATGGAAAGGCAAAAACAGTTTATACAGCTGCTAATCTTGAAGAGTTTGAAGATAAATAAGTATATTGTTTATTGATTAGCATTTTTTTCGATTATATTTGCTAATTCTTTAATCTTCTGATTATCTAATTCATTATGTTCATACATAAGTGTTTTTATATCAATTAATATTCCATGAATATCATAATAAGGTTTGTTTGTTTCTGAAATTAAGCGTACATAATCAGAACTTGCTTTTCCTATATATTTATACTCTTTTTTTTCTAGAGAATTGTAGGGCAAAATAAATGCATTATAAATTTGCTGACTTTTATATTTGAAAACACCTTTTGGTTTTTCTTCACTTTCCATTTTATCTATAAATTGAGCATAGGCAATTTGTTTAATAATAGAATCACTACCTGGTAAATCTTTGAAATTTTCTGAAACTCCATATTTATAGTATTTAGAATCTAAAACAAATATTTTTTGTTTAGTTTTATTTTTATAATCTGTAATCATTATTGTATCAGGACGTAAAGCAAATTTCTTAAAATCTGAATCAGCATAGCCAATCGTTTTTTTATTTATTGTCCAATAACAATGTGGATAATATTTTTCTTTATTTTTAACTCCAAAGATTTTATCAATTATTCCTTCCCAAACATATTCAAAATCCTCTGTTCCATAATAAAAATTATTCGTATCTTTTGAATTATCTAAAAAATTTATTATTTTAAGCATGTTCGAAAACAAGAATTGTTGCTGCTCATTAAAAGTTTGAGAAATTTTTAATTGGATTATTGATTTAAACAATGATGCATTAAATTGTATATTTGGCTTTTGAGGAATATAGTCACTAAATAAAAAACCAATTTTATTAAAACTTTCATAAACACAATACTTATGAATTTGTGTAATAAGATAATTGTGATTATGATTTGTATTCTTTGTTATGAATTCTAGATAAAAAGGATCCTCATCAATTAATAAAGGAGTTATATTTTTAATAGTTTTATTCCAACATATTTTTCCATTATGAGCTCTTCTATATAAAGTTTCGGTTTCGTTATAAATTCCATGATTTAAGAAATCTGTAATCAAAAACAAATATGCATGTATTGGAAACTCTACTTCAATTTTATTTAATTGATTATTTCCTTGTATTATAGATTTCATATTAGATGAAAATTCTGTAAGTACTGAAAATAAATTTAATATATCTTTTTTAAACTCTATATCAGAGTTTGGTTTTTTATAACCTAATGGAAAATAAATATGTAGATTGTTATTCTCATATTTTAATCCAACAAATTCTTTTCCATCGAGTTTAGAGTTATAAACACAAATTTCATTATAATTAGTTTTCTTCTGTGTCATTATCGTTTTCAATGATTTCTTCTTGATTTAATGTATTGTTGACACCTTCAAGCTTAACTTTGAAGACTCCAAGTTTCTGCCCTGTTAAATAATTCTTTCTTAAATCTTCAAATGTATTATAATTATTAAAAATGTTACTTCTGCTAAATTTGAAAGCATCATCCCATAAATATTTTAATACTTTATTAACAAATACTTCCTTCGAAATAATTCCATTTTTATTTTTTACAAACCAACAACCTAAACGTTTATCTTCCATACTAGATAGTCCAGTATTAACAGATTCTTGTGCAATTATTTTATTAATTGCAGTTCTGAAGACATCCCATTTGATTTGAGTATCTTCGATAATTGCGTCTCGTTGTTTCTGAATTTTTTCAGAAAATTCTTTATCTTTTTCATCAGGAAACTCATTTTCAATTAAAACTAAATCCCATCTTCTTTGAAAAGCATTGTCGAGAGTAAAAACATTTTGGTCACTTGTATTCATAGTACCAAGAATTGATAAATTAGGTGGTAATCTTAATGATGTGTTTGCAGTAATAATTAACCCACCAACAGCTATTTCTGAAAAAGTAGAATCATCATCTCCTTTCAAATTAATAACAAAAGGATTTCTAGAACCATCTTCATAAGTTGTAGAATTATCTCTTATATACCAATTTAAATAATCATTCTCTATTGAGTATGAACTCCATCCTTGAGTATATGTATTATTATTAATTATTTCGGGATTATCCTCTGCTTCTAAACGATCAAGTAACTGAAAAATATCCCCAAAAATAGCAGCTGCATTACCTCTATTTATTTCTTCAACTATTAAATAATAAGGTTTATCGGGATTTAAGTATGCTTTTCTCAGAACTTTTGCAAATGGTCCGGGAGTAAAAGAATAGTCTAATCCTTTTCCTTCAATTCTTTTTGGCATAACTTGGCCAATAAAATCAGAATTAGTATATTCAGGATGGAAAACAATTCTTGTAATTTGTTCTTCTCTATTTGCGATTTCTCCTTTTTCTTCCTGACTTTCAAGAATCATCTTAATTTTATTTGATTTTCCAGAGCCAGGAACACCATAAAATATTTCTTGAATATTGCATACAATATGCTTTGTTTCATTTTCTAAATCATCTATAACTTCTGGATTAATTGCAGAATGTTTCCAAGCTGCACGTGATAATTCCGGAAAAGATTTTTCTAAAATTGTATCATTTTCCATTTGCTCTCTTACATTTTGTATCAATTCGTTATATTCATTGCCTGTTAAAATGGACTTACAAGTTATGTTATAAGTTTTTAAATATTTACGTGTATTATCATCTAACGGAATATAATCTATTGGATTTGCCCAATAACATCCAGAAGTTATTTTTGCTAAAGCACAATTTTTTATTGAAAGACATTGTGAAAACTCCGGTTCTAAATCTTCCTTTTTTACAATTTTTTCAAATAAATTCCATAGTAAATCAATCTCATTATCATTTACAGAATAAATTGAATTAAGATTGTTTAATACTGGAATACCTTCAAAGTCATTTGGCAAACTTGCTTCAATTGATAATTTTTGTTTCATAAATTCTGCAAGCTGTTTTCTTCTATTTTCACCACCTCTATTTAAAATACCAAAAAAAGTAAAAGGATCAATGTCCTTTTCAGGCATATAATCTTTATCTAAATATTGTACATATTCATATTTTTCCTTTTTAATTTCTGTTATAAAGTCTATTAAATGTTCTCGTGATTCTTTATATTCTAAGAGTTTACTTGCTAACTCTTGATAAAAGGGAATCCATGTGAATATAGGTTTATTATCTTCTGTGTCTAATTTAACATCTTTTTTTATCGCCAAATCCTTAATAATCTCTTTAATTTGTCTATCTGCGAATTCATTAGTATTATCCATAAATAATTTATCTCCTTTAGTCATTGATAACCATATCAATAGTTGATTGATGTAATTTATTTAATTTTATACATAAATTACTTTTCGTTCCAGTTATTTCAATAAGACCTGTCCATTTAAAATTTCCTAATAAATAACTATGAGATAATTCATTTTTTATAATATCATTATCTGTAAATAATAATTCTTTATTTCTATATTTTTTAATTGTTTCTTCTAATTCTTTTTCTTCATTGATATCATCATCTTTAGTTATAATTGTATTTAATATATACCATTCCCAATAATCAAGATATTCAAATTTCTTTATTGCTTTTAGTGTTGCTCTAAGAGTTCTTAAAGTTGTGCCTCTTCCAGAATCAACAGGCTTTGATAATACTTTTAAATAATAATATTGATAAAAGAGATTAATTTTATTAAGCATTTCTGGATCATTCTTTCCTGAATGTTTAATTAATTCTTCAAGTTTTAACATTTTTACAAATTCGTATCCTTCATCAGTATAAATAGTTGCATCGGGTACTTTATTACCATTTAGAGAACCTTCCTTTAAAACACAGAATTCCTCTAAAACTCTTTTTATAGTTCTTACTTGTCCAGGTTTAACACCCAATTTTTCAGCTATTAATTTTTGTACTGTTGGCCAATCTTGATGTGCAATAAATGTGGGATCGTCTAAATAATTGATTACTTTGAAAAACTGTTCGTGCAATTGTTCAGAAATAATTCTTCCTTTATACTTCCATCCATATAGTTTCATAAGACCTCACTTCTGAATAATCAGTATATGATCTATTGCTATTTTCCCACCTTGTCCTTTCCTTGGAATTCGTATGTATGGATTTTGTATTTCATAACTTATATGATTTATATAAGTAAATCCAATTACTCTTGATAAATCCTCAAGTACTTTCCAACTATCTATGTCAACTTTCCTAATGCAACAATTCCCAATCACAATTATATATTTTGAATCTTTTTTTAGAACCCTATATACTTCCTGTAAATTTTTTTTCATTTCTTCGAAGAACTTTTTAACAACCAGAGCTCGTTTTTTATCAATATCAAAAATTTTACTGTAATATTGATTTAATAATTCAGAGTCATTAAGAATTTCTAAATCTTTTTCTTCATCTTTTGAACAGAAAGATTCGGTTCCTATATATTTCTTTTTAGATTGTAATAAATCATTTTCATTAGTAAGGTGTAACCATAGATTTTCTAATCTCATAGTCCTTACATAATCAAAAGCATTTATATAAGGAGGGGAAGTTACTGCTAAATCAATAGAATTATCTTTTAATGGTATATGAGTAGCATCACCTCCTAATTCAACTTTTCCCATATCAATATTTTGTAATTGATTTATAGCTTCAATAAATCTGTTTATTGTATCTTCATATAACTTAGAAACAGAAGGAATTGTTTTTTTTATTTTATTTGATACATAAGGTTTTGGAGAGATATCATCTGCATTAGATACTTTCTTAATTATGCTAGCCATAGCAACTAACATAAAATCTTTTATATCTTTATCTGAAATCTTTTGAATTGAATAATAAATATAACCAAGATGCTTTAGTACATCATCAGTAAACCAATGATTTAAATTATTAATATCAGGTAAAAGAATTTCTGTTTCTTTTATTGTATTACTATTAATCTTATTTATTATTTTTTTTGTTATAGTTTTGATGTTTGTAATTTGTTCCTTCTGAAGTTTTGTTGTTTTAACTTTAATAACTAATTTTGCTACTTGGTCAATTTCAGTGCCAAATGAAGAAATGTTTTGAAGGCTTGCCTCCAGTAATGTTGTACCACTACCTGCAAACGGATCAAGTATTATTGCATTATTCTTATTAGTTAAATAAGTATTAATAGCCCAACGTGGAATTTCTGGAATAAATTTACATGGATATTTAAAGAAGTTATGTGTATAGGAATTTGGATTGGGTTGATCAATTACATATATTGAGTTTTCAATAATTTTTTGTGGTAAATTATCAACTATTATTTTATTTTTTTCAGGCATACGACACTTTCTCTTAAATATTTTCCAAGATTTTTTGTTTTTTCATATTGTTGCGAACTTGTAATTATATAGCGGTCTACCTCAATTTTATCTACTGTAAAACCTATGCTCTGAGCATATTCTGCTAATATCAAATCTGTTGGTATTACAATACCACCATATGCAGAGTTACCAACTACAATTGAACAAAACCCATTGTTCTTTAATGTTTTATAACAGTTATCCAATATGTTAAACATATCCAAGAAATAACCATTCAACATATATGGGATTTTTTTTGCC
>JAEEGL016060275.1_pt1 | contig 10631 bp, 10 predicted proteins | sample 9134231 | NCBI WGS metagenome assembly JAEEGL01 (sample SAMN16246548, study PRJNA631951) | gut metagenome | biome: gut microbiome; feature: rumen; material: fiber-attached | host: Bos | place: Iran: Karaj | collected 2018-10 | reverse complement strand
TGAACTCCTTGTCTTTGATTTCTAAGTTAACATCTGTAACAGCAACATAGCCGCCAGGATATTTTTTATAAATATTTTTAAGTGTTAAGCCTGCCATTTAATCCAGTCCTCCAGTTCAAATTCATAAAATTTTCCTTGCTGATATCAACTATACACAGTATCAGCTATATTAATATAATAGCATTATTCGCGGATTTTTGCAAGATGCTAAATTGACAAAGTTATAATTGGTTGTTTATTAGAATTGCCGAAAAAACAACGGAAAAATCGCGGCAAAAAGCATCAAAATCCAGTGGCTCGAACAAGTTTTCAACATCTTTGTGCAATAATTCCATACACTCGCCAAGCCGCAATTTTTCGGGAAGAATCAAGCCTCCGACGGAAACTCTCATGAGCTGTTCAACATGGTTTTCAACAGCGGCGAACATTCTTTTCACCTGATGATATTTTCCTTCTCTCAGCTCTATAAACGCCAGTTTTTCGGAGTTTTCAACATTTCGCACACGAGCAGGCAGACATTGATAAGCATCTGACAAAGTAATTCCGGCTTCAAAAATGTCAACATATTTACTTTTGAACGGATTGGCAAGTTTCACAATGTATATTTTGGGTATGTGCTTCTTTGGCGAAAGTATGCGGTGTGCGAGCTCTCCGTCGTCTGTTATGAGCAGTGCGCCGAGCGAATCCTTGTCCAATCTGCCGGCTGGAAACATATTTTTTGTCCGCATTTCCGGCGGTATCAGCTCCATAACAGTTTTACCGTCGCCGTCATCGGTAGAGCTTATGTAGCCGTCCGGCTTATTCAGCAATATATAGCGGAATTTGTCCGCACGAAGCTCGTTTCCGAGCACCTCTACCTTGTCACGGTCGGGGTCTATCTGAGTGTCGGACTTTTTAACAACTGCACTGTTGACTTTTATGCCGCCCTTTGCGGCTATGCTCTTTATCTCACTGCGCGAGTATTCGGTCCGCTCAGAGATAAAACGGTCAAGTCTCATAGTTTACTCCTTTGGAATATTTTTTCACATTCAGCGAATAGTAATAGTAATAGAATGTAGAATTGAGAATGGAGAATGGAGAATTATTGTATCGCTGACGCGATGATTCTTAATAAGTCTGCGTAAGCAGACACATTCATTCTCAATTCTCAATTCTCAATTTTCAATTCAAAAACCCGTCAGGAGGATAAATATGTCACGAAAAACACTTATCGCTCTTATATCCGCTGCGGCTGCGCTTGCAGCAGTAGTATTCATATTTCCCGATAACAAAAACGCCGAAAAAGCTCCCGAGAGCGCTCCTGTAGACGCTTCTACCGCGAGCCGCCGCATCGACTATTTCGCCTCGCACGGCTGGGAGGTCGAGGAGATCGCCGAAAAGAACGTGATCGTGCCCTCCGATTTTTCACAGGCGTATGAGGACTATGCCCGCATACAGGATAAGCAGGGGCTGCCGCTGAGAAAATACGCGGGCAGGAATGCTCAGCTCTATGTATACGAGGTAAAAAACTACAGCCCCGAAAGCCGTAAAATGCTCGCGGAGCTGCTTGTATGCAGCGACACAGCTATTGCGTCAATGGTCTACAGCGACGACGGGGGAAGTGTACGTCTCGCCGTTGGGTAATTACTTGAACAGCTTTATTTTTTCGCCTAATATCGGTATAACTATGGCATAGCCCTTGTATGCGCCCACTGCAAGAAATATCGTAGCCGCAATAACTACAATATTTATCATTACGCCGAGAAGCTGAGTTATCGGGCTTACCGCAGAAAGTATGCCGCTGATTATTTCTACTATGCCCATGATGATAAACCAGCAGAAGGACTGATTCGAGTGGAATTTGCAAAAGCTCGACTCCTTGTCCATTAAAAACGGTACAAAGAAAACGATAGGTGCGATATACGCCAAAACTGCATATATCGAGTATTTTCTCATATCAGCGCCAAAGTGGAGCTGTTCTTCATCGTCGTTGAATTTTTCAAACCAATCGTCCATTATTTTTTCTCCTTTTCGTGATTGCGTTCAAGGTCGCTTATAACGTCGACAAATCCCGCAATATCAGTAAAATCTTCGTATACTGATGCAAATCTTATATAGGCTATCGGGTCTATCCCGCGGAGCTGCTCAAGCACGAGCTCGCCTATCTCCTTTGACTTTGCAACAGTCTTGAGAGCGTTTGCGTAGTGATTCTCGATATTGTCCGCTATATTCTCGACCTGCTTCATTGAAACAGGTCGTTTTTTTATGGCGTTGAATATACCGGTTATGAGCTTGTTGCGGTCGAATTCCTCATAGCTCCCGCTTCGCTTTTCTACCATGAGAAGCGGCTTTTCGACCTCCTCGAAGGTCGTGAATCTTGCTCCGCAGTTTATGCATTCTCTTCTGCGCTTTATTTTTTCGTCCTTAGGACGCGAATCTATTACCTTTGAATCGGGATAGCTGCAATACGGGCACTTCATTTCACCGCCTCCTTTTCTGCCTGCTCTGTCATTTTTGAAAGTATATTATAGCTCGATACAAGGTCGCTTATGCCGTTAAAGCCGCTCCTGTAGAGCTCGAGTATGACGTTTGCGTCAGGATTCAGCGAGTACAGCTTCTTGAAAAACTGCTTGAACCGGAAGCTTCCCTTTCCGATGAGGAGACAGTCTCCGAGCTCGCCGGAATCGCTGATGTGAACGTGTTCGATGCGGCTTCCTGCCGCATCGAGGAATGTGAACGGATTCTCGCCGGCGCGTATCGCCTGTTTAGTATCAAGCACGAATGCGAACTCGTTCCCGAGCATTCCGGCTATCTCGCGTATAAATGCAGCAGAAGCGCTCCGGCAGCGTGAGACGTTCTCGACTGCGACCGTTACGCCGTACTCCTTGCCGAGCCTGTAGAGCTTTGAATAGCGCTCGCAGTAGAACTCGGCAGGGTGATTAGCCTTTGCTCCGTGAAGCACGAACAGGTCGGCTCCGACTATATTCATAAGCCTGAAATAGAGCTTGTGATACTCGAGAGCGTCCTCCATGCGGCGCTCGTACTCGGAGAAGAACATAAGCTGTTCTATCTCGCAGGTAAACGGGTGAACTGCGCAGCAGTTGACCTCGAAGCGCTTCAGCATATTCGCAAGTCCGTGAGCATAGCCTTTTTTCAGCTCTGACTGTGTATTCAGGAATATTTCGATGTTGGATACTCCGTTGACCGCAAGCTCGTATACGGCTTCTTCAAGCGGCTTAGGATAAAGACAAGCCGTAGAAACTCCGGCACGCAATGCGGTCACCTCCAAAAATACTGTTTCATTCATTATAGCATATTTTTTTTTGAAATGCAACGTACGCGGAAAAATATTATCAGATATTTGTCAATGTACAAATTCAAAGACTGCAAATGCTATCAGAAAAGCTCCTCCGAACCATGAAAGGTCGTGCTCAAATGAGGATATCTTCTTGCCGGTAAGACTTCCGAGGACTATCGCCATTATTCCTGCCGCAAAGGTCAGGACTGCCGTCAGAAGAGCTGATACGTCGTTGTATCCGCAGCTCAGACCCATTCCCGCACAGTCGAGCGAGCCTGCAAGTGCGAGCGATAATGCCTCCGCCGCAGAAAGAGTTTTCGAGCCGTCTGTATCCGCGGCAGTATCGTCGAGATAGAGCCTTATTATCAGGTCGCCGCTGTCTGTCTTGAGTGAGAGGCTCCCTTTCCGCGTGAGCTTTTTTACAATGTGGCGGAAAATGCTCTTGAAAACAGTCACGATACCTATTGACGTGAGCAGTATGAAGCTCATCATATGACAGATATTTACCGATATGAAGCGGCTTATGATATCTGAAAGAACAAGGAATACGCCGATTATCACGGCTCCGGCTCCGCTTATGAGCATTGCCGATGTGACCGGTATACGGATACTCTTATTGCAGTATGAGACCGATATCAGATATATGTCTATGCTGACGAGCAGCGCAAGTATTATTTCGTGATACAAAAAATCACCTCCGGATACATAATATGAATCCGAAGGTGATTGTGTTTATATTTCGTATATGAGTATCTCGGGAGGATTGAACGCGCGGAGCTTTCCGAGCCCGCCCGATACGAGCAGCTTTTTCCCGCCGATATCATATGCTCCCTTTGCATATTTCGGGAAGAATTTCCGCTCCGGCGAGAGCATGGCAATGCCGAAAAGCCTTACTACGCCGCCGTGGACGTGTCCGCTGAAGGTGTAATCAGCTCCCCATTCTGCGTAGACCCTGCCGAAAAAGGGATTGTGCGCGAGCAGGAGAGTTTCCCCCGCAGGACAGTCTCCCACAAGCTTTTTCATATCGCTGAGAGTGATAACGTCGAGGTCTTTATAGTGCCTGCGGTTTTCTTCCTTCTTGTAAATAGTGTAGACCGGCTCTATGCCGCAGATATTGAAGCTTCTGCCGTTTACCTCGGCTTTAACGGTCTCGTTGCGGAGGAGGATAACTCCCGTATGGTCTATCATGTCGGCAAATTCCTTCTGCAATTCCTCGGTTATGAGGCTCTGCTCGTGGTTGCCGTAGATGAAATACACAGGAGCAACTTCGCACAGCTCCTTCAGCAGCTTCTTCGATGCGGAAAAGTCGGTCTCCTTGCGTGAGACGAGGTCGCCGGTTATGAATATCATGTCCGGCTTTTCCCGCTTAGCAGCGTCGGATATGCGGCAGTTGTTCTTTCCGAATCGGCGCTTGTGGATATCGGAGATGTGCATTATCCGCACACCTTTTCCGAAGCTCTTATGCCTAACTCTCATTATGAGCGTATTTTCTGTTATCAGATATAAGGTCAGCAGCAGCATTGCTGCCGCTGCTGTGAAAATGATATACTTCATTTATTCCTCATCGTCGTTATCCTCGGGGCTTGCCTCGATTATAACTTCGTTCTTTTCTTCCTCGGCAGCCTCAGCCTCGGCAAGCTTAGCTTGTTCTTCCGTGAGCTGCTCTACCTTCTCTGTCTCAGCGGAGTCGTCATGCTCGGCACGAGTGAACGCAACTACTGCTGCTCCCTCGTTTACCTTCATCACGCGGACGCCCTTTGCGATACGTCCCATGATGCGGACGTCGCTCGCAAGGATACGTATAATGATACCGTCGCTTGAAACGAGAATGATATCGTCCTCTTCATCGACAATTTTGATGTTGCAGACGTGACCGCGTATCTCATCTACCTTGTAGTTCGTGAGACCGTAGCCGCCTCTGTTCTGGATACGGTAGCTTTCAAGGTCGGTACGCTTACCGTAGCCGTTCTCGGTAACTGTGAGCAGAGCCGCTCCCTCGCGAACTCTTGCCATGCCGACAACGTAATCGCCCTCGCGGAGACGTATCGCCTTTACGCCGTGAGCAGAACGCGACATCGCACGTATCTTGTCCTCTTCAAGGCGGATAGCCATACCGTTATGAGTTGCGATAACTACCTGCTCATTGCCCTCTGTCATGCGGACTCCGGCAATTTCGTCGCCCTCGTCAAGTCCGATAGCTATAAGACCGTTCTTGCGGACGTTCTTATACATCGAGAGGTTCGTACGCTTTATCTTGCCGTTCTTTGTTGCCATGACGATGAACTTCTCGTCGCTGAAATCGGTAGTCTTTATCATTGCGGCTATCTTTTCATTTTCAGTCAGCGGGAGAAGATTTATCAGATTGAAGCCGCGTGAAGCCTTAGAGCCGTCCGGTACTTCGTAGCACTTGAGCTTGTACATTATACCCTTGTTCGAGATGAAGAGGATATTGTCATGAGTTCCGCAGATGAACATCGTATCAACGAAGTCCTCCTCGCGCTGCTTCATGCCGGTTATACCTCTTCCGCCGCGGCGCTGAGTCTTGTACTCGGTAACGGGCATACGCTTGATGTAGCCGTTGTTCGTGAGAGTTACAACGCAGTCCTCCTCGGGGATAAGGTCCTCGATATCGACCTCGCCCGATACAGATTCGATATCTGTGCGGCGGGGATCGCTGAACTTCTTGCGGATAGCATTGAGGTCCTCCATGATTATCTGGTAAACTCTGTTCACGTCTGCGAGGATATCCTCGTAGTCGGATATCTTGGTGAGAAGTCCGAACAGCTCGTCGGTTATCTTCTGACGCTCGAGACCTGTGAGAGCTCCGAGACGCATCTGAACGATAGCCTCAGCCTGTTCTTCAGAGAGACCCTTCGCGCTTGCAAGATGAGTGCCGCTGAGGTCGAATTCAGCAGTATCGAGCACCTTGAAAACGTCCATATTCTTGAATATCTCGATACGCTCAAGAAGTGCGGACATATCGATATCCTTGAATCTTTCGATGAGTCTTTCCTTAGCCTCGGGGATATTCTTACTGCTGCGGATTATCTGGATTATCTCGTCGATATGGTCGGCAGCGAGAATGAATCCCTGCAAGATATGCGCTCTTTCGAGAGCCTTGCGGAGGTCGAAGCGCGTTCTGCGCTGTATAACATCTACCTGAAAATCGAGGTAGTGCTGGAGCATCTGCTTCAGCGTGAGTATCTTTGGCTCGCCGTTTACGAGTGCGAGCATGATGATTCCCACTGTGTCCTGAAGCTTTGTCATTGCAAACAGCTTGTTGAGGACGATATTCGGGATAGCGTCCTTTTTCAGCTCGATAACGATACGCATACCGTCCTTGTCGGATTCGTCTCGCAGATAATATATTCCTTCAAGACGCTTGTCCTTGCAGAGCTGATTTATATTTTTGAGTATCAGGGTCTTGTTGACCATGTAGGGTATCTCGTCAACGATGATGCAGTTTCTGCCGTTCACTTCCTCGAAATGAGTACGGCTGCGGAGGATTATCTTGCCGCGTCCTGTGCCGTATGCAGCACGTATTCCTGCCTTGCCCATAACTATGCCGCCGGTCGGGAAATCGGGTCCCTGAATATGCTCCATGAGCTGGTCCATAGAGCAGTCGGGGTCGTCGATGAGAAGCTGTAATGCGTCAATGACCTCGCCGAGATTGTGCGGAGGTATATTCGTTGCCATACCAACTGCGATACCGGTAGAACCGTTTACAAGCAGGTTCGGGAATCGCGAGGGGAGAACTACAGGCTCTTTGAGTCGGTCGTCGTAGTTAGGAGCGAAGTCAACGGTCTCCTTGTTGATGTCAGTGAGCATCTCAAGGGTCATCTTTGCCATTTTAGCCTCGGTATAACGGTAAGCGGCAGCCTTGTCGCCGTCGATAGAACCGAAGTTTCCGTGACCGTCAACGAGCTTGTATCTCATCGAGAAGTCCTGCGCGAGACGTACAAGTGCATCGTATACCGCAGCATCACCGTGCGGATGATATCGTCCGAGCACAGCACCGACTGTATCAGCGCACTTACGGTAAGGCTTTTCGGGAGTAAGTCCGTTCTCGTAGAGCGTATAGAGTATACGTCTGTGAACAGGCTTCAAACCGTCCCTTACATCGGGAAGTGCTCTTGATACGATTACCGACATTGCATACTGGAGCATGGAATTTTCCATTTCATTTACAATTTCGGAATGTATTACCTTGGAATTGTCATTGTAAAGCAAGATCTTTACCTCCTGTTTATGTTAGGGGAGCGAAGCGGCAAATATCACTTTTTGATATTTCTTATCACTTCAAGCTCTTTCTCTTCAAAGTTTTCCTTGGGGATTATGTAGAATACAGCCTTTCCGTAGATCAGCAGGAAGAATTCGTCGTATTCGAGGATATTCATCTTCTCGTCAGCAGGAATACGTGTGGGCTCGGGGAGGTCGCTTTCCTCGGATACGGAGCTCTCGTCAGGCTCAGTTTCGCCCTCGCCTGTTTCCTCCTCAATGCCGTCGGGAACGGACACAGTCGAAATATCCACAAAGCTTTCACCAACGCCTATCTTATATACCGGCTCGCCGAGCTCCTTTACGGTATCGACAAGGCTTCTCCTTATCTTTCGCGGATTATACCACTCTCTGAAAGCGAGCGAGAGGCATATCACGATAAGCAGATATGCAAAGTAATTCTTCGGGTCCTTTACTGCGGCATAGATGAAATCTGCCGCAAGAAGCGTGAATATGCCCATGAAGATGTAGCTTTTTACGTAGATGTATTTCTTCTGGAACGCAAGATATCCCTCACGGAACGTATTCGCAGAGATACTGTATTCTTTTTCGAGTTTGTATTTTTCTTCCATTTTGTTTCTCTTTCTTTATATCTTAGTTTTCAGGCGTTTGCAATGATGATTTCTTATATATCGAGATTCTGCGCATATTTTGCGTTTTTCTCTATGAAAAGACGTCTCGGCTCTACGTTGTCGCCCATGAGTATCGAGAAAGTCTCGTCTGCTTTCAGAGCGTCCTCCATGTCTATCTTAACGATAGTACGGCGTTCGGGATCCATAGTTGTCTCCCAGAGCTGTTCGGGGTCCATCTCACCAAGACCTTTGTAGCGCTGTGTCTCGACCTTGAACTTGCCGTCCTCGGAAAGCTCTGCGATATATTTGTCTCTCTCCTCGTCCGAGAATGCATACTCCACGCGCTTGTTTCTCTCTACTCTGTAGAGCGGAGGCTGTGCTATATAGATATTTCCGTTTGTTATGAGAGGTCTCATGTAGCGGAAGAAGAATGTCAGCAGAAGTGTTCTGATATGCATACCGTCGACATCGGCATCGGCCATGATGATAACTTTTCCGTAGCGGAGCTTTGTTATATCGAAATCCTCGCCGATTCCGGTACCAAGAGCCGCAACTACGGGTTCGAGCTTGTCGTTGCCGTAAATTCGGTCTATACGGGCTTTCTCGACGTTGAGCATCTTTCCCCAGAGAGAAAGGATAGCCTGATATTTTCTGTTGCGTCCCTGCTTTGCACTGCCGCCCGCAGAATCTCCCTCGACGATGTATATCTCGGTATAGCGGTTGTCGCGCTCCGAGCAGTCGGCAAGCTTTTCGGGCATGGAAGCATTTCCGAAGTTATTCTTTTTGCGCTCGGCTTCACGCGCGCGCTTTGCAGCTTCTCTTGCTCTGTATGCAGATATGCATTTTTCAAAGATTATATTTGCGGTCTCGGGATTCTCTTCAAGGAAGTTCATGAGCTTTTCCGTCACGAGCTTCTCTACAAAAGGCTTTACTTCGGGATTTCCAAGGCGTCCCTTTGTCTGTCCCTCGAACTCGCACTCGGTAAGCTTTACCGAAACTACAGCGGTAAGACCTTCGAGAACGTCCTCACGTTTAAGGCTTTCTATCTCCTTTTTCTGAGTGTCCTTGCCCTTCTTTGAGCTTTCCTTCTCCTTGAATTTGCCGAATTTCTTTCCGTATTCGTTAATTACCTTGACAAGTGCGTTCTTGAAGCCTGTCTCGTGAGAACCGCCGTCCTTGGTATGGATATTATTTGCAAACGAGAGAACTATCTCGTTATAGCTGTTATTGTACTGCATGGCTATCTCAGCGAAAGAGTCTCCCTGAGTGCCTGAAACATATATTACCTCATTTCCGAGGGGCATATATTCTCTTACCTTGTGGATATGCTCGACAAACTGACGTATACCGCCTTCGTAGTGAAGAGTCTCGCCCTGTATCTCGTTCTCATCGCGCTTATCAGTAAAGACTATCTTGATTCCGGCGTTCAGGAATGCCTGCTCGCGGAGTCTTCTGAGAAGAGTATCGTAGTCATACTCTGTTGTCTCGAAGATCTCGCCGTCAGCCTTGAACATTACGGAAGTTCCGGTCTCGGCGGTATCACCGATAATTTTAAGCTCCTCATCGTAGTGACCGCGCTCGAAACGCTGGAAGTAAACGTGCTCGCCGTCCTTTACAGTGAGCTCGAGCCATTCCGAAAGCGCGTTTACTACTGAAGCGCCAACGCCGTGAAGTCCGCCTGATACCTTGTATCCGCCGCCGCCGAACTTACCGCCTGCGTGAAGGATAGTGTATACTACTGTCGCCGCGGAGATGCCCTCCTTCGGGTGTATACCTACAGGGATTCCTCGTCCGTTATCGGATACGCGGATAACGTCGCCGGGGAGTATCTCAACGTTTATCTCAGTACAGTAGCCCGCGAGCGCCTCGTCTATCGAGTTGTCGACTATCTCGTAAACAAGGTGATGCAGACCGCTCGGACCTGTTGAACCGATATACATACCCGGACGCTTGCGGACTGCTTCAAGTCCTTCCAGGATTTGTATGTCGTTCTCGTCGTAGTTGTTATTCTGCTGACTCATGATTTACCTCCATGAATTTTGGTTATATATGTCACTTGCCCAATTTATCGGGTTGTTGTCGATATATTGCCATATCTGGCGCAATTCGTTTTCATTCCTGATTATGTGATCGTGGAATGAACGCTGCCAAATATCAAAACCGATTTTTTTATTGACAAATCGCTTCAATGTTGATATCATTGACGGAATAACGGCATTTGTAGGGGACGGCGTCCTCGACGTCCCACAAACATTTTTATCGTTAAACAAATATATTATCATATGCAGATGATCCGGCATAATAACATATTTCATTATTTCCTTATCGGTATAAATTGAATTCATTTCAATTATTTGGTCATTTAAAATTTTTCCGTATTCCGTCAGATGTACGTGCGGGACGTCGAGGACGCCGTCCCCTACAGTGATCCCGGACAGGATGCCGCGTCCTTATTGCTCGTGGAAGCGATCCTCTTTCCATTTGACGGGATTGTTTTCCACGTA
>JAEEGL015487378.1_pt1 | contig 10631 bp, 5 predicted proteins | sample 9134231 | NCBI WGS metagenome assembly JAEEGL01 (sample SAMN16246548, study PRJNA631951) | gut metagenome | biome: gut microbiome; feature: rumen; material: fiber-attached | host: Bos | place: Iran: Karaj | collected 2018-10 | reverse complement strand
GTGTAACTAAACCGAGCGGAGCGAAAGAAGTAAGCAAGAATAAAAGAAGATACATAATGATTCAAAATATGCCAAAAGCAAGTATAACGATTCCCGTTGGCGGGATGTATCAGGAGTGGAGTTGCCTGATGGATTTGGTGGAGGAAGATACTGCCAAGATATTGGAACAGTTGGCCAATACGAACGGGTGGCGAGAAGTGCAGAGTGACGAAGCAAAGGAAATGGGCTTTGGCGAGCTTGCAGAATGGTCAGTACCAGAAACAGATGTATTGATGCTGATTGACGACAACTACCTCGTGTGTCTGTCTAAAGAGCACTGTAAATCATTGTCATAGAAAATATCAATGAAAGCACTAAGAGTTCCACCAATGTATAGGTGCGTAGGATTGGCTGACGCAGACCTGCTCGATAATGGTTCACGTCATCCGAATCTTGCGCTTCTGAAAATTGCTGGTTTCCTCTATGATAATGGCGTGATGTTCGAACTAATACTTGATAGTCAGGCTGATATTAGTAGATACGATAGAATTTATCTATCTAAAGTGTTCACATTCACAAAGAATCCAGAATTCTATTCAAGAGCTATAGGTACGCCCGATGAGACAAGATTTGAAGTGGGTGGAACAGGTTTCTACGCAACAGAAAAGAGTCTCAAGGAATTTTCAAGGCTTCGTGAAGAAGATATGACTAGATTGGAAGGAGACAAATATTTGAATTCACTTGATAACCATCGTGGAGGAGCACGGAAAAAAGGCATTGATATGGCTAGGCAAATGCCATATTATCACCTATATGATGCATTTGTGGAACAGCAGGTAAAAAAAGGTTTCAAGCGCGAGAAATATAAGGACTATCTGCAATATAGTATTGGTTTCCTTACTCGGGGTTGCAAGCGGCATTGCGCCTTTTGTATCAACAAGAAAGAAAAGAACATCTTACCATATTCAAAGTTAGAGTGGTTCCTCGATAATGAGAGAGATGCAAAAGGACGTCGTGTTCGCCCATATATTTACCTATGGGATGACAATTTCCTGGCTTCATCGCCGAATGTTTGGCGACCGCTTCTGCGACAACTGATAGACACAAAGCAACCATTTCAATTTCGTCAAGGGCTTGACGAACGAATGCTGGCTGAGAGTCCACATGGTGAAGAGATGGCTGAGATGCTTTCTCATGCTCGATATCATGGTGACTTTATCTTTGCCTTCGACAACTGGCGTGACAAAGAGACTATTGAGAAGGCCTTAAAGATATGGAAACATTATAATCCTAAAAAGGGGACAAAGTTCTATCTGTTTTGTGGTTTCAGATTGACAGAGCACAGCCACGAAAGATTCTATAATGACATATGGGAACTATTTCAGCGAATCAAGATACTAATGTCTTATGGCTGCGTGGGATATGTTATGAGGCATGAGGATTATCACAAATATGAGATTTGTAATCTCTATGTCCAAATCGCTCGATGGTGTAACCAACAACAGTTCTACAAAAAGATGTCGTTTTGGGAATTTGCTTATAGAAATCAGTCTTACTGGGAGGAGCACACTTTGCATGTGACAGATAGGCCTCATTTAAAAACTTTTGAAGAGTTTCAACAAGATTTGGATAAGGGATATTATGGCGAAGGTGAAGGACAGGTTAAGATGTGTTTGCCTTTGTGTTCCGTAATGAAAACTCTGGATAAATTCCCAGAGCACAGAGATGAACTGTTGGAGATGTTTAATTATAAAATGGAAAATTTAATAAATCCTCATTTGTGGGAATAGTGTAATATGGAAGCAGCACGATTAAAAGAAGCATTCCTTCATTTGAGTCAACACTCAGTTGATTCAGTTCAGAATGGTAAGTCATTTACCGAATGGGATGAGTATATGCACGTTGATAGACCCATCGAAGATAAGCTTTATGTGAAGATGGATGAAATTGATGCTGCAGGTGGCGGTATTGTTCTCCTAGTAGGTAGTGCAGGTGACGGGAAATCTCATCTGCTAAGTCGCATTAGGCAAATGTCTGATTGGGGAGACAGTAGTTTCTACAACGATGCAACTGCTAGTAGCTCACCCAAGAAAACCGCTATAGACACGCTCAAAGAAGCTCTTACGGATTACAAAGATGCTAATTTATATAAAACAAATAGCAAATTAGTTCTTGCCATAAATCTCGGAAAACTGAATGCTCTGATTGATGATGCGGAATTCAAAGCAGAATACAAAGAGATTGTTAATTCAACTAGTCCGATATTTAATGATGACGACACAACCCCTCCTATTGATACGACGAGGGTAAAAGTTGTTATGTTTGTGAATCAGCAGGTATTTGAATTCAACACAGATTCTCCTGGAGGTGTTGTTAAGTCAATGTTCTTGTCTGAAATATTGGAAAAGATTGTGGCTAAGAATGATGCAAATCCTTTTTATAAAGCATATCAGAGGGACATCTCAAATGGAGTTAGTCCTAAAGACCCTCTTATTCTTAATTATGACTTGCTATCAATACCTGAAGTTCGAAATACCATTGTATTGACGATAATTGAAGCTATCGTGCGTTTCAAGATGATTATTACGCCTCGAGAATTTCTGGATTTTATATATTCAACAATGGTCTATCCGTATGAGTATAAGGAAAAGAAAGATTTCTATGAGGCATTATTACCATCTTTATTGTATTGCGGGAGCGAAAATTTGATACAAAAAGCTATCAGCAAGTTAGATCCTTTGAAGAAAAGCAGTACTAAACATGACAAGCAGTTATCGGTACTTTTCACGTCAAACTCCATACCTGCAACATACTTTGATCCAACGCAATTCTCCAAGCTACCAGCAGCATTAGTAAAGCGCACGAACGAGTTTTATGCCAACAATGGCCGCGATATAGAAAGAACCACAAAATTTATATTTAGGTTAAAACACCTTCTTGCATATCATACAGAAAGTGAAATCTATACATCTTACCTTGAAACGTTAAACGGTATATACAAAAAAGATGTGCATAAAATGCAGGAAATCTATTCTGTTGTAGCCAAAGCCATTCCCCGACATTATGGGTCATATTATGCGAAGGCAAATATGGTGCCATTAAATATTCAAGGTGGCCGTTATCGTCTATTTGGTAATTTACAACTAAAGCCGAATATGATAAAACCATATTATTCAGAAACAGAACATAACGAGTTCTTGTTGAGATTTGACATGTCGTGGAAATTTTCAGATTCACCTGTAACATTAAGAATGGATTATCAACTATACTCATACTTGTATGAACTCAATCGTGGAAAGTTGGCACTATCATACGAAAATGAGAAAGATTTGACATTCAGCAGATTTGTTAGACAATTGGTGGGGAAATGTAATTGTGAACAGGAAATAACTGTAGTCAGAGCAGACTTACCCGAGATAGAATTAACAGAGTCAACATTTGGAAATATAGAATTATCATGAAGATAGATATAGGGGCTTATAACGAGCATTACCACCAAGCTGGTAAATTTATCGATAAGTTTCAAGAAGGAATTAAGCTTATTCCTTTTGATTCACGAAATGCTTCGGCATATGATAAAAACTGTGGTTTACAAGGAACCACAGGAGAATTTTTTCGTTTATGGTTAAATGACCGGATCAAAGGCTATTGATGATTTTATTGATTCTGCAGCAGATCCAGTAAAAGAATACCTTATTAGTATAAAGCAGATGCCGTTAACCCAGGCAAATGAGTTTATACGAATGATGAAGGATATTATGATAGTTGATGGTAATTTAAATATTACAAATACAAACTTTATTAAGTTTTTTCCATTGGTTCCAAACGACGAAAGAATTTCAATAAAAGAAAGGAGTAAGTATAAAGACGGTCAAAAAAAACTATCAAATTATGTGTATTCTATGCTGCCGATGGATATGGACTATTCTTATTCTACTGCATCAAAGAATCTATTTTCCAAGATTCTAGAAGAAGCACTTTCGTCTTCTATTGGACATAAAGAAGATAGAAACGAAGGAGATTATTATATACCAAAGTATATTACTGAATCATTCAAAATTGACTTTACTTGGATGATGGAACAAGAAGAGACAGTGAAGGCAAAATATGTTCATCTTCTTTTGTATTTTTATGCATGCTATTCCGTTACACAAGCAATTGTCAACATAAACACCAAAAGTGAGGGTGTCACTAATAGCCCTAAGCCATTTTACTTCATCCTATCAAATGAAAAAGCATCTGTTAGTCATGATGCCATAACTAGGGGATGGGCTAATAATGTTCCGACAAAGTCACTCGATCGACTTTATGGAAAATCTCAAGCTTTGGATGTAATTAATTGTGTTTTGGGAAAGAACATTGGTTTTTATTCAGATGTTATTAGTAAGCTCAATGAAACTCCTTTTGAAGAGAATCGGGAACTCTGTATTGAATTAATCAAATTATATCAGACCGAAAAATGTAAAGTTCTTGAAGGACGCTCTAGCGAAAAACACATTCTCGACTCCTTTGATATGATAGATACAGAGGTTAATTCTTATGAGGAGTTTTACTCAAAGTTAGAGAAAATATGTGTTGGTTTACAGTCTCCTAGTTACACCTCAAGAATGCGCAAAAAAGTGATAGATCTTTTGAGTGTTCGTTTCCTCCAAAATAGGAAAAGAAGTGGCTATGTTTTAACCATTGATAATGAAATGCTTACATTCCTTATTGCTCTATTTACGAAGAGTAAAAAGACAAAACTGGAGGATATGTATAAATTCTTTAATAGTTATGGTATTTACTTCAACCGAGGAAGTAGGCTTGCCATCGAGGAATATTTATTGAAGTTAAACCTTTTAGACAGGAAGAGTGATTCCGGAGAAGCGCAATATGTCACAGTCATTTTATAATTATATCGCCAAGGAACTTTTGCTTGGCTACTTTAAGAAGAATCCTCTGCAAAAAGGCAGTCGATACTTTATGATTATAGAGAATGAGGGGCATCGTAATCTTTTGATAAATGCCCTCAATGAAGTATCTGAACCAATTATCATTTCTGGCATATACCAAGGCAACAATTCTGATGTTCAAGAAGAAGAATATAACACTTATGTTATTAAGCCTTCACCAGATTCACCTTCTATCATTATTGGTTATGATAAAACTTCTACCGAGGATTATTTGACTACTATCAGAAACTCAGTTGGTGTTACTGGTAGTAAGTATGAAAACTATGGCGTAATATACATACTCTCAGATAGTATTCTTTCTTCTATTATCACAGCCTGTCAAGACTTACAAGCGTTGGGAGGGCCTTTGCATTCTAATTATGTAATACATGACATTCAAGAGAAAGCAGAAGAAAAGATATCAAAGGATTTAGAGCGTGTCTATCTCAATAAGCATCTCATCAAAATCTCTGAATACATTTCAGACGGCACGTGTAGCCTTTTTGACTTCAAGCATGCTCTTAATGTTCTTGAAAATGGAACAATAAAGGGACATTATAATGAGCTGGACTTCTTTGGTGATAAAGCTATATATGATAGTACATTTAAGCCATCTGACGATGAGATGCAAGTTCGAGTAGATAAGAACCATGATATCTATCGAAAAGTTAGTGACATCATGAATGAGGATGATGAAACTGACAAGGAAAAGCTATTACAGAAATTCCTTGATGAGAAGTTGTCAAAGAAGATTATTAAAAATGAATCTTGGAAAAGCATCGACTTCCAAGAGTTTCTCGATAGTATTGAAAGAAAAGCAGCTACCGCCAATCTCGAATTACTCGATATAGTGCTGCCATCTGAAGGATTGATGACTTCTCTTGTAAAGAACACAAAAGGCAATCTCAAAAAGAGGTCATCCTCTTATGTTGTTGTATGTGACCAAACCGATTCACCATACGAACAGATAAAATTTACTTTTAATAAGGAATTAAAAAAAGTATCTACTGACACATGCAAGACTCAAGGTCAAGAACTGATAGTATCCGTTGGAGATTCATTAATTAAGCAGTCAATTGGTTTAAATGATAATCATCATGACTTTTTTATTCTGAAGTTGCCATGCAGTAAAAGTTTCTTTAAAGACATTGACCAATACTTTTCTATAAATAAAAAAGGAGAGATAGTTGTTGAAGTGCCAGAAGATGTGGATGTTTTGAAATTTGGTATAGGCTCAAACATTCTGTCGCTACCACTTGACAACAAAGTCGAATGGACTGATGACGCCTGTCTAGAGGTGCCTGTTATAGCCGACGATGACAATGATCAAATCTGTTTTGAAGTTGACTTCGGCAACAAGCAAATAAAGATAATATTAAAGCTACATCTTGCCAAGCCCATTCCTCCAGCAAGACCAGGAACCATAGAAGGCACTTATGTTGGAGGAGACGTGATTGTTGATGGCCAACCACGTGCTATTTTTTCTTTTTGGAAGAAATACCTTGATTGGGAACAGGCTTTTATTATGAATGGATGTTCTCATATCAACTATGTATTTAATGAACTTATAGAAGGATATGAACCAGAGTACGAGAACTTGAATCTTCCTGATAGTGTTCAAACTTCATTGGCTCAGCTATTCGCATACTATAAAGAGCATGAAACGGTTCCTTCATTATGCCCAATGAATGACGAATTGCGGGAACTGTACAAAAACTATTGGAAGGCAGTATTAGATACTATTCAAGCAATTCCTAATAGTAGATGTATGTTAAGGGAAGAATATCTCATGACAAAATTAGGTGTGGTTTTTGAATGGGACAAAATATACCTTTCTCCTTTCCATCCTATTTTGGTAGCTTATTTTTTAGAGTTTGATGCTCAGTTTGATACAGAAGAGGATTCTACATTTGCCAAAAAGCTTTTGTCACCATTCTATCTTCTTCCTTACATCTATGTCAACGATAACCCATTGCGACCATATACAGACAAATATTTGTCGGAAATTAGGAATTGGCTCTGTTACGAAGGAGTGAATAGCAAGCCACAAGAACGCACAAATGACATTACCACAAAAATGGTATGGACAAAAATGCAGGCGTTTATTCGCCATTTCAAATACTTATTCCAAGATAAGGAATGTCCAATTATCATTAGTACCATTGGAATTGCAGATGACACAAATGTAATTAAGGGTATTCTTGAGTTCATTAGACGTGAGTATGCCGGAGGCGTCCAAAGAATAGAACTTCATGAATATGTTGATAATCTTATGGAGGAAACATTCTTTGAGAAATTGAACAGACTGGATTCAATTGACTCCATTTCACGTGAACTTGAATCTCTCAATGTGAAAATAGAATCAAAAGGTGAATATACTAGTCAAGAAATGATACACCAGCTGTTTACTCGTGTTTCATTCTACAAACATGCTCTTGATCCTGCAAACGGAAAGATTGAGTATTCGCATGTGGCTTTTTATCAGATGGATACGGGCAATGAGTTTATTCGTCAAGTAACAAATGAAATGCGAACTGAGCTATCTTTTAATGGCTTAATATCAATACCTTCAACTATTAACAAGTCAGGCGCATATATTATCGGTTACGGAACGTCTGGAGCTAAAGAGGAACATGGCTATATTTATCCAATGGCTAACTCCTTGAATACTTTATATGCAAACGAGGAACATGAAGGAAGTAGCGTATTCAGTACTGATACTTGTGTTGCAAAGAGATATAAATTCAGCAAATCAGAGTTACTGAACTCTATCTATGAGAGTGCCAACTGGGTTACATTCATCAATCCAGAAGTTGATATCAATTTCTTCTATAAGCAAGATCTGTATGTCGTTCACTATACCGACCAATATACCATTAATGCAAAATATGATAGTATAACGGTAACAAAACATGTTGACCAGTACGAAAACATGTTGCGTAAGTCATATGAAAAATATGCTTTGTCTGAAGAACGTTTCCAACACTTCAATGAAACGATGATGGATTACTTTAACTGTTTGAATGGCAGTTGGATGCTCGACATTGTGAATAAAACCGAGGACCAGATTCGCGAGAAGATGAGTATTGTGGCAGCAAGCATTGCTATGTTGCATTTCATGAAGCGAAATAAAGACGTGCATTGGATTCCAGTGTCTTTAGAGGAAATCTTAAGAGTGACAGGTTCTATAGGTATGCCACAGGAATACATTTTTTCTAAGAAAACTCTTGGAGTGAAGGGTGCTATGTCAGATGATTTACTTATGATTGGTCTTGATGCAACTGATGAGAGCGATTTGAAACTTTATCTCTATCCGGTTGAGGTGAAGTTCTCCAAGAATAGTTCGATGTCTGATAAGGCAGGAAAGCAAGTAAGCCAGACGTTTACTCAATTGAAGGAGCACCTGTTTGGTGATGCTAACTTTACGAAGAACATCTACCGTACATTCTTTGCGTCACAATTCCTTACGAATGCAGAAAAGCTGAATGCAAATAACTTACTGTCAGATGAAGAGTACAATGAAATCGAGAGAAACCGCTATGAATTGTTGAATCTGCAATATACATTACAAGAAAAATTACCTGTCAAGGAAATGGGTAGTGCAGCTATCGTTTCATTCTTCAGTCATGCTTCGCATAGTTTGACTACTTCGCTTGTGGACTATGTGCCTGTTTGCGAGGTTCATTTCTCTGAACTAGAATGTTTCCAGTTTGTGGCAGATCCAGATAAGCAAAAATTAGATTTTCTCAAGACTGGTTTGATATTTGTTGATAATGACACATTAAATGCAATTGATAATCCTATAGTTGAAAATGCAAATACAGAAGAATCGGTTGCACAAATGACTGAAATCTTAGAGGACGACAATGAAGATATCACTCATGTTCAGACAGTTGAGGCATCTACGAAAAAAGAGATTACTCATCCAAACAATATGCTAGATCTAAAAGAAGCTCAAATTAAAGAGTCTCATAAAATAAAGATCTTGGTTGGTCACACACAATCAGGTCATCGCGAGGTCATCTTTGAGCCCAACAACACAAAAATGGTATCGCATCCTAACATGGGCATTATTGGAACGATGGGTACGGGTAAGACTCAGTTTGCTCGCTCTGTAATTGCTCAGTTCACAAAGGAAAGCATCCATAATGTTGGGGGCAAGCCCGTAGGACTGCTTGTTTTTGACTATAAAGGTGACTACAAGGACAAGGAATTTCTGAATGCGGTAAGTGGTACTTGCTATAAGTTCAATTATCCTTTCAATCCGTTGAAACTGGTCGTGAACGATGAAGTTGAGGGAATGAACCTCCCCGCCATTACAGCTGACAGAATAGCAGACTCCTTCGCAAAGGCATATGGACTTGGCTTGAAGCAACAAAGTAATATCAAGCAAGTAATTATTGATACATATAAAGATGCGGGTATCACTAAAGACCCTAGTTCTTGGAATAATCCTGTACCAACTATGGAACTGGTAATCGAGAAGTATTTTGAAACATACGATGCCAATGATAAGGCATTCGCCCTTTTCGATAAACTACGCGACTATACCATCTTTACTTCTGACAATAGTAACTGCGTATCATTGTTCGAATGGCTTGACAGTGTTCGAGTGATAGACCTGACGCTCTATCCTGATGACACAAAGAAGGTGATAGTGTCACTAATTCTTGATCTTTTCTATGCGGAGATGCGACAGTTGGGTGGTAGTAAACAAAAAGATGGTTTCCGCGAGCTGAGGGCAATGATTATGGTAGATGAAGCACATCAGTTCCTAAAGAAAGATTTTAATTCATTCCGCAGTATCATTAGCGAAGGTCGTATGTTTGGCGTAGGTATGATTCTTTCTACTCAAAACGTTAGTGACTTTAAAACCTCAAAGGAAGACTATTCTCAGTTCATCCTAAGTTGGGTGATACATCATGTAAACTCTATCAGCAAGGCAGAGATTGCTAACATATTTGGGGCAAGTGATCCAAATAGTGACCGCTACATGGACTTCATTAATAAGGCTAAGCTCTTCGAAAGTGTATGCAAAATAGGAGCAAGAGTAGAAGGTATCAGAGATTTGCCTTTCTTTGAACTTGTTCAGACTGATAAAAGATTCTTAGAACAATAATAGAAAACATGAACGACATCAATAAAGATACGTACAACATTCCAGAACTTCAATCTCCTTTCGAACAGCTTAGAGAGGTTGATGCTGATGGTAAAGAATGGTGGAACTCACGCAAACTCGCACGAGTAATGGGCTATGGCAAGTACTGGAACTTTGAGCGTGTCATAGCCAAGACACAAGCATGGACTTCGCAGAAGGGCTATCATCTTAGTGAGCATTTTATGGAGATAACAGAGATGGCAGAGTTGGGCAATGCCGCTGTCAGAGAGGTGACGAGCATTCGCCTTTCACGTGCGGCCTGCATGGCTGTAGCAATGAATGCTGACCAAAAGAAAGAGATGGTGAAGGCAGCGCAGCAGTATTTCAGTGCAACCATGACTCCAGACGTTGCCGTGAGAAGCATGGAATCCTCAGTACTCATGTACAGAGGAGGACATGGGAAAGTACAGGTTCAAGTTATCTTTGATACCGATACTTTCTGGCTTTCTCAACAAAGAATGGCAGAATTGTTTGGAGTGACTCAACAGAACATTAGCTATCATCTGTCACAGATAGAAGAAAGCGGCGAGTTACATTTGTCCGATGCTTACAAAAAAATTTTG
>JAEEGL015031425.1_pt1 | contig 10631 bp, 12 predicted proteins | sample 9134231 | NCBI WGS metagenome assembly JAEEGL01 (sample SAMN16246548, study PRJNA631951) | gut metagenome | biome: gut microbiome; feature: rumen; material: fiber-attached | host: Bos | place: Iran: Karaj | collected 2018-10 | reverse complement strand
TGCATCAAGAGAGTGGGTAGAAGGAAAGGGTTATCTTAAAGAACACCAGGACTTGAGAGATTATGCAAAAATTTCTGATCTTGTTGATTTCTTGACATCAAGTGATATTGCTGATGTTGTAAGGGTAGATGACCTTAAGAATTATCTCAAGGTTGAAGAACTTCCAGTTAATATCAGTGATTTTATTAATGATGCTGGTTATGTAAAGGTGGAAGACCTTGTTGATTATCTTACAGCAAGTGACCTTAATGGTCTTGCATCAAGAGAGTGGGTAGAAGGACAGGGTTATCTTAAAGAACACCAGGATATTTCAGGTAAGGCTGATAAGTCAGAAATCCCTACAAAGGTGAGTGATCTTGAGAATGATGCTGATTATCTTACTGGAAGTGACCTTGTTGAGTATGTCAAGTTTGCTGACATTGCTGACTTGGTATCACAGGATGACATCAAAGACCTTGCTTCAAAGACAGATCTTGAAGGATTCATCAAGATGGAAGACCTTCCTGATTATTTGACAGACAGTGACTTGGATCCTTATCTCAAGGTTAGTGAACTTCCTACTAATGTAAGTGCATTTATCAATGATGCTGGTTATATCAGATTAGCAGACCTTCCAGATTTCTTAATGGAATCAGACCTTGATGGTTATGTAAAGGTAGAAGACCTTGCACCATATCTCAAGGCAGAAGATATTGCTGACCTTGCAAAGAAGAGTGACCTTGATGGTTATGTCAAGTTGGAGGATGCAGTTGATTTCTTGACATCAAGTGATTTAGAACCATATGCAACCAAGGAAGAACTCCAGGAATACCTTAAGTCAGAAGACCTTCCTATCAATGTAAGTGACTTTATCAATGATGCTGGTTATATCACAGAACATCAGGATTTGAGTGCTTATGCAACAAAGACAGAACTTCCTACAGAGGGTGTCTTCCCAGATGGTTCTAATGATGGTGTTGATGGTTTTGCAACAGTTGAGGGTGTTATTGAATATGTAGACACAGTAAATCCTGAACCAATAACAAGACAACAAATTCTTGACTTATTTTAATAGACAAAATAAACTTTAATATATAAATGAGCAACAACAAACAATATTTGGATTATGAAGGTTTAACTACTTACCACAGTGAATTGGTGGGTAAAATAGCTGACCTTGAGTATGAACCTAACAAGATGTTTGCAGACATCGAGGCATTACTCACACCTAGTAATTGGGGTGTAAGCAAGTATGGTAGAGTTGCTGGACTTAAGTCTGGTTTGATGGTTACTGTTGATAGTCAAATTTGGCAACTTGAGAATACAACAACATTCAAGAGTGTACTTACTTCATCTACACCAATTGCTGATAAACTTTCAACTTATACAACACCTGAATCATTGGGTTGGAGAGTGGTTGGAAACGCTGTTGATTTTAATATTGACAATCACATTCTTCAGTTGACAAAGTAAAAAGTTTTAAGGATTGAAAATATGGGTAGAAGTTATTCTACCCATATTTTTTGTATATCCCATAAATAATTTAAAGAATGTTTCACTTTAATAATTATATAAATGATTGTCATATCATTAACGTCTTGGGTAAAGAGAATTCATAATGTAAAAAGGGTTGTAGAAAGCATAATGGATAATACCATACAACCTGATAGAGTGTATCTTAATTTGAGTAAGTCGGAGTTTGAAGGTATTGATTTACCAAAGGACTTGGTGGACTATTTTAATTCTGATGACAGACTTATTATTAACTGGGTTTCTGGTCCAAACACAAAGGCAATGAAGAAGGTGTTTCCCATATTGGATTACCTCCAGGATGATGACATAATAATAGATGCAGATGATGATATTCTATTCCCAAAGGATTTGATTGAGAGTAGAGTATCTGATTTTAAAAAGAATGGTGGAAGACATGCCATAACATCCAATACACATTATTCTGTTGGTTTTAATCATAAGATGAAGGTTGTATCAGCAATGTCATTGTTTCAGAAAAAAATGTTAGGACATTGGAGAAGATTTGTTACACAAGAGATATATAATACAAACAATGATGACCGGACATATCTTACACTCATTTGGTTGAATGGTTATTTGAATATAGGGTGCTCCAAGTGGTCTATACAAGAATTGTTAAAATCTCAATATCATCTTAATCTTGATAATTCTCTTTCTTCTACAAAGACAATAAAGGGTGGAAGGATTTATGACAGGATTGCTCAGAGAGAGTTCAATAAAATATCAGATAAACAAATAATTAACTCATTTGGTTTTTGGAAATAGTATGTTACACACATTGATAATATGGCCTAATGCAATGGATAAGGAATCTTTTATTTTGGGTGATTTGAAGAAGTCATTCAAAATAAAAAGACATTTCTCTATGAACTGGTCCAGGGAAGATTTCTTGAAGAACTTATATGTGTTCTATGCAAGTATGGATGCTGCAAAGTTGGACACCATAGCATATAAGAATATGATTTCTAATAAGGTGAAGGTGAATGGTATAGGTAAGTTCTCTGTGTTGGTTGTTGAGGATCCCAATCCAAAGATTGAACACACAAAGACCATAGGTGGCGAATGCGATGCAAACTCACACATCTATGAGAAGAAGACATATTACAGGTCATTGACAAAACCTGGATACAAGATTCATTCAAGTAACAACACCCAGGAGACAACAAGGGATTTGTTATCTTTGTTCAATATGACTGTGGATGAGTTTGAGAAGAACTATCCGGGTTATGATGAGAAACCAATTATATACACCCCAAAATCAAGAGGAGCAAAGGGTGGATTCAATACCATCTATGACTTCTTTAAGACACTCAATAACAATATAAAGTACTGTGTGTTGAGAGGATTTGAGGAACTCCCAGAGAAGTATCCTGTTGATGGTGGAGATATTGATATTCTGGTTGAAGACAAGAGATTCTTCAAGTACCTCACTGATGGTAAGAAGGTTTATCCGGAAGTTTATAGGATTCAATATGATGTTAATGTTGCCGGCAAACCTGTTAAGATTGATGTGAGGAATGTTGGTGATGATTACTACTGTAAGAAGTGGGAGGAAGACATCCTTGAAAGAAGACAGTTTGTAAATGGTATCTATGTTCCTTGTAATGATGATTACAAGTATTCATTACTTTATCACTGTCTCCTTCAGAAGAAGAGTATCAGTCCAAAGTATAATGATATATTCAAGTCATTTAATCTTATTGGAAGTGTTGATTATCTCCTTGATGAGTTGTCAAAGTATATGGTTAAGAATATGTATGAGTTTGTATCTCCTTCTGACATCAAGGTTTATTCCAATGAGGGAAATATCAATGCTCTTACTGGAAAGAAAATCAAGAAACTTGGGGGTATATTGAATGGTAAGATGTATCAGTTCATTGACTGTGTATATGAGAGGAAGAACAGTTTCATCAAGTATGGTATATCCAATGTGATTGACAGTGAGAGAAAGGTACTTGGTGGAATGTACACACAGTGTTTCCCAAGAGTTTTATCCTATGGAACAGATGGTACTTATTCAAAGTTTGAGATGAGTAGGATGTCAGGTGTTCAATTGGATAAGTTAAAGAAGTCTCCTAATTTTTTGAACACTTATGGTGATAAGATTTTTAACAGTCTTCTTGATATATTGGTTGCCTTACTTGATAATAATGTTATCCATAGAGATGTGACTGCAAATAATATTATGGTGGATCCAGGTACATTACATATTGGACTTGTTGACTTTGGTTGGGGAGAATATATTACCAGTATGGATAAAGGTCTTCAACCAACACCATTAAAGAAATACAGACCAGATGATGGATTCTCTGACCCATATGCAATGGGTGTGGTCATTGATGAAATATTTGGTAATAGATATAAAGATAAGACAGATGTATTGAGAACCATACATCACAAAGATTATAAAACTCCACAAGACATTAAAGAAAAAATAAGAACATTATATATATGAATGAGAAAGTAATAGTATCATTGACATCTTACCCATACAGGTTCAAACAACCTGAAATGATTAAGTGTCTGAAGTCTCTGGTTGAACAGGATACAAAAGTACCTTATAAGATTGTTTTCAATGTCTTTGAAGGTGACATCAAGGAGATGCCATCTGAACTTGTATCTTTTGTGGAGGAGAATAATATTGAACTCTATCATTGTCCTTTGGATTTAAGGTCACATAAGAAGTATTTCTATGTGATGCAGAAGTATAAGAATCTTCCTATCATTACTGTGGATGATGATATTGTATATTCAAAACATTTGGTGTCTGATTTATATTCATCATATTTGAAATATTCAAAGTGTGTTTCTGCCTGTTATCTTTATAGAATGGCATTTGATGTAAATGATAGACTTTTACCAAGTTTTAAGAAGTGGAACACAAAGTATGATAAGTATGAACCATCATTCAGGAATGCTTTTGGTTCTGGTGGTGGTACATTGTTTCCTCCAGGATGTATTAATGTTTCTGATAAGAGTATTCCTATCATTAAAGAATATATGACAGATGATGAGGTTCTTTTGAAGAAATGGTTGAATGACAGAGGTTATCCTGTTATTAAATGTAAATATGATTGGAATGATGAGAGTCATACTACAATAAGTAAATGTGGTTCATATCTTTCAGCAGCTTCATATGCAACAGATAATAACAGTCTTTGGAGATCTGGTAATAATGTTAATATGGATAAACACATCAAGAGTCTTTTGTCACCATATGATTATAAGAAACTTGATGATTCAATTAAACCATCTGTTATTGTTACAATGACATCCTGGAAAAACAGAATTGATGAGGTAATCAAAACTGTTAAGTCTTGTAATGAACAAACAAGAACACCTGATAGAATATATCTTAATCTATCAACAACAGAATTTCCTGGTAAGGAGAATGACATACCAAGAGTTCTTATAGATTATGAAAGAAGTCATAGTAATTTTATCATTAACTGGGTGGATGGACCAAACACAAAATGCTTTAAGAAGTTGTTCCCTATTTTGAAATACTGTAGGTATAATGATATTATCATAATTGTTGATGATGATATGGTTCTTCCAGATGATTTTGTTGAAAGCAGAGTCAAAGATATTGAGAAATATAATCAACCAATCACATCTGCAATATCAATGGACAATTACCTATCTTGTAAAAAAATAAATGCCGGCAGTACTTTCACAAAAAAGATGTTATGGAACTGGGAGAGGTTGTTTGTTGATAAAATCATAGAAACATATAATGATGATAGGACATACCTATATATATTGTATTTGAATGGTTATACACCAAGGACATGTAGTAAATATGATGTTAGAAGTTTAACTCATGAATTGGCAAATAATAATAACAATAACAGATTAAAATCTGTATCCAAGACATTTAAGAGAGGAAAGGAGTATGATAATTGTGTGAAGGATATTATTGTTGGTCTAACAGGTAAGACTATAGATAATTCATTTGGATATTTTAATGATAAGACTGGTAGTACATTAAAGAACAATGTATATAAAACTGATGTTGCTAACAAAGCTCAGGCAATTAAAAAACTCCGTGAGGATATGCAGTCTGGTAAGATTGTCAAAGTTCCAACAGTTGGTGGTTTTGTCTGGAAGAGAGTAAAGTAATTTTTTGTTATATTTAATATATAAAAAATCTATATCATATGTTTGGATTAAAGTTAGTTAAGAAACAGGACTATTTAAATCTTGAAAGAGAGGTTACTGATACACAGGCATTGCTTGCTGAAAAGTATGGTATAATCAGAAGTCTTGAGAATGAAGTCAAGAGACTCAATGATAAGATTGCCTCACTTGAGAATGAGTTAAATGCTCCTAAAAAGACAACCAACAGAACAAAGAAGGTAGAACTTCTTACTGATGTTGCAGAGACTCCATTAAAGGTTGAGCAGAAACCAATTAAAAGGAGAAGAGTAACAAAGAAATCTGAATAATTGAGAGTCATCACAATGTGGTGACTTTTTGTTATATTTAATTATATAAAGGAGATTTATATTATGAAAAAGTTTGTAGGTTATGTAAATGGAAAGTCCTTTGATAATGAGAAGGATTTCAATGATGCTGCTAATAAAGCAATTGAAGAGAATGATGGAAGTCTTTCAATTTCATCATACTATTCTTATACAAAAGATGATCAGGATGGTGTGAAGCAAATTGAGGATACAAAGAATGACAAGTATGTATCCACTTATGAGTATTTCCTTGGTGAATCCAAACCTGATGTGGTTGATGGAAAACATATTGTGTATAGAATTCCTGAAGAATTAGCAAAGAGACTTGAAGATGCAAGCAATAAAGCAACCATCAGGGAGAATCTTAATTACCATATTAACAAATTGGATAAGGCAATAGATGTTAAGAAGACTAGGTCAGAAGACCTCCAGGGTGAAATTGAAAAGCGCCAGAATGAACTTTATACACTTGAAGAGGAACTTAAGGACTTGGAAGCAAGGAAGAACTATTATGGTACCTTGTTTGATGTTGTAGATTCTGAAAAGGAAAAGAGTCAGGATGAAGATGAACAGGCAACAAAACCTGTTACAAAGGACAGAATTAAAGAGGTCTTTGGTATTGATGCAGATATGAGTCTTTATTCATTCTTAAAACAATTAGGACTTTTGAAATAATATGCTTATAAGAGGTATTAAAAAAGGAGACAAGGATCTCCGACACTTCACCTTTGATGATGGTGATTATACAGAAAGAAATGGTGTTTATTACTATAAGGTAAATTATGGTAAGAACAAACTTGAAGGAGAATATGCAGAGGATGAGATTGCATATATAGAATGTGATAAGGTTATTTGTCTTGGTGGAAGAAAACCAAAAACAATTCCTGGAAGAGAAAAAGCACCTGTAACTGAAACAGTAAATGTGGTTGTAAAGGATACAGGTACAGTTGAGAAACCAAAGAGGGGAAGACCGGCAAAGGTAACAAAGACAGAACCAGGTAAGGAAACTATTCCTGTTGGTGGAGAAGTTTATGCATATGAATATTATGTAACAGAACTGAAGATAACAGATGTACAGACACTCCAGGATGAACTTAATAATCTTGGTTCAAATGGTTGGGAACTTTGTTGTTATGATGTTGACAAGAGTCTGTTTTCAAATACCCACATCAGGATGATATTCAAAAGAAAAAGAGGTTGATAACAACCTCTTTTTTTATTAGTAACCCATCTTCCTTAACCTTTCAATGTAAGCTTTTCTGTCAACCTTACCATTCTTGTCTGCTGATTTTTCCCAGGGTTGATTGTAATACCATTCACAAGAGTCACTGTATTTCCAGTTCTTATGAGCAATCCTGTCATAGATATTACCAAGGAGACTTGGAAGACCCATTACAATGAGATAGAGTGGTCCCCATCTTCTACTGTCAATGGAGTGACCATATTCATGTTTCATTCCATCTTCCCGGTCTTCTCTATTCATAATGATATAATTACCAAGACTGATACCTGATGGCATTTCTTTTGTGAAATAGAATGTTCTACCATTGAGTCTGTGATAGACTTCTTCTTTTTGGTAGATGAGAATGAGGAAGAGACCAACTAAATTTTGTGGAAGCTGCCAGATCCAGAGGATGATTTCTTTAAGGGTGTTGAGGAAGTTTTTCATGATGGTGTGGTTTTTTGATATTTATGAAAAAAGTGAGGATTATTCATCCTCACTTTCACCTTCATCATAATCACTGTCACCATCATCTGGTTCTAACTCAAAAATAGAGTTTATACTATTTTTAACATTATCTATTATCTCTGTCATTTCTTGTTGAAATTCAGTAACAGATGATGTATCAATATCAGATGGTATATAGTGTATATCTGTTTTCATCCAGTCAGTAAAACTTATGTTTGTTTGTCTTTTGACTTCCATCCATTTGTTAAACAGGTCTTCTGGGAATTGACTTTCTATATCAAATATAATATCATTTATATTGGCAACATCGCCATTCTCAAATGTGATGTCAGTCATAGTATCATCAGAAGCGATTGGTGATGAAAATTTAACTTTTATTTTTCCTGACAGTTTATGTTTCCTGAAGAACAGTTCAAGATAATCTATATTTTTCATATATTAAATATAACAAAAAGGGATGTGTTTCCACATCCCTTTGTTTTGCCCACCAATTCGCCCACAGAGAGACTTTTAGGTGAAAGATGAGTAAGACATCATCTGGACATTAAATGTCCTTATTTGCCTTCTTTTCACCTTTTGTGAGGATTTCCTCAATCAGTGAGTACCTTGGAGAATCCAGGGTGGACTTCAGTGCCTTCCAAGGATCAATCTCACCAGAGAGAATCATCTTGACATTGTTTACAGAGAAACCTGAAACAAGCTTGACACCAACCTCATTAGACTGGACTGGGATGGTCTGGGTCCTGGAGTTCACATTCCAGAAGACAATCTCGGGCATAGTGTAACCAGCCTGGATCCATCTCTCCTTGATAGTCTCAAAGAGAGTCTTGTACCTGGACATCACATAGTCATGATTGTAGTAGTCTCTGATGGTAGTTGCATTGTCAAACTCCATATCAGAGACAATGAGAATTCTCTGGGGGAGTTCCTCCTGGGGGAGCTTGTTGTTGACAGCAGTCCACAGGATGAGGTCAAACACCTTCTCAAGGTTGGTGTTGGAGCAGTCATCATACTGACACATCACACTCTTCTTGTCTGCAAGAGTCTTACAGTGAGAGAGGTCAATGTACTGTGGAGTTGAGGAGAACTCAATGACCTTGTCCTTGAACTCACCGGTACATCTTTCAGAGAAGAAGATACCAAGAGACCTGGACACATCAATGGCCTCAATGGAAGACCCACCAATCCTGGTCTCCATAGAACCAGAACCATCAACCACAACCATAGTGTTGCCAGTTGTAGGGATGTTCTTGAGGTTCTTCCACAGTTCCTCAATACCCTGGTCAACAGTAGGTCTGTAACCATGATACTTGGCATACACCTCATGAGGATAGAGGTTGGAGGCATGCATCACTGCATTGCCAGCAGGCTTTGCAAGTTCATCCAGATACTTCTGGCGTCTTACAGGGTCATGCTTCATAAATGCCTCGACATAGCGGGCATTGGCATTGGAAGAGACCTTGTTGTAGTTAATCTCACCCCACTGGTTGCCACAGGTCTTCACCTCTGTGACATCAAGGTAGTTGCGGAGTTGAGACAGAATCTTACGATATGCCTCATGATAGAGACCAAGTCTCTTGGCAAGTCTCTTGGCAACAGTCCTGGTCTTCTTTGAAGCATTGATGGAAGGCATCCACTTTGCAAGAAGGGAGATAGACTTCCCTTCCTTCATATTGACACAGTCCTCCCTTATCTGGTTGGAGATGATGACATAGATGGCTGTTGACAGCTCCATATCATCAGTGGAAATGGCAAAGAGGTCAATGAGATCCTTCCAGCGACCATACTCCGGAATGAGAGGAAGAAGCTTGATAGCAACATCCTGGTTGTAGCAGTATAATGCCATAAAGAGGTTCACAAAGGAATCCCTTTCCCCAAGACCCTCACGGACATCACGGAGATAGAACAACCACTTTACGGCATATACCATATCTTCCTTGGCTGCTTCACAGAACTTGGAAATGTATCCACCTGCATTATTATGATTTGAAGGGACACTGAAGTTGAGATCTACCAGTGTCTGACCAGAGGTTGAGAAACCAGTGGCACCATTTTCAGTGTGCTGAATGGAATTAACCCTATCAAGGGTCTGCTTGAGTTCGTTCATCATATGTGTTTGTTTTTTAAAGGTTTCTGTTTAACATTACAAATATAACAACTTTTTCTGGAATATCCAAAATTATTTTAAACAAAAATACTGATAATTCCTGTAATAACCATAGATATTGCACCTAAAATAGAAATAAATCCAAAAATATTTTGTACTTTTGGGTTATTTGATTCATTATAAACCATTGTAGCAATGAGAGCAACTATAAATTCAATAGTCAAAATAGTAATCAAATTATTCATATCTTCTTAATCAATATTTTTCATCTCCCTGTCCAAATCCCTTTCCTTGATGGTCTGGGACTTGTCATATGTGTGTTTACCTTTGGCAAGAGCAATGGTTACCTTTACCAGTCCTTTGTCATTGGTATGGAGATTGACAGGTACAATGGTGTATCCTTTTGTCTTCACACTCTGATGGAGTTTCCTCAATTCCCTTTTCTTGAGAAGGAGTTTCCTATCCCTCTTAGGGTCATAGTCCTTGTAAGAGAAACCAGAGTTCTTGTATGGAGAGATATGAAGATTCTTCACATAGAGTTCATCTCCAACAAAAGTACAGTAAGTGTCAGACATACTGACATCACCATTCCTGATGGATTTGATCTCACAACCAATAAGGACAATACCAGCAGTGTATTCCTCTTCAAAGAAATACTCAAATCTTGCCTTACGGTTGTCAATGAATATGTCTGACTTTTGTTTCATCTTACTAAAGTTCTTTTATCTTATCTTCATAATATTTGATACGGTTTCTGATTGAAACCAATATTGCTTCTTTGATTTCTGGTTCTTTATCTATAAACATAGTTGAACTAACACAAGTACTTATATAAGGAGACCAGGTTTGGACTTCA
>JAEEGL014721316.1_pt1 | contig 10631 bp, 7 predicted proteins | sample 9134231 | NCBI WGS metagenome assembly JAEEGL01 (sample SAMN16246548, study PRJNA631951) | gut metagenome | biome: gut microbiome; feature: rumen; material: fiber-attached | host: Bos | place: Iran: Karaj | collected 2018-10 | reverse complement strand
ATAATATCTACTTTGAGGTCGTCTAAATGCCTAGCTATTTCCAGCTTTTCCTTGAAACTCATTTCTAACTCTTTACTTGTTAAGTTCTTTCTTAAAGTTTCATCGCAAATAATTACTTTCATTTTGATATTCCTCCTTTTTATCTTCTACAAATTAAGTAATTTCTTTAAATTCTTGCTTAGGATTAATTCATTTTCTTCATCCGTTAATCCTAATGCAAAAAATCTATCTAATTCTTCTTTGGCATCCCACATTGGGTAATCTGTTCCAAAGAAAAACTTATCTGCACCAAACGTCTTTATGATTTGTCTAGCCTTATAAGGTTCTAGGAAATATAAGGACGATGAAGTGTCAAAATAAACATTGTTATATTTTAGGTTCTCATATTCTTTGTAGTTACCCCATGTAGAGTATCCTCCAAAGTGAGCTGCAATACATTTTAAATCTTTAAATTCGTTAGCTACTCTAACTAATCTTTCTTGGCTAGAGTAATCATATCTTTTATCTCCCATATGGAATAGGATAGGTAATTTACCACTAGCATTTTTATATATTTTAAATACTTTTGGATCATCTATATAGAACTTTTGAAAATCTGGATGAAGTTTAATTCCTTTAAATCCATGTTGTAAAGCAAAGTCAATTTCTTCAATTACTTCTTCCTCAGTTAAATCAGGATGTAATGTAATAAATCCTATAAACTCAGGATGAGCTAAAAGTTCATTATATATAAATGTATTAATTGAATGTACTTGATGTGGAGTTGTTGCTACTGAATGTACCAAGAAACGTGATATTCCAGCCTTTTTTCCTACTTCAAGCAATCCGTTAACTGTGCCATTAAATCCCATTGGTATACCATAAAAATCACCTATAGCTTGACTTGCTTTTTCAGCAATTTTATCTGGATATATATGAGCATGAGCATCAATTATTTCCATAAAATCACCTGCTTATTTACTCATTTTTCTAAGTTCTGTACGTTTAATCTTTCCACTGATTGTCTTAGGTAATTCATCGAAGAATTCGATAATTCTTGGATATTTATAAGGTGCAGTGTTAGTCTTAACATATTGTTGAATTTCTTTCTTTAAGTCTTCTGTCTTTTCTTTACCAGGAACTAATACGATATTAGCTTTTACAACTTGACCTCTAATTGGATCAGGTGCACCTGTAACTGCACATTCTAAGACATAAGGTAATTCCATGATGACACTTTCAATTTCGAATGGCCCGATACGGTATCCACTTGATTTGATAACATCATCAATTCTACCTACATACCAGTAATAACCTTGTTCATCATGCCATGCAGTATCACCTGTATGATACATTCCATCATGCCATGCTTCTTCTGTCTTTTCTGGGTTGTTGTAATATTCTTTAAATAGTCCACATGGAACTCTCTTATCTGTTCTAATGATGATTTCACCAGTTTCACCATCTTTACATGGATTACCATCTAAGTCTACGATATCAACATCGTATAATGGACTTGGTTTACCCATAGAACCTCTAACGATTGTTGCACCAACAAAGTTACCTACAACTGCTGTAGTTTCAGTTTGACCGAATGCTTCGACTAGGTTAACACCTGTAGCTTTAATCCATTGTGAATAAACTTCTGGGTTTAATGCTTCACCTGCAATTGCTGCATATCTAACTGAACTTAAATCATATTTAGATAAATCTTCTTTGATGAAGAATCTATAAATTGTTGGAGGTGCACAGAATGTTGTGATATTGTACTTGGCAAACATTGGTAGGACATTAGAACTTTCGAATTTATCGAAGTCATATGTGAATACTCCTGCTTCACATAACCATTGTCCATATAATTTACCCCATAGTGATTTACCCCAACCAGTTTCACTCATTGTGAAATGTAAGCCATCAGGTACTACATTTTGCCAGTATTTAGCTGTAATGAAATGTCCTAGTGGATATTTATGGCAGTGTGCTGTAAGCTTTGGATTTCCTGTTGTTCCACTAGTGAAAAACATTACCATTAAGTCATTTCCACAAGCTGAATCATCTTTTCTTTCATATATATCTGAGAACTTTAAGAACTCATTATTATAATCATGCCATCCAGCAGGGATTGGATCATTAACTGTAGTAGCTGCGACCTTAATTAGTTTGCATCCTACTTGCTTTTCTGCTTCATCGATTCTATCTGTTACATCGTCATCATCAGTAGCAATAATTGCTTTTACACCTGCAGCTTGGAATCTATAAACATAGTCATGAACCATTAGTAGGTTTGTTGCAGGAATAGCAATTGCTCCAATTTTATGTAGAGCCATCATTGCATACCAGAAATGATAATGTCTCTTTAATACTAACATTACTCTATCACCTTTTTTGATACCTAGTGATTCAAAGTAATTAGCAGTCATACTTGAATATCTAGAGATATCACTAAAAGTGAATGTTCTTTCGTTAAAGTTTTTATCTATATATAACATTGCTCTTTTGTTAGGTTTAGTTTTTCCTAAAACATCTACAACATCAAAAGCAAAGTTAAATTTATCTTCATTGTTAAATGTGATGCCGTTGATTACACCCTTTTCATCTAAAGTAGTATTAATCCACTTTTCATAAATAGGGTCTTTTAAATGTGCAGCATCTGTATTTGTAAGTGATGAAGTTTGAGTGATACGCTTCATAGAAGCTAAACCTGACTTATCAGGATCTACTACGAATGCATAGAATACTAAGTCTTCACCACCAAGGGCTGTTTCATCATGAGGAATTGATGAATCATGATAAATAGTATCTCCTTCATGTAGGATTTCTACATCATCACCAATAACCTTTTTCATTGTACCTTTAATGACAATATTTAATTCTTGTCCTCTATGAGTAACCATTTTTTTAGGTCCCATTAATGCTTCTTCATTATAAGGGATAGTTACTAAGAAAGGCTCAACGAAACGATTTTTGAATAAAGGAGCTAAGTGTTCATAAACAACACCATGCTTACCATAGATATTCATTCCTTCTTCTTTTCTTGTTAGGGTATAATCCGCAAGTTTTGGAGTTCTACCATCAATAATCGCTGTAATTTCAATGTTACAAATTCTAGCAAACTTATAGATGAAAGAGAATGTAATGTCACTTCTACCTTCTTCTAAAGCTTGATAGTCTTCTAAGTCCATATCAGTCATTGCAGCAACTTCTTTATCAGTTAAACCACAATCTTCTCTAACAGACTTGATACGACAAGCGATTTCTTCAATTTCTTTTGTTAGTTTGTTAATAATCATTTTCTTTTCTCCTTTTTATATATTAGTATTATATATAAAAAAACCGTCTCAAAATATCATTTGAGACGAGATTACCCGCGGTACCACTCAATTTATGTATTTATATACATCTCTTTAGGATCTATCAATCCCTTTGCTTTAACGCAGCTCTACGGAGCTTCCTAATAGAATATTCGTTCAGAGGCCCTACTCAAAAGCGATGGCTAATTGAATGACTCCTTGTTAATTTCCACCAAACATTAACTCTCTATAAATTTATCATTCTAGCGTCTTTATCACGGCATTTAATATATATATACTACATTCATAATAGCACTTGAAAAAACATATTTCAATTATGAAAATATATGTAAATGTTTTCACAATTCTTTGGAATTATACTTTTTCAAAGTTTCTTCTTTAAACTCCATAAATCTATTTTCTTTAATAGCTTCTCTAATTTTATGCATTAAAGTCTTTAAGAAATATAGATTATGATAAGTTAATAGTCTCAATGATAAAATTTCTTCTTCTCTAAATAAATGTCTAATATAGCTTCTAGTGAATGTCTTACATACCATGCAGTCACATTCTTTATCTAGTCCAGCCATATCACGTTCAAAACGTGCATTTTTTATTAATAATCTTCCATGGCTTGTTATCGCAACACCATGTCTTGCTATACGTGTTGGATTGACACAATCAAACATATCTATTCCGCGTTCTACACCGTTTAAGATATCTTCAACTTCTCCAACGCCCATTAAGTATCTTGGCTTATCTTTAGGCATTTCATCCTTCAGATAATCAAGCACTTTAAGCATTTCTTCTTTTGATTCTCCAACAGATAGGCCACCTATTGAAAAACCTTCAAATCCAATTTTTTCTAACTCTTCCAGGCAATGCTTTCTTAAATCTAGGAAAGGTCCACCTTGAACAATACCAAATAGTATTTGACTATCTGGATTCTTATGTGCATCCTTACCTCTTTTTGCCCATCTAATTGTCCTATCAACTGATTCTTTCATATATTTATATGATTCATCAAATGGAGGGCATTCATCAAAACTCATAATTATATCTGCGCCTAATTTATTTTGAACATCTATTGATATTTCAGGAGACATAAAGAGTTTTGAACCATTCTTATGGTGTTTAAAATAAACACCTTCTTCAGTAATTTTTCTCAAATCAGATAAGCTAAATACTTGGTAACCACCACAATCTGTAAGAAGTGATCCATCCCAGTGCATCATTCCACGTATTCCACCATGTTCTTCAACAATATCAGCTCCAGGAGAGAGCCATAAGTGATAAGTGTTACCCAGTATCAATCCATCAGATACTTCTTTTATTTCATCAGGCATTAGGGATTTTACAGTTGCTTTTGTACCAACAGGCATAAAAATGGGTGTTTCATAATCACCATGTTTAGTGTGTAAAATACCCACTCTAGCATAATTGTCAGTTTTCTTTAAATCCCAAATTCCCATTTTTCCACCTCAAATACTATTTGATGTATTTACTTGTAGAAATATTAATATTCTTTTCAGCTACTGTTGCTTCAACAATTTCAACTAATTGAACTGGTGCACCATCAGAAGCATCATTCATAATATTTAAGCTACAAATCTTATCTAGACAATCATAATCATATAAAACGATATAACCATCATCAGTTTTTGTATTATTTCTTTCTTCAGTTGTATATGAAGATCCATCAGCTTTAAGTTCTTCTAATAACCAACCAAATGCAGCATAATTTGAATCTGCAGATGTAAATGTATTTTGAACAATGAAGAATTGTGATGATGCTGAGTCATAAATATCAGTTCTAGCCATAGAGATAACACCTCTTCTATGACTTAAGTTGTTATAAACATCATTTTCTTCAAATTCACCTTTGATTGTACTTTGTTTAGCCTTCTTGTCTGATAAAGTAGTCTTTTCAGGATCTCCACCTTGAATTAAGTCTGTAGTTACAACTCTTGTGATTGTAAGATTGTTATAGAAACCATTATCAGCTAATTTAACAAAGTTTGCTGTTGATATAGGAGCTAAATCATTAAACATAACAAATGTCATATATCCCATGTATTTTTTTCCATCATCATCTTTAAATCTGTAAGTCATTTTTACAATGGAAATCTTTTTGTCTTTTTCCTTGTATTCTGCTAGTAACACACCTGGAGTAACCCAATCCTTCTCGTTTACTAATTTTGTTGTCTTGTCACTCTTTTTGCCACAAGCTGCTAATGTTATACACATAGCAATAGTTAGTATGAAAAATAAAATCTTTTTCATCGTTTTACCTCCTAAATTATTTAATAAACATTGCATCACCAAAGCTAAAGAAACGATATCTTTCTTTTATAGCTTCTCCGTATGCATGCATTATATTATCACGTCCTGCAAGTGCTGAAACAAGCATTACAAGAGTTGATTTTGGTAAATGAAAATTAGTAATCAGTGCATTAACACATTTAAATTTATAACCAGGATAAATGAAAATGTTTGTTGATTTACTACATGGTTTAAAGCCATTATCGTAAGCTGATTCTAATGTTCTTGTTGATGTAGTACCTACACTAACAATTCTTTTCTTAAGTCTTAGTGCTTCATTTAATTTATCTGAAGCTTCTTTATCAATGATATAAAATTCTTCATGCATTTTATGATCTTTTATATCATCTTCTACAACAGGACGGAATGTTCCAAGTCCTACATGTAGTGTTACATAGACGATTTCTACGCCTTTTTTCTTGATATCTTCTAATAATTCTTTAGTAAAATGTAAACCCGCAGTTGGCGCTGCAGCACTACCTTCATACTTAGCATAAACTGTTTGATATCTATCTTTATCTTTAAGTTTTTCTTTAATGTAAGGTGGTAGAGGCATTTCACCAAGTTCATCTAAGATATTCATAAGTATTCCCTCATAAATAAGTTCAAATACTCTTAAGCCCTCATCTTTAACTTCAACGCATTTTGCTTTTAGTTTATCAGAGAATACTACAACATCACCTACACCAATTCTTCTTGCAGGCTTGCATAATGTTTCCCATTGATTATTACCTAAATCTTTAAGCAATAAAACTTCAATAAAAGCATTTGTAAGCATCTTAGTTCCATGAAGTCTAGCAGGAATAACTTTTGTATTATTTAAAACTAAACAATCGTTACTATCCAAATAATTTATGATGTTTTTGAATGTTTCATGAACTATTTCTCCAGTATTTTTGTCTAGAATTAATAATCTTGAGTCACTTCTATTTTCAATAGGAGTTTGAGCAATTAATGAGGGATCTAAATCGAAATCAAATTCATCTGTTCTCATAATAAACCTCCATAACTCTTATTTAGAAGTTTATATGCTTTTTCTGTTGCTACTCTACCTCTTGGAGTTCTTTGAATGTATCCTTCTTGAAGTAGGTATGGTTCATATACATCTTCTATAGTAGATGATTCTTCACCAATAGTTTGACTTAATGCATCAATTCCAACAGGTCCACCTTTAAAGTTTTCAACAATACCTTTTAAGTATTTGATATCTCTAAAATCTAGACCATCAGGATTAATATCAAGCTTATCTAAAGCCTTCTTAGTGATATCTAAAGTAACTTTGCCATCACCAAGCACTGATGCGAAGTCTCTTATACGTCTAAATAATCTATTTGCGATTCTAGGTGTTCCTCTAGAACGTCTAGCAAGCTCATAGCATGCATCCTCATCAGTAGGACATTCATAAATTCTTGCTGTTCTACTAACGATATTCTTTAAATCATCTGTAGTGTAGTACTCTAAACGTTCTACTACACCAAATCTATCTCTTAAAGGACTAGATAAGTCACCATAACGTGTTGTTGCTCCAATTAATGTGAATGGAACTAAATCAACTCTTATAGTTCTACTTGTTGCATCTTTTCCAACAACAATATCTAGTGAGAAATCTTCCATTGCTGAATATAACATTTCTTCAACATATCTAGGAAGTCTATGAATTTCATCAATAAATAAAACTTCACCAGGTTTAAGTTGAGTTAAAAGCCCAGCTAAGTCTCCAGTCTTTTCTATTGCAGGTCCAGATGTAATAGTAATATCTACACCCATTTCATTAGCAATGATTTGAGCTAGAGTTGTTTTTCCAAGGCCTGGAGGTCCATATAATAAGACGTGATCAATTGGTTCATCTCTTTTTTTAGCTGCCTTAATATAGATATCAACCATTTCTTTAACCTTAGTTTGTCCAATATAGTCAGCTAAATATTTAGGTCTTAAAGTTTGATCATCATCATTTCTTTTATCAGGTGAAACTATTCTATCCATAATCTCACATCCTTGTTAGAAGCTTTAAAGCCTCTTTGATTAATTCTTCTATGCTTAAAGACATATCAAGTTTCTTTTCAACTTTTTCAATGTCCTTCTTATTGTATCCAAGTGATGACAATGCTTCAGCAAGTTCAGATCTACTACCAGTTTCACTAGCATTGAAATTAATTTTGCCTTTTAAATCTAAGATGATTTGTTGGCTTGCTTTTTGACCAATACCAGGGAATCTAGTTAAGTATGTTGAATTGCCAAGCTCGATAGCACTAATAACACCATTAACATCACCAGTTGCTAAAATTGATAGTGCACTCTTTGGACCGATGCCATTAACACTAATTAACTTTAGGAATAATAGTTTTTCTTCTAGTGTTTTAAAACCATATAATTCAATAACATCATCGTTCACCTTTTGATAAACATAAACGATAACATCATCATATAATTTAAACACATAAGGGTTAGGCATTTTAATTAAGTAGCCAATATTATTGTTTTCAAGTTCTATCTCAGATGGATGAATTTTTGTTACTGTACCTTTGATATAAGCATACATAATTAACGCCTCCTTTTTTAACTAATACCTATATGATTATATCATATAATTAATTATTTTCCTATATTTTTTTACATTTTCTTCACAATTATTCTAAAATTATCAATAAACAATAATAAATGGCTTATTTTAGCCGTTTTCTATGAATTTTTGTAAAAATATTTTTTAAAAACTATTTTATATTAGTTTTTATAGTTGTTAAAAAATTGACAATTTTAACATTAAATGTTAAAAACATAATAGTAATTTATTCTTAAAAATTGTATAATTAAAATGATGGGAGGTGTTTATTTAATGGCAAATTTAAATGATGTAACATCTAAAAGCGCAATTGAATTAGTTGACGATTACCTTGCTAAATTAAATAGATTAATCGAAGAATATAACACCTCTATTTCTAAGACTAGAGACAATCTTTTAAACTGTATTGAAAGCAATAAAAAGAGCACTCAAAATTCAGCAAAAAGATGCGATCAAACAATACAAGAAATTGATGCACAAATAAAAGCTTTAATTCCAAAGTATTCAGCTGAAAACGAAAAAATACAAGAGAAAAACGAAGCTAGAATTGCTTCAAATAATGAAACAATTGAAGAATACAAGAAAGAATACAAGGAAAATATCGCTGAAGAAAACAAAAAATATGATCAAGTTGTAAACGAAGAAAATGATAGATTAGAGAACTTGCAACACTTAAATAGAAAAGAATTACAACACTATGTTCAACAAATAGATGCTGAAGAAATAACTCAAAAGAGAGAGTTAGAATCTACTATTGATGGTCTTCTTCTTGAAATAAAGAGTATCCAAGAAAGATTAAAAGAGGATATTGATGATTTAAGACATAACTATCTAATTAAATCATCTGGATACAATGAAGAAATGAGAAAGACAAGAAATGAATTCATTGAAAAAGAGAAAGAATTAAGAACAGTATCTAGAGAAGAAACTACTTCTCACCATAAGCAAATTGAAGAATTAACAAAAGAATCTTCTGTTAAACAAAAGAATATATTAAATACATTTAGTAATGACTTCTTAAATTTATCTAATGAAGATGATAAGATTTTATTAGAAAATGCTGATGACCAAATTAAATTATTATCATTACAAGCTTCTAATAAAGAGAAAAAAAGAATCCTTGAAATCGAAAAGGACCATAATCTTCTTCTTGAAAAAGAAAAAGATAATACCAAGATTAGAAATCTTAAAATCTTAAAACAAGATATTGATAATCAAAATGCCACAAGAATAAATAAAGAAAATGTTTATTCATTAATGCGTATTTCTGAATTTGAAAAGGACTCATTATTAAGTGATGCTATTAAGGAAAACAAAATCAGTGGATTATCACTTGATTCAAATGCTACTATCAACAGATTACATGAAAAACTAAATGATAAAAAAAATGATTTAGATTTCTTCGTTAATAGATTCACATTACTTAGAGATTCTAAGAGAAAGACTATTGAATTATATTCACACTTATATGATATTACTACTACTTTAGTTCTTGATTTAAACCAATTAGAAAGAGAAAATGTATTAGAGCATCATAAGGTTATTTTAGATAAGAAAATTGAAAATATTAATTATTTAAATAAAGTTAGTGAGTATGAATGCAATAAAGAATTAGCAAGCAATAATTTAAAACAAAATCTAGAAACTATAGATTTAGAAATAAAGAAAATTAATGTAACGTTTGATAATACAGTGTTTAAAACAAGATCATCCTACAACACTGAAAAAACCCGTATTGAGCACATTTATACAATGTTTGAGACTAAGTTTAATACAGGTGTTAAAACAATTGAAAATGACGTTAATTTCATTTTAGTAATTATATCTAAATTAAAGGAAGATTTAGTTAAAACCCTAACAAATGCTATTGATGAAATCAAAAAGGAAAAAGAAAATCCTGAAAAGATTGGCGTCTTCTTCAAGATGATGAATGCTGAAATTCAATATCTTCAAGAGCATGTAGAATCATATTATTCTGATAAAGAATTAAGATTTACACCAGATGTAGATGAAATCATTAATGATTATCTAAATGCTTCTATTCAAAAGAAAAAGGAATTTGAAAAAGAGTTTAGAGAATTAACTAATAAGACTCAATTAATTGAAACTGAAATTAAAGAAATAGAAAATGATATCTATATGCTTGAAGCTTCTAAGCATGCCTACCTTGAAAAGAATAAAAGATCCTATGATGAAAGAGATGAACTTAGAGAATTTGAGGAACAAATCGATGAAAAATCATTTAGACTTCATATTCTAAAATTACGTCTAAAATCTCAAGCAAAAGATATGGCTAATCTAGAAAATGAAATGTCAAGAATTGATGAAGGTGAAGCTCTTCTTTCTAAGAAAGAAAACAAAAAATTATATGAGCTTGATTTCTCAAATCAATATTATGAAAAATATGATGAGCTACAAGAAATAATAGAGAATATGTTTAAGCAACTTTATAACATAGTTGAAGAAAGTATGCAAAAGCT
>JAEEGL014156125.1_pt1 | contig 10631 bp, 9 predicted proteins | sample 9134231 | NCBI WGS metagenome assembly JAEEGL01 (sample SAMN16246548, study PRJNA631951) | gut metagenome | biome: gut microbiome; feature: rumen; material: fiber-attached | host: Bos | place: Iran: Karaj | collected 2018-10 | reverse complement strand
TGTGAAACGGAGGACAGAAAATGAAAACAAAATGGATCGCGATCCTGATGACGTGCGTACTGGCGGCGGCGGTATGCGCCTGCGGCGGACAGAAGCAGGAGCCTGCTTCCGCGGCGGAGACCGAAGCGCCCGCGGAGACGGAAGCGCCGGAAGAGACGGAGGCGCCCGCCCCGACGGATACGCCCGCGCCGACAGCCACCCCGGCACCGACCGACACGCCGGTCCCGACCGATACCCCGGTCCCGACGGAAGCGCCCGAAGAAACGGAGGCTCCGGAAGAACCGGAAGAGGACGCGTCCGAGATCGCGGACCCGACCACCCTGTCGGAGGAAGAGATCGAGGCCGAGAACGCCCTGTTCGAAACAGGAACGGAAGAGGGACGGCAGTACGTGCAGAACTACCTCGGGATGCAGGCCTCCTTCTCTGATAACTGGTATATCTACAACGAAGAAGAACTGAAGCAGATGAACGAGCAGGTCGCCGGCTCCATGGATAACGAGCAGATCGCCAAGGCGCTGGAAAACGGGCAGTCCTACTGCGACCTCTACGCCGAGAACGCGACCGACCTGCAGATCGTGAACATCTATATCACCAGGCTTTCCCTCGTGGAATCGGTCCTGCCGACGAAGACGCTGATCGAAGGCGCGCTCGGCGAAGTGGAGACCCAGCTTTCCTCCATGGGGGCGGAGGATATCACCGTTACGCTGGAAGACACCGTCTTCTGCGGAAAGGAAAGCCCGTGCCTCGTCGTGTCCGCGACGCTCAACGGCAATGCCTTTTTCGAGCGGCAGGCGTATATCCGCCGCGGTTCCTACCTTGCCTCGGTCACGGGAAGCTGCTACGTGAACGACACGTCCCAGGACGTCCTGGATCTGTTCAACGCCCTGATCTGAGGCGTAAAGCGGAGAATACCTGCGTTGGGAAATAAAGGAGCAGGGGGTTCGGAATGACGGATACGGATAAAAAAGGAGCCGGAACGCCGGAATGCGGGCGGAAGATACGGTTTGCCTCCGACTACATGGAGGGCGCGCATCCCGCGATCATGGAGCGCCTTGTGGAGACGAACCTCCTCAAGACGTCCGGGTACGGGACGGACGAATTCACCGCGTCCGCGAAGGAAAAGATCCGGAAAGTCTGCGCGGCGCCGGACGCGGACGTCTGGTTCCTTTCGGGAGGGACGCAGACGAACGCGGCCGTGATCGGGACGATGCTGAAGCCCTATCAGTGTGTGATCGCCGCCGCGTCCGGGCATATCAGCGGACACGAGGCAGGCGCGATCGAATTCGGCGGCCACAAGGTCCTCATGCTCCCGGGAAGGGACGGAAAACTCACGGCGGAGGAAGTCCGGGGCTGCGTCGACGCGTATAAAAGCGACGAGAACCGGGACCATCTCGTCATGCCCGCCATGGTCTACGTGTCGCATCCCACGGAATCCGGCACGCTTTATTCCAGAGCGGAACTTGCGGCGATCAGCGGTCTGTGCAGGGAAAACGGGCTCTTTCTTTATCTTGACGGCGCGCGGCTCGCCTACGCGCTCGCGAGTCCGGAAAATGAGCTTTCCCTCCCGGACATCGCCTCGATGTGCGACGCCTTTTATATCGGCGGCACGAAATGCGGGGCGCTCTTCGGGGAAGCGGCCGTCTTTCCGAAGCACGATACGGTCCCGCATTTCTTCACGATGATCAAGCAGCGCGGGGCGCTGCTCGCGAAGGGCCGGATCCCCGGCATCCAGTTCGACGTCCTCTTTACGGACGGTCTCTACGAAAGGATCGGGGAACCCGCGATCCGGAACGCGGCGAGGATCAAAGAGGCGCTTGCGGAATTCGGCTATGAACTGGCGGGCGATTCGCCGACGAACCAGATCTTCGTCCGGTTTACGGACGCGCAGGCCGCCGCGCTTTCGGAAAACGTGGAAATGGCGTTCTGGGAGAAGACGGACAAAGACCACGTCGTGATGCGGATCGCGACGAGCTGGGCAACGACGGACGAAGACACCGGCGCGCTCATCGAGGCGCTGCGCGCTGTGGTATAATAGACTTCATGGACAACGACCGCAAAAGACTTCTGATAGAGCTTTTCGTTTTTCTTCTTGTATTCGGGGCGCTGCTCGGGATCCTCATTTCGCGCCTCCGCGCCGGCGGGACCTCCGCGCAGGAGAGCGCGCAGGACCTTCAGAAAAGATGGGTTGCGGAAGCGGACAGGGACGGGATCATCGGCTGGGAGATCCAGGGGACGGACGGCGACCGGGACGAGGACGGGCTGCCGGACAGCGAAGACATCCTGGCTGCCGCGAAGGAGTACGTCGCCACGAAGCCTTCCTATGAGAGCAGGTATTACGAGTCCGGATATCCGGAGGACGGGTACGGCGTCTGTACGGACGTCGTGGCGTTTTCCTTCCTCCGCGCGGGCTTTGACCTCCGGACGCTCGTCGCGAGGGACATCCGGGAAAACCCGGATGCCTACGACGTTCCGGAGCCCGATCCGAAGATCGATTTCCGGCGGGTCGTCAACCTGCAGGTCTATTTCACGCGGCACGCGGACTCTCTGACGACGGATCCTTCGGAGACGGAGGAGTGGCAGCCCGGGGACGTCGTCGTTTTCGAGAACCATATCGGGATCATTTCCGACAGGCGGTCCTCCGGCGGGCGGCCGTATGTGATCCACCACGCTTCCCCCGCGCAGGGAAGCTACGAGGAGGATATCCTGACGAAGCGGGAGATCCTCGGGCATTACCGCATTTAGAACGCTTCGCGGGGGATGGGATACGGGACCGCGAAAGCACGGAAAACAGGCATTTCTCCCGTATCCGGGTTTGACATGAATAGTCGAAATTGGTACGATAATAAATAGCGTTTTTGACGCGCATACGATTACCTGTTGGCGCAAAGGGGGAACGTAAACTATGACGAAGGAACAGTTGAAAGAACTTCAGAAATTCGCGCTCGAGATCCGGATCGCGACCGTCGAGTGCATTAAATCGCGGGGATTCGGCCACGTCGGCGGAAGCCTTTCGATCGCGGACGCGCTGGCCGTCCTGTACGGCGCCGTCATGCGGATCGATCCGGCTGATCCGAAGAAGCCGGACCGTGACAAGCTGGTCTGCTCCAAGGGACATGCCGGCCCGGCCGTCTACGCGACGCTGGCGCTCAAGGGCTATTTCCCGAAGGAAATGCTTCTCACGCTCAACCAGCCCGGCACGACCCTTCCGTCGCACTGCGACAGGAAGCTGACGACCGGCGTCGACATGACGACGGGATCGCTCGGACAGGGCACGTCGCTTGCCGCCGGCATCGCGATGGGCGACAGGCTGCAGGGCAGGGATTCGAAGACCTACCTCATCGTCGGCGACGGCGAGTCCAACGAAGGACAGGTCTGGGAAGCCGCGGAATTTGCCGCCGCGAAGAAGCTGACGAACCTGGTCTGGCTCATTGACTGGAACAAGAAGCAGCTCGACGGCTGGACGAAGGACATCCTGGAGCCGTTCGATCTGGAAGCCAAATTCGCCGCGTTCGGGTTTGACGCCGTGACGGTGAAGGGCGACGACGTGGAAGCGATCTATGAAGCCGTTACCAAAGAGCCGGGCGACAAGCCGGTCGCGGTCATTCTGGATACCGTGAAAGGCGCCGGCGTCACGGCTGTCGAGGAGACCATGTCGAACCACTCGATGAACGTGAAGCCGGAAGTCTTCGACGAATGGCTCGCGGAGCTTAACGCGAAACTGGCCGCGCTGGAAGAGGAGGGCTGATCATGAATATTGTATTTAACGGTGAAAAAGACAGCAGACAGTATAAAGGCGTGATCGGCGAGACGGTAGCGGCCCTGATGCAGGAAGACGATAAGGTCGTCTGGCTCGATGCCGACCTCATGAGCTGCTCCGGCACGAACAAGGGTGTCGGCGAGCGCTACATCAACTGCGGTATCGCGGAAGCCAACATGGTCGGCGTTGCCGCCGGCATGTCCGCAGCGGGAATGAAGCCCTTTGCGCATTCTTTCGGTACCTTCGCCTCCCGCCGCGTGTTTGACCAGGCGTTCCTTTCGGTCGCCTACGCCGGCAACTCCGTGACGATCGTCGGAACGGACCCGGGCGTAACGGCTGCTTTTAACGGCGGCACGCATATGCCGTTTGAGGACATGGCGCTGTTCCGCGCGGTCCCGAACGCGGTCGTATTCGACATCACGGACGTCCCGATGCTGATCGACGCGCTGCATCAGTGCAAGGATCTGCCGGGCCTCAAGTATATCCGTGTCGGCCGCAAGGCTTCCTGGCAGGTCTATGAGGAAGGCAGCCATTTCACGGTCGGACAGGGCTGTGTGGTCAAGGACGGGACGGACGCGGTCATCGTCGCGAGCGGCATCATGGTGCGTGAAGCGCTCGTCGCGGCGGAAGAACTCGCGAAGGACGGCCTTTCGGTCGCCGTCATCGACCCGATCACGGTGAAGCCGCTCGACAAGGACCTTATCCGTTCGTACGTCGAGAAGACCGGGAAGATCGTCGTGGCGGAAAACCACAACAAGATCGGCGGCCTGACGAGCGCGGTGGAAGACGCGATCTGCGGCATCGGCTGCAAGTTCGGCTACGTCGCGGTCGAGGACGTCTTCGGTGAAGTCGGCCCGCTGGATTACCTGCAGGAGCGCTTCGACCTGACGGCGGACCACATCGTCCGCGTCATGAAGGAACTCGGCTGAAACGCTGACGGAGGCCGCCCGGAGCGGCCGGACCGGCAGGTTTTCTAAGAGAAACGGAAAATGCTATAATAGACCCTGTTTCAAGGCGAAACAGGGTCTGTTTTTTCAGGGAGGCCATCTATGAAGCGGATGCGGGTTTTCGCTGCGCTGCTGCTTGCGGCGGCGCTGCTTTCTTCGTGCGGACGCGTTGCCGGCGGGCAGGACGCGGAGGAGACGGCCGCGCCTGCTTCCGAAGAAAACGCGGAGCCCTCGCGCGCCCCGGAGGATCCCCTGTTCCGGGAGATCTTCGCGATGGATACGGTCATGGACCTTACCCTGTACGGGGAACGCGCGGAAGAGGCGATGGACGCCGCGGAAGCGGAAGTCAGGCGGCTGGAGGCGCTCCTTTCCGCGGAGGATCCGGACAGTGAGATCGGGAAACTCAACCGGGACGGGACCGCCGAAGTCGGAGAAGAGACCGGCATGCTGATCGAAAAGGCGCTGGAGACCGGCGCGGAGACCGGCGGCGCGTTCGATATCGCCGTTTATCCGCTGGTCCGCGCGTACGGATTTCCGACCGGGGAGTACCGGATCCCGGACGAAGAGGAGATCGCCGCCCTCCTGCCGCTTCTTGACGCGGGCGGGATCAGATACGATAAAGGCAGCGGGACCGTTTCTTTTGAAAAGCCCGGGATGGCCGCGGACCTCGGCGGGATCGCGAAAGGCTATGCCGGGGACCGGATCGCGGCGCTTCTTGCGGAGTACGGGACGGAGAGCGCGCTCCTCAACCTCGGCGGCAACGTGCAGGCCGTCGGCAGCAAGCCGGACGGCAGTCCCTGGAAGATCGGCGTCCGGGACCCGCTGGATCCGGAAAGCATGGCCGGCGTCCTGAAGATCTCGGACTGCGCGGTGGTCAGCGCCGGCGGGTACGAGCGGAATTTTACGATCGACGGCGTCACGGTCCATCACATCTTTGATCCGGAGACGGGGCGCAGCGCGCAAAGCGGCCTTGCGCAGGTGACAGTCGTCACGAAGAGCGGAACGGAAGCGGACGCGCTCTCGACGGCGCTCTTCGTCATGGGAAAAGAAAAAGCCCTCGCATTCCTGCTGGAAAAGGAAGGATACGAAGGGATCCTCGTGGAGGACGACGGGACCGTCACCATCACGGAGGGGCTCGCGGAGACGTTTTCATCGGACCGTCCGGTCGATATTGCCTCCAGATAGGTATTTTTTCAGCGGTCCGGGAACACCGGGCCGTGTTTTTTCCGGCGGCCGTCCGGGCCGGCGGTTCTCCCCCCTGAGTTGCATTTCCGGCAGAATGTGCTATGATTTAGCCGGAGTATAAATGAACAAGGGGGTATATCCGGAGATGCAAAGCAGCGACGGATTCCGCATGGATCCGGATTCCATGCGAAAATATCTCGTGCCGGTACTGGCCGGCCTCATAGCGATCCTTGCGGCGGCGTGCGTGATTCTTCTGAGCGTCGCTTCTTCCCGGAATAAAAATTATCTTAACCTTACGATGCGCGGCCCGGAGCAGATCGAGCTTTCCCGCGGCGAGACGTATACCGAGGCGGGCGCGTCCGCGCAGTTCCGCTCGACGAACCGGCGCGTGGAGGACGCTTCCGTCCCGGTCAGCATTTCCGGTACGGTCGACACCGATACGCCGGGCGTCTATTACGTCGTTTACAGGGCCGAGCACGAAGGGCTTACGCGGCACGCGCGCCGGCGGATCGTCGTGCGCGATCATACGGCGCCGAAGATCAGCCTTTCGAACGAGCCGGATCACTATACGCTTCCCGGACAGACCTATGAGGAGGAAGGATTCAGCGCCTCCGACGACGTCGAAGGCGACCTTACGCAGCGCGTCCTCCGGAAGGAGAAGGACGGGAAGGTCTATTATTTCGCGTTCGACCTTTCCGGGAACATGGCGTCCGCGGTGCGGGACATCGTCTACGACGACCGGACGGCCCCGGTGCTTACGCTCCTCGACGTGCCGGAAGAGATCATCGCGGGCGATCCGTGGGAGGATTCCTATACCGCGGTCGACGACGTGCTCGGGGACTGCACGGACCGCGTGACCGTGAGCGGGGAGATCGACAACTATGTGCCGGCCGATTACGTGCTGGATTATTCGGTCACGGACGATTACGGCAATACCGCGACCGCGCAGCGGATCGTCACGGTCCGCCCGGTCCCGAAGAACGACCTCGGGAAAGCGGTGAGCGGGGAGAAGATCGTATTCCTCACGTTCGACGACGGACCGGGGAAATACACCAAACGCCTGCTCAAGATCCTGAAAAAATACGAGGTGCCCGCGACGTTCTTCGTGACGGCGCAGTACAGCGATTATCTTCCGCTGATCAAGGATGAGGCGAAAGCCGGTCATACGGTCGCTGTCCATTCCCTGACGCACGACTACGATAAGATCTATTCCAGCGAGGAGGCATACTGGGATGATTTCGACGCCATGAACGACGTCATCGAGAAATATACCGGAAAGCGGACCACGATCTTCCGGTTCCCCGGCGGCAGCTCCAACATGGTCTCTTCGTTCAACGAGGGCGTCATGACGCGCCTTACGGTACAGGCGCAGCGGAAGGGCTACGACTATTACGACTGGAACGTCCTTTCGGGCGACGCGGGAGATACCACCGATCCGGACGAGATCGCCGAAAACATCCTGGCCGGGATCGGACGGAGGAATATCTCAGTCGTCCTGTGCCACGACATTCATAAATACACCGTCGATGCGATCGAACCGGTCCTCCGGGAGGCGATCGAGAACGGCTATACCTTCCTTCCCATCACGCCCGGCTGCGTGGAGTGCCACCACCCGGTCAACAACTGACCCGTGCTCCTCTTGACACGCTCCCCGTACAATGCTATAACTGTACCAGTACGGTTAATACAGTTAAGAGGCGTGTATCCATGATCATTCTTGACTATTCAGACAGGCGGCCGATCTACGAACAGATCGAAGCGCGGTTCCAGGACCTCATCCTGAAGGGGGGCCTGGAAAAGGACGCGCCTCTTCCGTCTGTCAGGAGCCTCGCGACGGAACTGTCCATCAACCCGAATACGATCCAGCGGGCCTATATGCTGCTGGAGAGCGGGGGATGGATCTATTCCGTGCGCGGGAAGGGGAGTTTTGTTTCAGGCGGCAGCGCGGCAAGGAACAGCCGGAAGACGGAAGTCCTCCGGAAGCTGGACGCCCTGATCGAGGAAGCGATCCTCGTCGGGGCGGAGAAGGAGGAATTCCTGGCCGCCGCCGCGTCGAAATGGGAGAAGGAGGTTACCGCATGATCCTGATCAAACGGCTGACAAAACAGTTCGGTGAGATCACGGCAGTGAACGCGGTCGATCTGGAACTGAAAGAAGGGGAAGTCTTCGGCCTGATCGGAACGAACGGGGCCGGAAAATCGACGCTGCTCCGCATGATCGCGGGGATCTACCGGCCGGACTTCGGCGTCCTTACCGTGGACGGGGAACCGGTCTTCGAGAATACGGCCGCGAAACAGAAGGTGTTTTATCTGTCCGACGACCAGTATTATTTCAGAAATGATACGCCCGCGGACGTCGGGGCGTACTATGCGCTGCTCTATCCGGAGTTCGATACGGAAGAGCTGAACCGGCTGTTCGGGGACTTCGGTCTGGATAAGGACCGGAAGCTCAGGACGTTTTCCAAGGGGATGCGGAAGCAGGTCTTCCTGCTCTGCGGCCTGTGCTCCGGCGCGCGTTACCTGCTGCTCGACGAGACGTTCGACGGGCTTGACCCGGTCGTCCGGCAGGCGGCGAAGAGCCTGATCGCCCGGCATATGATCGACCGTCAGATGACGCCGGTCATCGCTTCGCACAATCTCAGGGAACTTGAAGATATCTGCGACCATGTGGGACTCCTGCACAAGGGCGGGATCATTCTTTCGGAGGATATCCTGAGCCTCCGCTCCAATATCCACAGGGTGCAGTGCGTCCTCCGGGACGGGATGCTCGTCCGCGATCTCGAAGGTCTTGACGTGGTCCGGAGGGAATCCCGCGGGAGGATCCAGATCCTGACGGTCCGCGGGGACGTGGAGGCAGTCCGCGAAGTCATGGAACAGGCAGACCCGGTCTTCTACGAGATCCTGCCCCTGACGCTGGAAGAGATCTTTATCAATGAAACGGAGGTGATCGGCTATGACGTCAAATCCCTTGTTTTCTAAGACAAGACGCGCTGACCGCCGGAGGGATATCGGTTTCTTCGTATCCTACGTCATCCTCTTTTTCTTCGTGCTGCCGGTCTCGTATCTTTTCAGGGTAGCCGATTATATGTCCCGGACGGTCCCCGAGGGGATCACGGGAAGCGCCGCGCAGGCGGAATGGCGCCTCCGGCAGCTGCAGGACCTGCACAATTACACGCTCAGCCGGCTCGGCATGGGCGCGGCGCTCGTGCTGCTCGTCATCGTCGCGCTGGCGGAAGCATATCACCAGTTCGGGTATCTCCACCGGGCGAGGGAGGTGGATCTTTATCACGGTCTGCCGCAGACGAGGAGGCAGATCTTCTTCGCGCGCTTCCGGAACGGGCTGTTTTTCGGCCTGGTCCCGTACGCCGTTTCGTTCCTGCTGGGGATCCTCTGCGCTGCCGTGACCGGGAACGGCCTTGCGGACGTTCTGCCCGCGCTCGGCGTGGCGTTCGTCCTCAACGTGTCCGCCTACCTGCTTTCGTTCAGCGTGGCGGTCACGGCGGTCATGCTGACGGGACAGGCATTTACCGGGATCGCGGGAATGGGCGTGCTCTTCGGGTATTTTCCGGCGGTGAGCCTGTTCTTTTCGTCCCTGCCCTCGACCTGGTTCCGCACTTACGCGGGGCGGGCGGACTGGTTTTCGTCGATCCTCAGTGTCCTGACAAGGCTTTCCCCCGCAACGTACGCGGTCGACTGCGCGGTCATGTTCCAGGGACGGTATTCCATGCCGTTCGACTACAACGCGCTGCGCGGATGGAGCCTCCTCCGGGTCTTCTCCGGACCAGCCGCCGCATGCCTTTTCCTGGTCCTCTCTCTGAAACTTTATGAAATGCGGCAGCTCGAGAGGGCGTCTGAGGCGATGGCTTTCCCGAAGACGGAGAGGCCTGTCCGGATCGCGCTTTCATTTCTCGCCGCGCTCGCGGGCGCCGCGTTCATGCAGGAAATGGCGGGCAGCTTCGGATGGGCGGTCTTCGGCATGCTGTGCGCGCTCGTGATCGCGCATTATCTTGTTGAATTCGTTTACCGGACGGATATCCGGAAGATCTTCTCGCATAAAGCGGAGCTTGTCGCCATGGCAGCCGTGTGCGTCCTTCTCCTGCTTTCCTTCCGGTTCGACTGGTACGGCTTTGACCGGTACGTGCCGCGGGCGGAAAATGTGGAAGCCGTATGGGCAGAGATTTCCATGAATGAAGCGGGACCGCGCATGGGTTCTATGACGGAGGACGGGGAGGTCACCGACTGGTTCGTCCTGTCCCGGGAAAATATCCCCGGCCTTCCGGAATCGTTCAGCGATCCGGAGGACGTCGCGGCGGTGATCGCCCTTTCGGAAGCCGGAGTCGCCGAACTGCCGCCGCGGACACCGCGGAGCGTCCCGCTCTCGTGGTTCCTTCGGGGAGATGAGTACGGCTATGCCTATTCCACTTCCGAATACGACCCCGACGAGGAGACGTCCCTGGCCTGTACGGTGCGTTATACGCTGAAGAGCGGGGAGACCCGCAGCCGCGTTTATTTCATCCGGGAAAGCATCCTCCGTGAAAAGATCGCGCCGCTCTTTAACGGCCGTGAATTCCGGAGCGCCCTGTTCCCGCTCGTCTACAGCGACCTCTGGGATAATTCCGGCAGGGTCATTTACGGGGAATACGGGTTCCGGCAGGAGATCGCCGCGGATGGGAAAGAGGCGCTTCTTGACGCGTACCGGGATGACGCAGAGAACGTCTCCTGGGAAGAAATCGAAGCGGCGGA
>JAEEGL013784963.1_pt1 | contig 10631 bp, 13 predicted proteins | sample 9134231 | NCBI WGS metagenome assembly JAEEGL01 (sample SAMN16246548, study PRJNA631951) | gut metagenome | biome: gut microbiome; feature: rumen; material: fiber-attached | host: Bos | place: Iran: Karaj | collected 2018-10 | reverse complement strand
CTGTCGGGGAGCTTCGCGCCGCGGGACGGATTTCCGGAGAAACCGCCAGCCGGTATTTGCCATAAGTCAGGAGAGCGATGCCGGGCCCAGCCTTTACTATACCGCCAGGGATTCCCAGGGGATACTGCGCCAGGATACGATTACGGCGCCTACGGAAAGGGACGCGGCGGCGGCGGTCCTCCAGCAGGGCCTTTTCCTGGTCCGGCTGCGGACGCCTTCGGCCTGGGACCATATCCGGCATTTCCTGCGGAGCCGGATGGCCCGTCACGACCAGATGATCTTCTTCCGTCAGCTTTCAGTGATGGTGCAGGCGGGCATGACGCTCAGCGAAAGCCTGAAGGTCTTGTCGGAGCAGGAAGCGGCGCCGCCGCTGAAGCGGATGGCGCGGGCGCTTTACGCGCGGGTGCAGGGAGGAAGCGCGCTTTCTGAGGCCATGAAGCGACAGGACGGCGTTTTCCCGCGCCTGGCGGTGTATCTGGTAAGCGTGGGCGAGATCAGCGGCAACCTGGAGACCGTCCTGGGCCAACTGGCGGACCACCTGGAGGAGCAGTACGTTTCCCGGACGAAACTGATTACGCTGATGCTCTATCCGATGGTCCTCCTGACCGCGGTTATCGTGGCGGCGGTGTTTCTGGTCGTTTACGTCCTGCCGGTCTTTGCCGGGTTGTTTGCCTCCCTGGAGGCGGAACTCCCCTGGCCCACGCGGCTGCTCCTCGATTTCAGTCATCTGTTGCCGGAGCATGGGCTTTGGCTGGCCGCTTTGGCGCTGCTGGCTGTGGCGACGGGCGCTTACCTCTACCGGCGGGAGACGGTTCGCGCCCGGGTGGATCAATGGCTGCTCCGCTTCCCCGTGGTGGGACCAATGCTCGCGTATACGGAGCTGATGCGTTTTTCGGGGACGCTGGCGCTGCTTTTGTCCAGCGGCATCGTCATCGACCAGGCGCTGGCGGTCTTGCAGGATACGGCCGGCAACGCCTACGTCCGGCGGGAACTCTTGCGGGTGCACCATGACGTGGTGCGGGGACTCACGGTCTCGGCCTCCCTGCGGCAGAGTCGGATTTTCCCGCCCGTTTTGCTGGAACTTCTGGCCACGGGCGAACGGACCGGGGAAATGGACATGGTCCTGGCGAAGATCGCGGAATTCTGCCGGCTGGAGGCGAATACGCGCAGCGAGCGGCTGCGCGCGCTGATGGAGCCGGCAATGCTCCTGATCATGGGCAGCGTCATCGGCTTCATCGTCTTCGCTATCGCCTTGCCGGTACTGGATACGATGGCGGCTTACAGCGGTTGAGAGTGGATTCTTGGGAGGGAATGGCATGAGAGAACGGGATATGACTTTGGGGCAGCGCGGGTTTTCGCTGTTGGAACTGTTGATCGTGATGTCGATTGTCGGCGTGCTTTCCATGATCGCCATTCCCCGCTTCAGCAACGCCATCGCGCTGGCGAATACCTCGAAGGTGCAGTCCGACCTCCGGGTGCTGAACACGGCGATCGTGATGTACCAGGCGGAAAAAGGCACCTATCCCACCAGCATCAGCACGGATCTCAAAGACTATATCGTTGATATCGACAATCTCAAGCCGCCCAAGGGGAAATGCCTGCTCCGGACAGGCGATACCGTCGAGATTACGGCGGGCAGCTATTCACTGTCGGACGATCATACCGAGGCCCTGTGCCAAAACTACAAAGCCGGCGATTTCGGGCGCAAGGACTGAGGGAATGATTTCGCCGGACGAGAACTTCTGGCATCTGGCGAAGCGTCACGGCCGATGCCTGTTCGCCCTGTGGCTGCTTTCCGCGGCCGGGCTGTACGCCTTCTTCGGCGCCTCGCCGTCGTTCCTCAAAGGGGCGGCGTTGGCGGCTTTCCTGCTGCCGGTAGGCGTCCTCGACGCCCGGTACGGGTTGATCTTCGACCGCCTGCTGTTGCCGATGACGCTTGCGGGATTGGTCCTTAACGCGGGGCGGCCGATGGCGGAAATCCTGGGGAGCGCCGCCCTGGGAAGCGTCCCGTTGCTGCTTCTCCGCCTGGCGGTCCGGGGCGGTATCGGCGGCGGCGATATCAAGTTCATGGCGGCGCTCGGTTGCTGGTTTTCCTGGCCGCTGATTCTCTGGACGCTTCTCTTGGCGTTCATCGCCGGCGGTTTGTTCGCCGCGGCGCTTTTGGCGTCGGGGCGCAAAGGGCGCCGGGACACGATCCCCTTCGGCCCGTTTCTGGCGGGGAGCGCGTTGGCGGCTTTCCTGTTCGGGGATTGGCTGACAATCTGGTACAGGGGCTTTTTCTATGGATGAGAAGGGCTTCAGCCTGTTGGAGGCAGTGCTGGCGGCCATGGTCGCCGGACTTCTGGCGGCCGTGGCTGTGCCGCGGCTGTCTTTCCATTACCAGACGCTGGCGCTGGACCATGAGGCGGCGCAGTTGGCGGCGGCGCTGGCGGTTTACCGGGAAGAGGCCGTTTACGCAGTCGCGCAGCGGCAGGAGTTTCCCGATGCCAGCGAGCATCAGGCGCTGTCGTTCCGGCTGGCGAGAGACGGCTATTCCGTCATTTGCAATTCAAAAATCAGGCGCCGTTATACCTTGCCTTCCGGCATCGAGATGAGTAGCGGCCGTTCAACGGTCGAGTTCTATGGCACCGGGAACGCGGAGCCGATGACGATCATGCTGCGGAGCGGGACAGAGCGGCGCTATGTCATTATCGATCTGGCGGGCCGGATCCGGGTGTCGCTGACGCCGCCGTAGGGAGTATATGCGATGGAGCGGGAAAAGGGCTTCGCACTGCTCGAAGCGTTGTTTTTGGGCGCGATCCTGGCGGTCGCCTCGCTGATCTGCCTGTCGTTTGCCGTGCTCAATGAGCAGCGGCTGCAAAGCGAGGCGGAAGTCACGGCGGCTTTCCTGGCCCAGGAGCAGATGGCGCTGGCTGAGGCGAAGCCGGCGGCTTATCTGCGCTCGGCGTCATCGCTGCCCTGGCTGGGCGGCGGCGATAATCCCGTGGTCCGGAATCGCGTGGCCTTCGAGGTCGAGACGCAGGTCGCGGGATATGAGGGCAGCGCTTTCCTGCGCGATATCCAGGTGACTGTCCGCTGGCCGGCACGGGGCCGGGTGCGGGAAAATCGCTTTCACAGGCTGGTGAGCGTCCGTGAGTAGCCGCCGGGGAAAATGGAGTGAGGCCGGACAGAGCCTGGCGGAGCTGGCGGTCGCCCTGCCGCTTATCGCGCTCCTTCTGGGTTCATTGGCGGCGGCGCTCGGCTGGGGGTTGCGGTCTTACGCCTCCATGCTCGGTGACTGGGAAATCCAGAACCAGGTCCGGTTCTCCATGGAGCGCATTTCGTCAGACCTGATGTACGCGTATCGCTTCGAGAGCGCGGGCGGTCGCTTGCGGATCCTGGTCCATGATGCAGGCGGGACGCCGCAGTGGATTGAATATGTGCTGTCAAATGATGAACGGCCGCGGCTCATGCGGAACAGCCAGCCCATGACCGGGGGGAGCCGGCTCGCCGATCTCGCCGTTTCGGAGTTCGAGTTCCGGCCGGCCGGGACGCGGACGCTGTTCTTCCGCATCAAGGGGGAGAACCTCCAAACCGGTCGCGTTTTTGAACTGGAATCGGCGGTCACTCTGGCTAACGCGGAAATGGGGATTTAGCATGGGCATCTTGACGGAGGAACGCGGCTCGGTTTCCCTGCTGGGGCTGGGGGCGTTGGGCGTGCTGGCGGTGCTGGGGGCTGCCGCTTTCGCGGTGGCGCGGCATCATTTCGATACCGTCCGGCTGTTTTCCGAAGGCGTGTCGTTGCGGCAGGAGGCGCAGAACGGGATCGTTGCCGCCAGCGACCGGATCGGCGCGGACAGCGAACTGCGGGACAGTATCCCCGCCGGAGCGCTATCGCAGGCGGTTTTGGACTATCAAGGGCTGGACGGCTCCGGTGCTGAGGGCCGGGTTTACGCCCGGCGGCAGGGAGATCAGATCCTGCTGCTTTCCGTCAGCCGTCGGGACGCCGGCCGCGGACAGGTTCTGGCCTGCATGGAGGAACGGGACGGCCGGTGGCGTATTGTGCGTTGGGAGCATTGAGATGGAGGGAGAAGTGGCGGGTCGGGCGCTTGGCGCCGCCGGCGTCTATGCCGTCGGGGGCGTCCTGTATCTGGTGGAGGCCGTAACCGTTGGCGACGGATTTGAGATACGCCATGCCTGTCGTCGGGAGTGCCGGAAAGGCGGGGAGCTCACGGCGGAACGGCTGGCGGAAGAGATCGGGATGCTCTGCCGGACGCATGGCATAACCCGCCGGGTCGGGGTCGTCTGCCCCCGGGACGAGTGCTATCTTTTCGAGCGCGTTTATCCGCCGCTGGAGAGGAAGGAGCTTGACCAGGCGGTCCAGTGGGACATCACGGTGAACTGTCCGTTCACCGGCCAGCGGTACTGGACGGGCTTCTCGTTCCGGGAGGGGCGGGTGCTGGCCGCCGTTCTGGACGAAGCGCGCGGGTGGGACCGCTGGCAGGCCTTGCGTAAGGCCCGCCTGGAGGTGGCGGAGATGTTCCTCGCCCCGGAAGGGCTGACGGCGCAGCTGACGCCGGAAACGGTCTGCCTGGGGGATACGGTGTTCCACCGGAATACCCGGGTCCGGGAAACGGACTGGACGGAGGAAATGACGCTGGCCCTTTACGGCGCCTGGAACGTCCTGCAGCCCGGCCGGGAAGACGTGGTCGGTTTCCTGCCGCAGGACTGCCGCCCGGAAACGCGGCCCTGGCTTTCCTATGCCGTGTGGCTCGCAGCGGCGGTCGCTTTCCTGATGGCGGAGGTATTCCTGATCAACTGCTGGAAGCTCCGGGAGGCGGAACGGCGATTCGAGGAGGTCCGGCAGCGGTACGATTGGCTGGAGGACGACCGCCGGCAGGCAGCGGAGTTCAAGAGCCTCCGGGCGGAGAACGAGGCGACAGACGAAGCGCTGATACGGCTTTCTGCCGGGCGGCGCTCCTGGTATTACGCCTTTTACGTCCTGGGGCTCCTGCAGGTGGATGGGGTCTGGCTGACGCAGTTTGAGCCGGCGGAGGACGGTTCCCTGCGCTGCCGGGGCGAGGCGCCGTCCTACGGGGCGCTGATGGAATACGTCGGCCTATTCGAAGACAACGCGTCGCTTCTTTCGGCGCCGCCGGTCCTGGAGCATTTCGAGCAGGCGGAGCCGGGGACGCTTTCGTTCACGTTGAAGCTGCGGTTCTGAAGACCGGCAGTCGGAGGTCTTATGTTTCTGTACCGGAGAAAATACGTCTTTTGTCTTTTCTGCGCCCTTCTTCTGGGGGCGGTGGCGGTCTTCCATCAGTTCGTTTTTCTGCCGCAGCGGGAGGCGCTCGCGGAAAAAGAGCAGCAGACCGTCGACATGGAGCATCAGATTCGGGCGACGAAGGCGTTCCTCGCCCAGCGGGAGGACCTGGCATCGTGGGGGAAGGAACTGGCCGCGCGCCGGGCGCGTAATGAACGGCTCTTGCCCCGGGCCATGGGAACCAGCGCTTTTTTCGGCGATCTGGAGGTTTGGGCCGCGCAATCCCAGGTTCGCGTGACCGGGGTGAAACCGCAGGAGATCGTGGCCGATGGCGGCCTGTTCCGGCAGCGGATGGAGGTATCCCTGGAGGGCGATTATTTCCAGATTCTCGACTTCTTGTTCCTGCTGGAGCAAGGCCGGCGGTTTGTCGCCGTCGAGCGGCTGTCCGGCGATGTCGGGGAGGCGGGAACTTTCGCCTGTCGGGCCGGGCTATCGATATACGCGTCAAAGGGACCGTGACAGGCGTTTCGGCAAAAACACGGTGATGTATCAGTTTTTCAAAGAGGTGGCAGTATGGCAGAGTTTCGTTTCCTGACGGCGGGCGAGTCCCACGGGCCTTGCCTGACAGCGATCGTGGAGGGCCTCCCGGCGGGGCTGCGAATCGATCCCGCGGCCATTGACCGCGACCTGGCGAGGCGGCAGCAGGGGTATGGCCGCGGCGGGCGGATGAAGATCGAGAGCGACCGCGTCGAGGTGCTTTCCGGCGTCCGCTTTGGAGAGACCATTGGCGGGCCGGTCACCCTGCAGGTCCGAAACCGGGATTGGGAGAACTGGACCGGCCGCATGGCGGCCTTCGGCCCTCCCGAGGGCGAGCGGGTGACGGCGGCCCGGCCGGGCCACGCGGATTACGCCGGTATCCTGAAGTATGACCGGCAGGATATCCGCGACATCCTGGAGCGTTCCAGCGCCCGGGAGACCACCATGCGGGTTGCCGCCGGCGGTCTGGCGAAGGAATTCCTGCGAGCCTGCGGCATCGGGATTGAATCGTCGGTCATTAATATCGGCGGCATTAAAGCAGACCGGGACGCGGACGGCACCGCGGCAGATTCCGAGCTGAACTGCCGGGACAAGGACGCCGAGGCGCGGATGAAGGAGCGCATCCGTCAGGCGAAAGAGGCGGGCGATACGCTGGGCGGCGTTTTTGAGGTCGTCGTGCGCGGTACGCCGGTGGGCCTGGGCAGCCATATCCAGTGGGACCGGCGGCTGGACAGCCGTCTGGCCGGCGCCCTGATGTCCATTCAGGCCATCAAGGGCGTGGAAATCGGGGCGGGATTCCAATACGCGGATCTGCCCGGCAGCCAGGCCCATGACGAGCTCTTTTACGACGACGCGGGGCGCGTTGTCCGGCGGACCAACCGGGCCGGCGGCATCGAGGGCGGCATGAGCAACGGCGAGGAAATCGTGGTTCGGGCGGTGATGAAGCCGATCCCGACGCTGATGACGCCGCTTCATTCCATCGATATCGCCAGCCATGAGGCGGTCCTGGCCTCCAAAGAGCGCAGCGACGTCTGCGCCGTTTCCGCCGCGTCCGTAGTGGGTGAAGCCATGACCGCGCTGGTGATGGCCCGGGCGGTGCTGGAAAAGTTCTCCGGCGACACCATGCGGGACCTCCTGGCGTCGCTGGCTTCGTATAACCAACGATTGGCGGAGTGATGGGCATGGCGAGGAACGTAGTCCTGATCGGGTTCATGGGGACTGGCAAGACCAGCATCGGGAAGCGGCTGGCTTCCCGTCTGGGTTTCGCGTTTCTGGATCTCGATCAGTTTATCGAGGAGCGCGAAGGCTGCAAGATCCCGGAGATTTTCGCCGGGCGCGGCGAAGCGTATTTCCGCGCCGCCGAGAAGAAGGCCGTGGAGGAGGCGGCGTCGCGGAAGAACACCGTGATCGCCACCGGGGGCGGTACCGTTAAGGATCCGGAAAACATGGAGCGCCTGCGCCGGAGCGGTGCCATTGTCTGCCTGACGGCGGATGTCGATACCATTGTCGCCCGGACCAGCCGCCGGGGCGAGCGGCCGCTGCTCGACCGGAGCGGCGACCGGCGGCAGGCGGTGGCGGAACTTCTGGAAAGCCGCCGCTCCCTTTATGAGCAGGCGGATTGTTTCGTCGATACGAATAACCGGTCTCCTCTGGAAATCACGGAGGAGATTTGTCATTTCCTGAAGCGGGAGGGGAACCTGCATGGGTGAGGTCAAGGTCAATCTGCCGGAGAATTCCTACCAGATCGAGATAGGCAGCGATATCAGCGGAAAGGTGCGGGCGTATTTCGAGGGCGCCGGCTTTTCCTCCCGGGCGCTGATCGTCACGGATTCCAACGTGGGACGGCTGTACGAGAACTCCGTGGAGGAGGTGCTGCGGAGCGCCGGGCTGGACGCCGAGACGTATCGTATTCCCGCCGGCGAGAGCTCGAAATGCCTGGCCGAGGCGGAGAAGATCTATACGCGGGCCATTGCCAACGGACTGGACCGCAATTCCGTCATCTGTGCCCTGGGCGGCGGTGTGGTCGGCGATGTGGCCGGCTTTGTCGCGGCAACCTATATGCGGGGCATTCCCTACGTGCAGATGCCGACAAGCCTTCTGGCGCAGGTGGATTCGAGCGTCGGGGGCAAGGTCGCCGTCAATCATTCGCTGGGGAAGAACATGATCGGCGCCTTCTACCAGCCGAAGCGAGTATTCATTGACCTCGCGTTCCTGGCCACCCTGCCGCCCCGGGAAATCTATACGGGTCTGGGGGAGATCGTCAAATACGGCGCGATCTTCGACGCGGACTTCTTCGCCTATATGGAAGCGCATGGCCCGGAAATCCTGGCTTTGGGGCCGGAGGCGCTGGAGCACGTCGTGAGGCGCTCCTGCGAGATCAAGGCTGAAGTGGTGGGCCAGGACGAGCGCGAGAACGGACTGCGCCGTATCCTGAATTTCGGGCATACGATGGGGCACGCCATCGAAAAGGAAACGAAATACGTTCGCTACAACCACGGAGAGGCAGTGGCCATCGGCATGGCGGGGGCGGCCTACATCAGTGAGGAACTCGGCCTGATCAATGATACCGCCGTGGCACGGCTTCTCTGCCTCCTGGAAGCGCTGCACCTGCCGACCAGGGCAAAGGGCTGCACGGTGGACGCGATGTATGCCGATATCTTCCATGACAAGAAGACCGTGAACGGCCGGGTGAATTGGGTACTGCTGGACGCGTTGGGCCATGCGGTCGTCCGACAGGACGTGCCGGAGGAAATCGTGCGGCGCTCGATGGCGCGGATTTTGGAGTGACTCTCCGAAGGGCCGGGAGAAGGACGGGCGGAACGATGCGGAATCGCTTTCCCGCTTCGGGAAGCCAGTCAAAAGACGCCTGTGAGGCGGCCGGCGTCAGGGGGTACCGGATTGCGAGCCCCCGGGAAAACTCCGTCGAGGTTTACCGCCGGAAGGAAGGCCGCTGCCAATCGGATAACGGTTACTGCGTTTTCCCGGAATGGGATCGCATATATGAGGGAGAACGGGCCGCCTTCGGTTGCCCTTGAAAGGGCCCCTCTATGACGATCTTCTGGGTGGCGTTCGGGAAGTGTTCGGGGAGTAGGGAGTCATTATGCGGATATTGCTTTCAAACGACGATGGGATTGATTCGGTGGGCATGGCGGCTCTGGTGGAGGCGCTGTCACCTGTCCATACGCTGGTCGTCGCGGCGCCGGCGGCGGAACAAAGCGCCATGGCGCACGCCATCACGGTGCGGCGGTATATCGAGGTGGAGCCGGGAGAACGCTTCATCGCCGCGGGCATCGAGGCCTGGAAAATCCACGGCACGCCGGCGGACTGCGTGAAGCTCTACCTCGAGGCGATGGCCGCGCCGGAAACGATGCCGGAGATGGTGATTTCCGGCATCAACAAGGGCGCGAACCTGGGATCGGACGTCCTGTATTCCGGCACGGTAGGCGCGGCGGTCGAGGGCTATATGCACGGCCTTTCCGCTGTCGCGGTGTCGCTGGACATCGATTCCGATTTGCGCTATGAGCAGGTGGCGGCGCTGCTCCGGGACTATCTGCCGGAGCTGATGAAGCAGGCGCCGCGGCCGTTCCTGTTCAATATCAACTTCCCGCGGCGACTGCGCAACGATGAACCATCGTTTGTCTTCACGTCGGTGGGCCACCGTGATTACCTGAACGCGTTCCGGCGCATCGAGGAAAACGGCCGGGTCTATTATCACATGTCCGGCGAGATTTACGACGGACCCAATGACGAGGTCACTGACGTTTACGCGGCAAGCCACGGCTATATCGCGGTGTCGCCGCTGCGCATCGATATGACCGACGTGGATTTCCTGGACGAGAAGCTGCGTTACCGGTAGCCCGTGAATCCGTTCAGCGGAGGACTCCGGGCAAAAGAAAATCGCCGCATGGCATGAAGCCGCCCGGTATGGAGGTCGGGCGGTTTTTTCATGCCATGCGGCGAGGTCGGGAGCGGGAAGAATAAAATGCGCGGGAGAGAGGGGCGGCGCATTGGGGGTTCAGCGGCCGGGGAGGAGCGGAAGCGGCGGCAGGCAAGGGGGGAGGAGACTTTGAAATGCGGGGGGAAAATGTGATATACTAAGAAATATCCTCGCGGGAAAAAACGCGGGTGGGATTCCATGTTTTGAGGGAGAGGCGCGAAGAAATGAAGGCGAAGATCATAGCGGGCTGCCTGGCGGTGCTGCTCTGCCTGGGCGGGGCGACGCTGGAGGCGGCGACGGCGGACCAGAAGATCACCATCAACCTGGCGAGCCGGATTTTAACGCTTTACCAGGCGGGCAAGAAGATGTATATGTTCCATATCGGTGCCGGTAAGGTAGAGACGCCGACCCCGGTGGGATCCTTCGCTATCCTGAGCAAGGAGGAGAACCCGGAGTGGGTGGATCCCCAAAACACGAAGTTCCGGGTGGAGTCCGGCGAGGACAATCCCCTGGGCTACCGCTGGATGGAGTTCAAGGACGTGACCTACGGCATCCACGGCACGAACAAGCCGGAATCCATCGGCGGCTATGTGTCCAACGGCTGCGTCCGGATGCTGGAGAAGGACGTGGAACAGCTTTATGACACCGTGGAGATCGGGACGCCGGTGGAAATCAGCTACGACCGGGTGGTGGTCGAGCAGACGACCGAAGGTTTGGTGGCCTATTACATCTATCCCGACGGGTACGGCCGGCAGCCGCTGAGCGTCAGCGACGTGCGCCGGTCCCTGGGGAAGTTCGGCGTGGATGCGCTCCCGAGCGACGAAGAGATCGAGGAGAAGATTTCGGATTCGGACGGCGAGCCGACGTTCCTGGGACGGCCGTTCCGGGTGGAGGTAGATGATCGCTGGATTTCCG
>JAEEGL012876985.1_pt1 | contig 10631 bp, 9 predicted proteins | sample 9134231 | NCBI WGS metagenome assembly JAEEGL01 (sample SAMN16246548, study PRJNA631951) | gut metagenome | biome: gut microbiome; feature: rumen; material: fiber-attached | host: Bos | place: Iran: Karaj | collected 2018-10 | reverse complement strand
GAAAAGAAATGTATTAAATCAGAGTTATGAAGGCCAGAATATCCTGTCAGTAGATACTATACTCAACCTTTATGCTGATTATGTTGACGTGTTCTGTATTCATGATTGTATTCCGGAGTTATTTCCAGAAAATTACCCCACCATCAATGGTAAACATTACAGGAAAAGACTTATTTGGAACAACAGAAGATTAACAAGAAAGGCAAAGAGGATAATAACAGTCAGTGAGCATTCCAAAAAAGATATCTGCAGGCTCTATGATATTAATAGTTCAAAGGTTGAAGTAATTCCAAATGCCTGGCAGCACTTTGAAACTATTGGTGAAAATGACTCAGTATTAAATGAGTATAATTTGATTGAACGACAATTCTTCTTCTCCCTAATAAGTTTTAATGTTTATCACAAAAATGCCATATGGATAGTAGAAGCTGCAAGGCAAAACCCGGACTATTCATTTGTCATTGCGGGGTCCGGCATGGATAGTAAGGACATAGGTGTTGATTCATTATACCCTTCAAATATTGTTTTTACTGATTATTTAACTGATTCTGCAGTTAAGACTCTAATGTGTAATTGTAAAGCATATATACAGCCTTCGCTTTATGAAGGGTTCGGGATCCCTCCGCTTGAGGCTATGAGTGTTGGTGCAGACTGCATAATATCAGATATTCCGGTATTCAGAGAAATATTCGAAAACTCTGCGTGGTACATAGATCCGAATAGTTATCAGACTATTGATATGGACGAAATAATGTCAGGACAAAAGGAAAGCAATAATATAATTCTAAAAAAGTATAGTTGGGCAAAAAGTGCCAAAGCTCTGTGGAGCGATCTTCAGAAACTCGAACTCCAAGTAAAGCAGTAATTAAAATCCTGTTTCCATATAACGCTAAAGGCAATTACTTTACTTAGTTCTCCAATATGAGCAAGTTTATAGTAAGCTTTATTATGCTGTTTTTATAATACCTTGAAAAAAGCCTGGAAATGATTGTATTCATTAAACCATGCAGACTAATACTGAACACGATGAAACTCTATAGAAAAAAGTGGTGTAGATATTAACTGAATTCTTAAGAATATGTTATAAAAATCGGCTATTTAAGAAAGAATAAAGAAGAGTGTGATTTAGAATGAAGAAAATCCTTTTTAATGGCGAATATTATGCAAGTCAGAAAGAACCTTCAGGTATTGCAAGGCATAGCTTTGAACTCTTGAGAGAACTGGATAAAATCGTAAAACCGGGAGAGGTGACAATTCTTGCGCCAAAATGTAGCGTCGATGAAACCGAATTCTCCAATATACGTTTTAAGAAAGTTGGATATAATGCAGAAAAAGGTAACAAATTTGAGAATAGGATCTTCAAAGCATTTTGGAAATATATGATTTTTCCATTATATTGCAAATTAGGTGGATTCTTATCAGTAAATATGGGATTGGCATGGAAGTACTATCAGTTTGATGTGATGTCAGTCTATGACTGTACCCACGATATTTTGCCGGAGTTGATTACTCCGGAAGCAAAACCTTGGTATGAGAATCTGACGAAGATGCAAAGGAGATATTTGCCTAAAGCCAAGTGTGTACTGACAGACAGTTATGATGCAAGGAAAGATATCAGTAATGTATATAATGTTCCCATTGAAAAAATCAAAGTTATTTATTGTGGTTGGCAACATCTGATAAGAGAAAAAGAGGACGAGAGTATTATTGAAAGGCTTTCCCTGCGTGATCGGGAATTCTTCTTTTCACTGGGCAGCAGATTCCCGCACAAAAATATCAAGTGGGTAAATGCTGCAGCGAATAAAAACCCTCATTATACTTTTGTTGTGACTGGGTCTAAGCAAGGGAGAAAGGACACAAGTTATGAAGGGGAGCCACCAGAGAATATGGTTTTTACAGGTTATCTGAGTGATGCTGAAGTCAAGGCGCTGATGATGCATTGCAAGGCTTTTATACAACCTTCTCTATATGAGGGCTTTGGGATTCCTCCCTTAGAGGCGATGAGTGTCGGGGCAGATTGTATCGTTTCGGATAGAGGTTCACTCCCGGAAGTATATAAAAATTCAGTCTGGTATATTGATCCGGAGGATTATGAGAATATTGATCTGGATGAGATAATCTCAAAACCTAAAGAAAGCAATGATAAGATATTGAACGAGTTCAGTTGGGCTAAAAGTGCTGAAAAACTTTGGATTGTTTTAAAAGAAGTCGCTGGTAAATAATAATCATATGGTTTGTAAATCTCATTACTGAGGTATTTTTTGATGAGAGGTAAAAGATTTGAGTGACAGAATAGATTTCGTAGTATCATGGGTTGATGGCAGTGATCCGGCATGGGTCAGCGAAAAAAACAAGTATTTAGGACGGGAGAATACCAACAGTATTGATGTAAGAAATTGCAGATTCCGTGACTGGGATAACTTGAAATATCTGTTTCGCGGTATTGAGAAATACGCGTCTTGGGTCAACCATATATACGTTATAACACCGAACCAAGTGCCTCGTTGGCTTGATCGTAATAATCCAAAAGTCACTGTAATAAATCAAGACGATCTGTTTGAGGACAAATCACTGCTCCCTACTTTTAATAATTGTGCAGTTGAACTGCTATTACATAGGATACCTGGGCTTGCAGAACAATTTGTCTATTTTAATGACGATATGTTTATCTTAAGCAAGACTGTTCCGTCGGACTTCTTCAAAAACGGACTGCCACGTAATACGATTGCATTTTGTCCCGCAATGGCTAAGTTTTCAGCGGAAGGCAAAGGGATATTTGGAATTGTAGCTGCAAATACCAGAATTGTCGGACTACACTTCAAAAAAGATGAGATATTAAAAAAGAATTGGAAAAAGTATTTTGATTTACGAAATGGCAGAGAGATAATCAAAACACTTTGTTGTTTACCCTTTTCAGGACTGACTGGATTCAACGATATGCACTGCGCATATTCCTACCTTAAAAGCACCTATGAAGAAGTCTGGGAGGAAGAGCCGGATGCGTTGAATGCAGCACTCAGAGAGAGATTCAGGGGAGAATATTCGCTGAATCACTATGTAATGCGATATTGGCAAATGGCAAAAGGGACTGTGTCAATACGAAACAGAAATTTTTCAAAAATGTTTGAAATACATAAACTTGGAGATGAAAAGAAAGCAGTAGAATGCATAATAGCTGGTAACCCGAAAATGATCTGCATTAATGATGATATCGATGACGATTTTGAGTCTGAGAGAATAATACACTCTATCAATTCGGCATTTCAGCAGGCATTTCCGAAAAAAAGTAGTTTCGAGATTTAACTCTACTGTTCAAGTGAATCGGTAACGATTAGCCTGATTGGGATTCATAATGGTACTATAACGTAAGAGCGATATCAAAGCGAAGTCAGCTGATGTAGGTTCGGCGTTTATAAAAGGATCGGTTTATTATGCTGCCCCAATCTAATAGGAAGCCTGAAAGAATTGACCGGTGATGCTTAGAGCATAATATCTGTAAAGAGCGCTTCATAATCGTTAACAAGAATTAAAGTAAAAATATGCTTGTCTGTTCAAAAGAAGTTTGGAATACGATGTGTAACCACGGTCGATTAAACACAAGCCAATTGATTCACAGAAGTAAGTATAGATACATGATTAGGATTATTTATGTTAAGTATAATTGTTCCGGTTTATAAAGTTGAACCGTACATACGGCAGTGCGTTGATAGTATTATTGCTCAGACGTATAGAGATTTAGAGATCCTTTTGATCGATGACGGATCACCGGACAGGTGCGGTGAGATTTGCGACGAATATGCCGAAAAAGATAATCGCGTCAGGGTTTTTCATACGGAGAACCGGGGCCTGTCAGCTGCACGAAATCTGGGGATATGTGAAGCAAGTGGAGAGTACATAGCATTCGTTGATTCCGATGACTGGATCGAGCCGGATATGTATGAAACCCTACTGGAAAACCTTGAAGCTACCAAAGCTGAAATATGTTGCTGCGGCAGTGTAATTGAATATAAAGACGGTTCAAGGAATGCATTGCCTGCGGCTTCGGTTTTTTCTTCTAATGAAGCAGTGAGAGCTGTAGTTATAGGCAGGCTTTCTTCATCAGCATGGGATAAAATATTTAGCAAAGATCTGTTTTCACATATCAGATTTCCGGAAGGGCATGTCTTTGAAGATATCAGAACGTTATATCGGTTGTATCTTGAATCCAAAAGGATAACAGTTGTCCCCAGAGCATTTTACCATTATAGACAGCGTAGCGGCAGCATAATGCAAAACCGCTCTATGCCATATTTGATTGAAGACTGGAATGCTCACAAAGAACGGTATCTTTTCTTTCGCAATTCGGAAGAGTTTAAAAACGATACTGATATAATAGACTGTCTGATATTTTATTGTGCCGAAAGTATTGCCAAAACGTGGCAAAATGCATATGGCAAAAGGGACTGGTCTCAGTTTTCGGATCTATTTGAAGAGATGTCTGAATTCTCTGAAACCAATTTGCCGATGTTCGGAGAAAAAGGATGGCCGATACCGGTCAGGTTCTGCACATTTATGTCAAGGAAAGCAAACAGGATCTCGTTGTTTGTTTCATATTTTTCCGGCCGTCTTTTTCAGTTGCTGCGAAGAATTAGAATGAAGTAAAAAACGGCATGGACCGGGCAGGGAGCTGTCCGCTGAAAGCAAAAGAGACATGAGGCATTTTCCGCATTGCTGGACGGGAATTCTGCCGGACATATCTGCAAGAGGTCAGGTGCGTAATGGGCAGTAACAGACAAAGATATAAGACAGGGCTTTTTCTCCCGGCAGTTATTATCCCTTCTGCGCTGGTTTTCTTTATCTCAATATCTGAAAATAAAGCTGTTTCTCTTCTGATTTCTGCTGCTTTCGGTCTGCTGCTCGGCATTGGTCTTTACCTGAATATCATAAAAGAAAAGCAAAGGTTCAAAAAGGCTTATGTGATAGCAGCTGCCGTGCTGAGATGCCTTGTGTGCTGTGATTGTTCTGTCGGGTTTTATCAGACCTGGATGCTGTCAGTGAATTCGATGGGTTCACTTGTCACTGCTTTTTCCGGGATTATTTATACGGCCTTCGTATAGTAAGTCTGTTTGCCGGATTGGGAGCATTGTCGTTCGTGTTCTGTCTTGCTGAGAGGGGGATCCCGTTTATAGTCCGTTGTTTTCGTATTATAGATTATAAACGGATCAATGAAATACGGCATGTTATCCTGGGAGGCAAGGAATTATTCCGCCTTTCTCAAGACACCGTTTACGCTGTTTGCCCTGTCATTGATCGTGTATATGGTTTATCGTGGTGTTAAAGAAAACAGGCTGTCTTTCGATGATAATATCAGAATATTGTTTCCTTTTCTGCTGACAGGGCTGGTCCCGGTTGCCTGGTATGCATTTGCGACAAACCATTCTACGGTCCATTGTTTTTTTACCAATAAAGCCGCTGCGGTTTCACTGCTGGCTGTTCTGTTCAGATTGATCTGCCTGTTACGGGCTGACAAGGCAGAAGCGGGTTCAGCGGAATAGTTTGGGTACGGGGGTACCCATTTTTTAATTGAACTTGGCCTTGAATTATAGTAAAATAATATGAATTATTTTGTGCACATTTATTGGATGACATCCGTTTGAAATATGGATCTTGTTGTTTGGAGCAGGAAATATGTATCAGCACTCAAGAACTGAAGGGCATAAGCATTACGGCTTTATCCTGCTGGACCTTATCTGCCTTCAGTTTTCCTTCATAATTGCATATTGGATCCGTTACGGAATAAACAGCCGGCCGTATTCGGAGAGCTATTATTCCACGCTTGCGGTGATCCTTTCGCTAGTTCTTGTAGTTGCTTCCTTCATTCTTAACAGCTACAGCGGCATTTACAAACGCAGGATCCTGGCGGAGATCATCAGCGTCGGCCTGCTGTCTTTTTCTGTTCTTGGGATCACATCTATGTATATCGTAGCGGTGCATTCCGCGAATTTCTATTCACGACTGCTGATTTATTATTCTGTTCTTATTTTCTTCGGACTGAGTGTTATTATCAGGACACTTGCCAAATTTATAATCCGTCACTTCAACCTTTTTGCTGCCCGGAAAACGCGGTCTCTTCTGATCTTTACCGAAGAGAAATACGCAGCGGAAATAATCGGAGATATTCAGAACGATCCGCTGAATACCTGCAGTCTGAGAGGGATCGTCCTCAGTGATGAATGCGGCGTTACGGATGTTTCCGGCGTGCCGGTCGTGGCGGACCTGGAAAATGCGGCGGATTTTATCTGCAGGGAGTGGGTGGATGAGATCCTTCTCTACTATCCGGATAATACCCGTGTTCCTGAAAAGATAGTGAGTGAATGCGCCGAAATGGGTGTTACGGTCCACAGGGTCTTCGATCTGAAGAATGTTGACCGCAACAAACAGTTTATTGAAGATATAGGAAACCATACGGTGATAACTACGGCGTTTAATTATGTTGCCCCTTATCAGGCGCTGATAAAACGGTTTGCGGATATCATCGGAGGGATCATAGGCAGTGCTGCAGCGATTCTTATAGGGATAGTTATCGGTCCTCTTATTTATATCAGCTCACCGGGTCCCATCCTTTTCAAGCAGATAAGGATCGGTAGAAACGGGAAAACGTTCAAAATTCTGAAATTCCGCTCAATGTATCTGGATGCGGAAGAGAGAAAAAAGGACTATATGACTGAGAACCGTATTGAAGACGGGCTTATGTTCAAGCTCGATTTCGATCCGAGGATAATCGGCAACAAGATCCTTCCCGATGGAAGAAAAAAGACCGGCATAGGTGAATTAATCCGCAAGACTAGCCTTGATGAGTTTCCCCAGTTCTTCAATGTGCTTATAGGCGATATGAGCCTTGTCGGAACAAGACCGCCAACAGTGGATGAATGGGAAAAATATCAGTATCATCACAGGGCGAGGCTTGCTATAAAACCGGGCATCACCGGGCTCTGGCAGGTTAGCGGCAGGAGTGAGATAACAGATTTTGAAGAGGTCGTAAGGCTTGATACGGAATATATCTGCAATTTCAGACTAAGTCTGGATATAAGGATTCTTGCTAAGACCATTGTTGTTTTGTTCAAGGGCAAGGGAGCCATGTAATTTTTAAAAAGCCGGGAAGCTTAAATGGATAATCAGTTTAAAGTACTTATCGATTCAAAACACAGACTGCTGGATCTGCATCTTAAGGAGACCTTTCAGTACAGAGATCTAATTTTCCTTTTCGTAAAGAGGGATTTTATCTCAAAATATAAGCAGACCATACTTGGTCCGCTTTGGGCAATTATCCAGCCTCTGCTCACAACGGTTGTCTTTACGGTGATATTCGGAAGCCTTGCTAAGCTGACCACAGCAGATGTTGACGGTGATTTCATTATACCCGGTTTCCTGTTCTATATGTCCGGCAATATCTGCTGGTCATATTTCTCCGGGACGCTGGCGGCGACCTCAAATACATTTCTGAATAACAGTGCCACAATGGGAAAGGTTTATTATCCCCGCCTTGTGGCACCGGTTTCTATTGCCTTTTCAAACCTGATATCTTTTGCCATCCAGTTTGCCATGTTTTTACTGCTATGGCTGTTTTATGTCATCAGAGGCGGCACGAGTATCCAGATCACGCCGATGCTTATGCTGGTGCCGCTGACGGTCCTGCAGATGATGGTGCTTTCGGTTGGCTGCGGGATCATACTATCCTCTGCCACTACCAAATACCGTGATCTTGCGATGCTTGTGAGCTTCGGCATCCAGCTTTGGCAGTATGCTTCGCCTATAGCATATGGCCTTCAGCTGGTCCCTGAACGGTTTCAGGGTATCTATATGCTCAATCCTGTAACGCCTATAATCACAACATTCCGCTATGCTATGTTTGGCTTCGGTTATTTCGATCTTTCATGGTATCTTGTAAGCTGGGCAGTGAGCCTGCTGCTGTTTTTCCTTGGACTGGTTATGTTCAGCAGGATAGAGCGCACGTTTATGGACACTATCTGAGGTATTCGCTGATGGATGAGATAATGCTGAGAATAGAAAATGTGTCCAAGCGATACAGACTCGGACAGATCGGAGGCACTACCCTCAGAGAGGAACTTCAGCGCTTCGGTGCCAGAGTCCGGGGCAAAGAGGACCCGACCAGAATGATCGGAGCCGGAGAATATCATGCCGGAGAGACGTTTATGGCGCTCGATGGAGTGTCATTTGAAGTAAAAAAAGGCGAAAGAGTAGGAATTATCGGCCATAACGGAGCCGGCAAGTCTACGCTTCTTAAGCTTATTTCCAGAATAACCGCGCCGACCGGCGGGACCATTGGCCTTAACGGACGGGTAGCTTCCATGCTGGAGGTGGGCACGGGCTTCCATGGTGAGCTCACAGGCCGTGAAAACGTATATATGAACGGCGCCATCCTCGGCATGACGAAAAGAGAGATAGACGTAAAGATAGATGATATCATTGATTTTTCCGAGGTCAGACAGTTCATTGATACCCCGGTAAAAAGGTATTCATCAGGCATGTACGTCAAGCTTGCGTTTTCTGTGGCTGCTCATCTCGATTCTGAGATAATGATCATGGATGAGGTGCTTGCAGTAGGCGATATGGCGTTTCAGAAAAAGTGCCTGGATAAAATGAACGATGTTTCACGCAATGAAGGCCGAACGATCCTTTATGTCTCCCATAACATGAATACCATCCGCCAGCTTTGCAGCCGCGTGATAGTGCTTGACCATGGCAGAATAGTGTTCGACGGTGATGTTGAGGAAGGAATCAGTCTATACCTCGGCAACGGCAATGAGAAAGAATTTCCAGTTGCATATGATTTCACGGAAAAACCCCGGACATATCTTTTCGGGCGGGATGTTTTTGCTGAGGCGTTCTGCTTCCGAAACTGCCGAACGGCTGAGTTCGTCAGCGGAGAAAAGATCATTTTCGATGTAACAGTAAGATCTTCTATTTCCAGCGATAAACTCCGGTGCATATTACGCATAAAGGACAGGAATAACAATGTAAAGATCGCAGGCAGTCTCTCAAAGGAATTCAGTATAGAGGAAAACAAAAGAAAAACTGTAACCTTTGCATTGGATTCGTCCTTTCTTGCCCCGGATGTCTATACGTTCAGTTTTGAGATCATAGAGTATAATACTTCGGGAAGCAGCTACAAGCCTTATGATAATCCGGGAGCGATAATTCCTGTTTCTGTTATTGGCAGGGAATCAGATGCAGTTGAGTGGTCGATCACCTACTGGGGAAATACCATTCTTCCGGAAATGGATATCCTCTGAAAAAAGAAATATTAACAGGATAGTTTGGAATACTCTTCAGGAGGTTTTGATTTGGGCCGGAACAGTTTGCTAAAAAAAGTGCTGCTCTCTTTAAAAGCAGGTACTTTTTGGATAAAGACCAGAACATATATTAAGTGGAGATATGACAGGCTCCATGAGAAAGTCTGCAAAGCCATATACAGAAGACTTCCAATAATAAAAAACAAAATAGTTTTTGACAGTTATGGAGGCAAAGGATACAGAGATGATCCGCGCATCTTGGCGGAGGAACTGATCAAACATGGTATAGATGCAAGATTGGTCTGGCTTTCATTTGAGAAACCGAAGGATCTGCCTCGAGAAATCAAATGGGTCAAATATGGCTCTTTGAAAGCATATAAAGAGTTTTCAACTGCAAAGATTTGGGTGGATAACGTCAGGTATACTGAGCATCCGCCGAAGCGCAATGGACAATATTATATACAGACCTGGCATGGCACTTTTGGCATTAAGAAAGCTGAGGGAATGGTAGAGGATAAGCTTTCCCCTCAGTATGTGAAAGCGGCGAAGGAGGATGGAAGAATAACAGATTTGTTCCTTGCGTCATGCGAAAGCAACAGGCGGACGGTCAGCAAATACTTCTGGTATGACGGGGAAATCATGCTTACGGAGTTTTATGGCGTTGTGCCAAAAGCTGACCGCCTTGGTATCTACCGTAAAGTATGCGCTTTTTTCGAAATAGCGGAAGGAACCAAGCTCCTGCTATTTGCACCGACATTCAGAAACGACCCGGACTATAATTATTTTGATTTGGATCTTAGATCATTTTTGAACAGTCTTAAAGAGTCTTTTGGCGGTGAGTGGTGCGTTATTCTAAAACTCCATCCAAATGCTGCCGATAAGCAGGATAAGTATCAGTATGATAATGTATTTGTAAATGGTTCGTTATACGCGGAAACAGATGATTTGATTTATGCATCTGAAATTGTTATATCCGATTATTCAAGTGTTCTGTTTGATGCGGTAAGACGAGAGATCATATCCTTCATGTACGCACCGGATCTTGAAAAATATATGGAAGAAGAAAGAGGACTCGTAGTAGATGCGCATGAGGTTCCTCCTCCGTTGTCTACGGATAAAGACATGCTGATAAATGACATCCGTTCATTTGATTATGACAGTTACGTTGAAAAATGTAGAATTATGAATGAGAAGATTGGCTATGTCAGTGATAAGAGAGATATAAGCAACGTGATCGAGAGGATCGTCTCGGTAATCAACTCTGGCCAAAAGAATAACAGTTAACTGGAGAATGTGTTATGCCGCAGCTTAGTGTAATCGTTCCGGTATATAATGTGG
>JAEEGL012578233.1_pt1 | contig 10631 bp, 9 predicted proteins | sample 9134231 | NCBI WGS metagenome assembly JAEEGL01 (sample SAMN16246548, study PRJNA631951) | gut metagenome | biome: gut microbiome; feature: rumen; material: fiber-attached | host: Bos | place: Iran: Karaj | collected 2018-10 | reverse complement strand
GAGGCTGTATTCTTTGCCCTCGATCACAAGCTTCCTGTTCTCTTCGGATTTGCGAAGGACGATCGTTCCGTCATCCTTAAACTCCACATAGCCGAAAGGAAGCAGCCCGTCCCCGGAATAATACAGGAAAGAAAAGGCGCCTTCACGGATCTTTTCAAGAAGGCGATCATTTCCGACGATCTTGACATAGATATCCTCGTTCACAACATCAAAAACGATATCATGATAGAAAAGCAACGCATTCTTGTGGATCCCGCCCGTTTCATCAAACAGCGTAAACTCTCTCCAGCCGCGTGCGGATCGCACCTCCGGCTCTTCCTCTCCAAACAAAGGAGACGGCGTGTTTTCTTCGGTTTCCTCTTCCTGCTCCTGTTCTCCTCTGACCTGCTCGGGCAGGACGATCGCCGGCGCTTCAAAGTCCCCTTTTAATGGGATCACATCGCCGTCATCCTTATCGGTCAGAAATGCATCCGTGATATCGGCGTTCGTTACATATACACTGAAGTCAGTCTCAAAAACGATCGGATCGCCCGCATCGGCATCCGTCAGAAGCTTCGATCCCTTCGGGACGGGGCTTCCCGGGATCAGATTCTGGATCAGGCCGAGAAGAACAACAGACCGGGCCGGCTTCGCCGGTTTAAGCGAGATGTCGAGCAGGTTCACAAATTCCGTATGGTATTTGTCCAGAACCTGATTGTATCTGTCAATATTGCCCTCCATCTGCTTTGCAAAAAGGATCCCGATCACGGACCCGATGTCCGGATCATCCTTTGAAAAATGCCACTCCGGCGTATAGTAAGAGGAAAGCTTGGCTATTCTGTTGCAGATATCTTCGGCTTTTCGCTTATCAACCTGATATCTCTTCTGTTGGTTCCTCGTAGTGTTCTGGCTCATTCTCTTCTTCCTCTGGCGTCACATTTAAGTAGAACGGGAATACAAGATTATCCCGCTTATTCGTCTCACTGATCGTATAAGACACATTGAAGATCAGACATCCGTCCTGTACCCCGGAGTCTGTCGTTACGTCCACAGCCGAAACACGCGGTTCCTGACTCGTGATCGCCTCCGAAACTTCCCGCTCAACGATCGTCAATGTCGTGGCATTCACATCCATAAAGGTATACGCCATGATCGAACTTCCGAACTGCGGCCGTAAAAAGCGCTCCGTCTTCTGCGTCATAAGGATCAGATAGACCGATTCCTTTACGCTCTCCTCCAAAGAAGCTGTCACAAAACGCCCGGTCGCTCTGTTGATCTGAGGCGGAAATTTCATTCCGGTACCAAGAAAACTCTTATCCGGCATTGTTTCAACCTGCCTTTCCTATCCTAATTTGATCGGCGTCCCGTCAACCATGACGGCGCCGCTGCTTGTCATCTTAAGCTGCGCGTTGGCCTCGACCTTGATCGTGCCCGCATCCATGCTGATCCCGCTGTCACCATGCAGTTTGACCGAGTTGGTCATCTGCACATCGAACTTCGTTGCCTTGAGTGAGACGCTGCCGTTGTCACCGTTCATGGTCAGTTCCACGTTGTCACCGACCTTGATCTTAAGCTTCTTGCTCGCAAGGATCGTCATCTCACCGTTTTCCGTCTTCATCTCGATCATATCATCTTTATCTTTATCCGAGATGCGGATGACATGTTTCTCATTATCGAGTTCTATGAAATGCTCTTCCAGCGAAGTAAGGATCCGGATCTTGTCTTTCTCGCCGTCTCCTTCTTTGTTATCCTCCAGATAGATCGTATTGCCGTGTGTACTGACGATCTTCTTGAACTGGTTGTTTTCGTCCGCGCACTTTTTCAAAAACTTGTCCGCATCCTTCGGGATACATCCGATGATATAGGGACGCTCGATATTGCCCTGTTCAAACACGACAAGTACTTCATCGCCCACCTCGGGAAGGAAATAATGTCCGTACTCAGGTCCGCTTGAAGGCATCGCCACTCTGGCCCATTTTAAGACATTCGCTTCCGTATCGCGCGTATGGATCTCGATGCAGACGCGTCCCGGCATATCCTGATCATAATTGTTCACAACCTTCGCGACGATCACACCCATGATCCGGTTATCGCCCGTATCGGTTTTCAGGATCTCCTTGGCGGAGATATCCTGCATGACTTCAAAAAGTCCCATGTTCTTCTTCCGTTCCTGCTATTGTAATTTGGCGGCTTTTCCTTCGATCCTCGTATAGTAGCCGTTATCCGAGTCCATGATATGCGTTACCTTTGTCAGATAAAAGGTATTGTCAGCGCCTTTCCCGAGCCCGTCCAGTATGATAAAACGTCCCGGTATAAAATGCGGAAGCCCCATAAGCTCCGCTGTCAGTGTTCCGAACCGGTAGGAAATGTCCTCCAGAAGATAACTGAGCCGGTTCTTGCAATCCTCCTGATCTGCGGCGGTCGGGTCAACATATACCTTCCGCGTCCCCTTCAGCAGCGCTTTGGCCTTGTTGCCGTAGGAGATCTTGTTATTCACCTTGTCGGATACCGCAATGACTTTCCCTTTGCCGACATCCGTCGTTCGAACCTCCACGCGCTCTACAAGTCCCGTTATATCGTATTCCACATCAAAGGCTTTCAGTCCCGTGCTCGGACCGATATTGATCAGAACTTCCTTGTTGTTCTTGGCCGGTCTGAACAGTACAACGCCGTTCGATGTGAAGAATTCATAGTTAAAACGCTTGGCAACCTTCACGACATATTCATAATCGCTCTCGGCAACCATCTCCATCGACTTGGCGCTTGCCCCCTCGTTAGAGCCGCCGAGACTTGCATCTTTCGTCTTTTTGTCGGGTGTATCCGTGATCTCTACCTTTTTGATCAGGCCGTTCGATTCCATCTGCTGATACAGATCCGATTCAAAGATCTCATGAACCGACTCGGAATAGGTCGTTGCCGTAAGCTGCTTCTCATAGCGCGTCGCCATCATGATCCCTTTGACATCCATGCAGGTCACTTTAACGCCGGGGATATCACCCGATTCATAACTGAAGTTGACCTGCGAGATAAAGCCGGAAAACACCTCCATGATCGAAGTGTCATACCCCATCTTGATCGTTACCGGCAAGCCGATCGTAATGTAACCTTTAACGGCCGGAAAATCAAATTGACTTTCCGACTGCAGATAACTGTTGTAGATCCAGAACGATGCCACCGAAGCTTCATACCCGGCTGTGTTCTCCACCGTCACATCGGAGATCTTCAGATTCTTTTTATTCTTTGAAAAATCTTTTTCATTGATAAAAACCTGCAGCTGCGGATGCGCAAAATTATTGTATTGTTCACGCAGATCCTCATACTTGTATACTGCCATTTGTAAACTCCAAAAATCAGTGTGTCAGGTTCACGAGACCGCCAAGCATCTTCTGTCCGACATTCCCCAGGGACAGATCGTCTTGAAAGGCTTCTTCATACTTATCAGTCCAGCTGCCGAGCCTGTAAGGCTCCGCCGACTGGTCGATCAGAACGATCTGCATCTGTACTTCCGCTCTGACCGGTACGCCGTGATGATCGAACATCGTATAATTTGCGGCAAGCTCATTGACCATCCCGGTATAATACATACTGCCCCAGGAAAATGTGACCCATCTTGTGTACTTCGAACGAAGTGCAGCGATAAAGCCCTCAACCTTCTGCTGTACGGTCAGTTTGTTCCTGCCCCGCAGTTTCCCGGCTACTTTCCTGGTCACTTTTCCGGCAACGGCGGACGCCGATGTGCCGTGCGTAGCCATATAATCGCTCCAAAAGGAATCCTCCGGTTCCATACTGTCAAAATAGAACTTCACCCCCAGATCGATACGGGAGTCGGCCGCCGCGAACTGAAGTCCCGAGCCGGTTGAACCATCGGCAAAACTGGTTTTCTGCACGCGGCCGCCGCCCTGCGCATTCAAAACCAGTTCGCTTGGATTGAACTGAAGCCAGAATGTCTTGACGGATGCACCGCCCACAGAGGAATAACCGGCTGTATCTTCCTCTTTCATAAGCCTCTGCTTTTCAGCGATCGATTCCTCATCCGTTCCGGTGATCGCAGCCGCCTGCTTGGCAAAAGGGCCGCCTGCTGTCTTTACAGCCGCGGTCAGGTCCGTAGCATCCAGATGGGACGCCAATTTACCCGGAGACAGCGAGGAATTCAGACTGTATTTCTTCCCGCCGAGCGGGGACGGACCCTCTTCTTCCTGAGGCGTATCACTCTCACTCAGTTCACGAAGATCGATCACCTGTATACAGGCCTTCTGAAATACGCCGGTCAGATTCGGTCCTACGGCATCCCACATGGCGCCTAAACTCATATTGAACGCTCCTTCTTATAACTTGAGATTTAAGATCTGCTCATACCAGCCCGCTTCTTCACGGGCAGACTCCTGATCGGCGGTCGCATCCTCACCGAATGCCTTGTCAAATGCTTTCTGCCAATACTTCTCATCGGAGGCAAATTCATCGCCCTGCCGGATCGTCAGATTGATCACCGCACGGATCGGATGTCCTTTTGAATTGAACATCGTAAAGCGGACGTTTGCATTGGTCAGCTCGCCTCTGAAAAACATCTTGCTCCAGACAAAGATGACCTGTCTGGTCTCCGTGAGCAGCAAAAGTGAAAGGATCCCTTCCGCTGCCATCTGAACGGAATACCCCTTGCGGTCTTCTTCATCCAGATTTGATTCGATCCCCGCCTTTACAAGCGCCTGTCCCGCAGAAAGGGCGCCACCGGTTGAGAGGACCATGCCATCCGCAAGGAACGCATCAAATACGTTCATATCGTCGAGTATGATCTGGCAGTGCATCTCCGTAGCGACCGGGTTGATGACCTGCACGATCTGATTTGCATTGGCACCGCCCGCATCGCCGCCCATCGGGCGGACGGATTTTCCGGCCGACGTCCGAAAAGAAATGCTTGCGGGATTATACTGTACCTCAAGTTTTCTGAACCGGTTGATGGAAAGATTGCCGTCGCCGCCGTTTTTGATGGAATCAATGACCTTCCATGCATCTTCAACGGTTTTTTTAAGCGATTCCCCCTCATCCTCCAATCGGCTGCTGATATCTCTTACATATAAACATGCTTTCGGTATGTTTCCGCCGGCTGCATCGAGCGGATCTTTTACAGCATCTTTAACTGTATCTTTCGCGGTATTTAACAGTGCACCAATATCCATAACTGCCTCTTATCACAGACCTCGTCTGCGCTTCTCGCTTTCCATCTTCTTTTCCAGCTTGCGAAAGACCTGATCGGAAATGGTCCCCATCTGCTGACGTACGCCCTGTCTGATCATCTCCGTGATATCTTCCGTACGTTCGGTAAACTGCCTGTCAACCGTGTTGGTGATCGTTTTGTTTTCGACCGTTTTGGTTTCGATCGTCTGTTCGTTCACTTCCCGGCGCTTTTGAAGGATCTTGCTCTGCTCCATCATCGTTTCAAGCAGCTCTTCCTGCGAGATCTCATTCTGCGCTTTGTGGATCATCTCTACGTTCTCGGCAACTTCGTTTTTGATGATGCGCTTTGCCTTTGCCGGCATGACTTTCTCGTTATAATGCGAAGCAACACGCTCTGTGATCTTGCGCACCTCTCCGCTTAATTCCGTCTCATCATGCTCCGTCATGCGATGTGTGCGCTCTACCTGACGTATATCGCTTAAAAGCATCCCCATATTGTCTTTGGAGATATGATATGTATCACGCAGCTTTTCAGGCGCTTCGATGTATTGCTGCAGAATGTTGATGATCTGCTTTGCATCTTCCGGAAGTGCTTCTCGGTATGCATTGACCTGCGTATCCGGTCGGCTGCCTTCTTTTTGTCCGGATGCGGCCCGGCTTTTCATGAACTCGTCCGGATGCGTCAGCGCAAGGAATGCGGCGCGGCGCCTCTCTTCCGGGGTAGCACCCGGGGCGGATTTTGCGCTTTTTTCCTGAATCTGCCGAACGCGCTCCAGATACTGCTCTCGCATCTTAAGATTGTGCCGGTTGATCATCTGAAGCTGCTGCTGCAAAAGGTCCGTGTTCTGCTCAGTCAGATAACGCTCGTCCGATTCGTTCCGTATATTCTCAAGATTCAGCTCCGTCACATTGCGATGCTCATCCAGAAGATTGGTCACCTGTCTGGAGATCTCGGCAGATACCTCTTCGGAAACAGGCGCCTCATCAGGGCTTTCCGTCAAAAGATGATTCAGGTTGGTGATCGTCGTCGTCTTTCCGCCCTCGAAGAGCTGATTCAGGAGACGGATCTCCTCCTGTGATACGCGGTTCTGACGGATGATCGTATCACCCGCATGCGTATCGCTTCTGAACTCACTTGTCAGATTCATGCGAAGGCGGTTCAGTGTATTCTCCGCTGTTCCAAACAATGCGTGCTCTATGTGATAATACCGGTCGCCAAACCGGTTTGTTGTATTCAGTCTGGTCTGAAGCACATTATCGATCAGGTTTAAAAGGACCGCCGATGTCATCTGTCTCGTGACGTTTTCTTCCGTCACGTTTTCTTCCGTCAGTTCCTGCTCTTCGTAGTAATTCTCGTGACGATACACAAGCGGACGGTCTTCGGACCTTGCCACATTTTTAAGTTCCTGCAGCAGAATGTTCTGCGTAAGCCTGCTCTGGTCGGAAAGGAGCAGTTCGGTATCCGTGATCTCTGTCAGGTTCAGCGCGTTCCTGTGAAAATTGTTCATCTCCTGATAGATCGAAGCGGTCTGCAGACGGTTCATGATCTCTTCATGGAGATAGACGGATCTGTCTTCTTCGGTCGACTGATCGCCCTCTTTTTGCATCGTCATGCTGCTCTTATACTCGGAAAGCATCTCCTTCAGATCCGTCACGTAATCCCAATACATATTGACCAGTTTGGTCGTATTGGATGCTTCTTCCCTGATATGTGCTACCTGATTCATGAAAAGCCGCTCATTGCGGATCCCCATCTTATGCAGGATATTCGTAATATAGACGCGGTCCTGATACGTGAAGCCGACATCCTCGGAAACAAGGATACGATTGACCAGGTTATTGATCACATCGATCCTGGTCTCCTGCCTGTTCGAAATGTTCGTCGCATTCAGGATCCCCGTCTCCCCTTCACCTGCAAGATAGATCTCGGGCGGTGTGGTCACGACATGAAGCAGCTCTTCTTCCGTAATACCGGAAGTGATCATCCCGTAGTTACCGGTGATCCGTTTATAAAAATCTTCTCCGGAGGGGATCATGAGATCGGTACATTTCAGTTCGATCGGGGCCTTAACGGTCAGCATGATGTTTCCTCCTTCTTTCTTATTTCTGTAACGTTATTTCTTCTTTTTGGATAAAAACTTCGCGATCTCCGCGGCGCTCTGCTTCGGCGGGTACTTCGCGGCTTTATCCTTCATCTCTTTAAGAGACAGCTCTTTCTCGGGATGCTTTGCCGATTGTGTACCGCCGCCTGCCTTGGACTGTCCGGAAAAAGCCCACTTCTTAGCAGCGGCTTCCAGTGCCTTGGCATTCATTTCATCTGTCGTCACTTTGGCGGAATGCTCGCCTTTGCCTGCCTTGGATGCTTCGTCGAATTCCCACTTCATAGCCTTGGCTTCCAGTGCCTTGGCATTCATTTCATCTTCCGCCGTTTTGGCCGAGTGTTCACCTGCGCCTGCCTTGGAAGTCCGGTCGAATTCCCACTTCTTGGCCTTGGCTTCCAGTGCCTTGGCATTCATTTCATCTTCCACTGCTTTGGCGGAGTGCTCGCCTGCGCCCGCCTTGGATGTTTTGTCGAATTTCCACTTCTTGGAAGCAGCCAAAAGGGAATTCTTTGCCTTTTCATTCGGATCGGTATGCGCAGACTGTGTGCCGGTCCCTGACTTGCTTAACTCTTCAAACGCCCACTTTTGGGAACTGTTCTGCATTGCTGCCTTGGAGAGCTCTGCCGCTTCACCGATCATAGCAAGATTTCTGGCAGACTGTTTTGCGTTTCCTGCCTTGGATGTATTGTTAAAGCGCCACTTTACGGCTTTTCTCGCCGCCGCGGTCTTTGTCGGTTCCTTGCCTGCAGTCGCCGCGGACTGCTTCATATTGCCATCCTTAAGCTGCTCGGAAAATTCCCACCTGGAAGACTTTCCTTCGAGCGCTGCTTTTGTCTCTTCTCTGACGCTCCGGGACTGCGAAGATCGCCTTGTATTGCCCTCTTTTCGCTGCTGATCGAGCTCCCACCTGTGCTTTTTGGCTTCCTCTTCCCATTTCTTTTTGGCCACGTTGGCCTTGCCCATGGTGCCGGAAGAATCAACCACAACATCGGTCGGATCCTGCGCAGAGCGGGTTCCGGCTCCGGCCACATCGGTACCGTTGAATTTCCACTTCTTTGCAAGACCTTCCATCGTGGATTTGAGCGGCTCGGCATCGATCTTGGTCGTTCCGTCGGATGCGGTTGTCTGCAGATGCACCGCGGACTGCGTCCCCTTTCCGGCCTTCGTCGCCGTAAGCTCGGAATCGTCATGGAAGCGCCACTGATGGTTCTTTGCTTCTGTCTCAAATGCACTCTGACGGGCTTCTTCCGTACCCGTAGCGTCCTTGAGCGTCCTTGCGTTGCGAACCTTCTTATTCTTACCGTCCATATTGGGCTTGCCGGATTTTTTATCGCGATCCTTGGGATCGAACTCCCAATAATCACCGACGATGCTTGTGAACGGATTGTCGATGCAGTACATCTCTTTGTATGCAAGCGTTGTGACCTCCGTCAAAAGGCCGCTCTTATCGGCAACCAGTTCTCCGTATTCCTTGGACATCACGGAGACACCCGTAAACACGTACATACGGACCGGCTGGTAGGAGCCGCGCACATACCGGTTCACGATCAGAAGAACAGGGAGGATCAGCTCCGTGCCGTTTCTGAGAGGATCCAGCGAATCCACGCCCACATAACGCTCCACCTGAAACGTAAAAGGTTTGGAGATCGGCTTCCTGCGCATATGCACATAATCATTCAGACCGCCTTCCTGTATAAAATCGTACTCGTTCTCCTTGGTAAAAGCACGAATCGATTTACAGGGCAGATCAAAAAGAAGCTCCACACGCAATATAAAGTTAAAATTGACAAGGGGATTCCATCCGAAATTAGCGCCTACAACGGTATTCCCCGACCAGTTCCAATCAAGTCCCATGATCGTACCTTTTCCCTTCGGTTATCGAGTGGGTTTCATATCCAGAATGCTTTTTTCCTTCGTTTTTTTGGAGGGATTTAAGCTCTTGTTGATCTCGGAGATCTCATTGCACCATCGCCTGCGGCTCATGTGATCGAGCTGCATCACTTCATCTTCACTCCAGTGAAAATAGTACGAAATAAATGACATCTCCCGATAAAGCTCATCCTTGGGATACAGCTTTATCCCTCCTCGGTAAAATTTAGCGGCACCTCAAAGCTCTCACCGCAATGCGGGCATACGACCTGCATGGTCGGAGGCTCGATATCGTTGATCCGCTGATACATATCCTGGAGAAAAGCCAGATCCGCCGTAAACAGCTTCTCAATGAGCGTTGCGGATACCATCTCCACACCTTCCAGCTGCGTGATCACTTTGCTCAGGATCACGATCGTAAGATACGACGGATTGCTCAAAACGCGGGGGTCTCTCGTGGCACTGATCTCATCTCCCGCAGTCGCAAGACGCATCTTTCCTTTCCTGTGCAGCTCACCTGCATTATCCATGTAGCCTTTCGGTAACGTAAAATCATATACGGTTTCCATCTGTTTCTCCTTTTCTTGTCAGATAGTCTTTCACCGGTCCGTACCAGGATCCGGAAAATGCATGAAGCCCCTTTTTTCAAAAGAGATCCATGCGCGTTTCGGATCACCCGGCGCACAAAAACACTCCTGCCGGAGGCGGCGTCTGCCACCTCCGCAAAAGTGTATCGATACTAGTTGGGAATGATCAGCTCTTCGTATGCAAGCTCTACACTCTCGATCGCAACATCACTGGTCTTTGCGTCCAGATCAGGTGCGTTGTACTTGGTAACCCATGCATTGGAAAGAACCCATACACGTGTGCCGGTGATGCTTGTAGCGATCTGCTGCGGTGCACCGCCGTTGATGTCGATCATCTCGATCTGCACGTTGTTACGGGGGATCTCACCTCTTGTCTCGCTGACACACTCCTGAATCCATGTCTTGAAGGCACTGTCCAGTGTGTAGCCGAGTTTCAGGGTTACATTGCCGTGTTTAACAAGTCCCGGGATCTTAACAGGTGCAAGGCTGTTTGCGTTGCCCTGGCGGAACTCGATCACATCTACCGTTGCTTCAATGCCCGTTACTTCGCTGAATGCTGCGGTACCCTGTACGCCGTCCACAGTCACCAGGAAGTTCATTTTTGTCAACGGATATGCAAGCTGTTTACTGTTCTCATATGTTGCCATATATTATCTCTCCTTTACCGTTGTCTGTTTACTGTTCCTTCACATAAGTCCGTCAGCCTTCTGCCGCTTCTGTGCCGCCGGCAGCTTCAGCTGTATGCTGCGTTACACGGAAGATTACGAACTCTGCAGGGCGGGAAGGTGCGATACCGATGTTGCAGATCAATCTGCCGTTCATGATATCGTCCTTGCTCATGGTGGACGGTCCGATCTCTACGAAGTAAGCTTCGGATACGGACGATCCTGCCAGCATGCCTGCTCTCCACATATTGTCGAGG
>JAEEGL012536890.1_pt1 | contig 10631 bp, 13 predicted proteins | sample 9134231 | NCBI WGS metagenome assembly JAEEGL01 (sample SAMN16246548, study PRJNA631951) | gut metagenome | biome: gut microbiome; feature: rumen; material: fiber-attached | host: Bos | place: Iran: Karaj | collected 2018-10 | reverse complement strand
TTCAGAGACGGCATCAGTGCGCGGTGCTGATTGCGTAGCAAAGAACAATCGACAGTGTCCAGGGTACGGTCCCGAAACACGACGAAGGTTATTTCGTCGTGAAGGGGGACCAGGTAGAGCAGGTCAATGTCATGCATATCTGGCATACTCCTTGAGCTGCTGGGCTGCGGCCTGAGCAGCCCGCCCGTCGTGGCGGGTCCAGATGATTTCAGCGCCATAGCGGTTCCGATCCCTCGTCTTATTGCCAAAGCCGACACGTACGAAGTGGGATACATTCCCGCATCGCATGTAGCCCAGGGAGCGATTGATCTTTCGAATGTGTTTCTCGTAGATCAGCCCGCTCATCTGGCCATGGCAGCGCATCATCTCTGCCCGCTGCCGCAGCTTTAAGTCGGTTCGCCTTCTCCGTTCCGCCCGTCCTTTTCTCATGCTTTCGCTCCTCTCCTCATTTGCGGATGTACGTTTTCTTGTATTCCCAACGAAGAGCCTCCGGGTCGGAGATGGGTTTTGCCCAGCGGCGTACGTGGAAACAGAATTCTCCAAAGCTTGTACCGATTACCTCATAGTCACAGATGTTCCAATGCTCGTACATCTTGCGGTATCCGGCATGCTGTGGGATATCTGTCCGCAGTTTTTTGCGCCGTACCACATGATTGGCGATACGCTTCCGGATCTTTCCTTTGCTGTCTCCACAGCGAGGTGTGTGTTTGTATGATCTGCTCATTCCAGCTACCTCCTTTCGGTAACTAGAAGAGCGCATCCCTCCAGTAATGACGCATAAGTGACCTCCTACCTGAGGAAGTATTCATCTATCTGCTGATTCGCAGCCAGGATATCCCGTTTGTCACTCGTGCTCGGTTCGTCGTAGGTTTTTTCCCGGCACATGGGACAGGAGCAATGGATCTTGCCCTTAGATAAACGCCCGGGACACCCCCGGAGCCATCCGTCAACTGCACACCGGCCCATTTTTCTGAGAATATGGATCTTCCGGAGGATATGCCGGTTCCGTTGGTATCTGTAGTAAGCGCGGTCTCTGTTCAAAAGAATCACTCCCCAACAATTCGGCCGCCTGTGAGGAGCGTCGGGTATACCTCCTCACAGGCTGCTCATGTCGGAGTCAGAGAGCGTCATTGCTTTGTGCTCTTCCGCGAGCTGCGGATCGATGTGGGAAACATATGCGCAGAGCTTTTCGTACAGTACCAGGCAGGGAGGATAATCCACGAATCCTGCGAGCCCGTCCATTATGGCCTCCATAAATCGAAGATCAGTAATGTCTCCCCGCAAAATAGAGTCCACAAGAGACTCGTACCCTGCAACGGCCAGTTTAATTAGTCCGTCAATCTGCTCTGTGATTTGTGCGGCAGTCAGATCCATTGGGTCCATAGAATCCTCTATTGTATCAGTTGTTTTACAGTTTGCCTGATTCCCTTGACAGGACACGGGGCATCGTTTATTCTGCGGTACTCAGCAGGCAAAGCTGCCCCAAAGGAGGCGAAATGAATGGCAGTTACGGAATTCCCGGTCATTGATCTGACAGCGACCGGAAGGAACATCACTCGGCTTCGCAAGGCCAAGGGTCTGAGCGTCCGGGATGTCCAGACCTGGTATGGATTTGAGGAGCCCCAGGCTATTTACAAGTGGCAGCACGGAAAGTGCTTGCCGACCGTTGACAATCTCGTTGCCCTCAGCGTATTGCTGGAAGTTCCCATGAACGAGATCCTCGTACTGAAATCAGAGAGAGTGACCGGGCAGCAGGCAGAGTCCTGCTGCTCGGACTATATAGCCCTCGTCGGCTGCTTCAGATACGACGGGAGTCCAAGTCCACCTCCGCCTATTGAACTGCCAAAGCTCTTTCACAATCATGCCCAAAAGAGGGAAGAAGGTAAAAGCAGCAAGGCAGGTGTAATCCCAATAACAAGTTGGGTTCTCAGGATAGCCCGTCCTGAGAGACCGTAGCCGAGGCTACGAATCAGCTTTGTGGAGGTGTGAGAAGGGGGAAAGGATAAGGGCGCGGATGCGGCAGACGGAAGAGCGAAAGCGCGTTGATGGATGGTAGAAATCAAGGGCGCTGTTCGTTCTTTTTTTACCAGAGCCGGACTAGGGCGCCGGCGACCAATATAGAGAGCGCATGCAGCGTTACAGTTCATCTGCATCTGAACCGGCATCAGTGTTCTCTTATCCCGCCGTACCTGAAGCAGCCGACGAGGGCTGGAAGAAGAACAATTAGGCCGGCTTTTGCTCTTCCAACCAAGCCTCGAAGATGTCCCCGAAAGTGGCGTTCACGTCAAAAGGAGCAGCGTAATCCACACTGGCGTTCACAACGCTGCGGTCGATATCCGAAGAGACGGCGTCAGCTTTGGCATCCAGATCCTTCAGAAGTGCCCGCACCACGTTGCGGTCATAATTGATGGTGGTGATCTTCCGCACATCGCATTTGTACATAACCTGGTTACCCTCGGCATTGAAACGGTAGCCATAACCGCCATTGGAGACTGTGACCTCCGAGGCACGCAGGCCAGCCAGACGCCGGAGAGAAGCAGCAATGCTCTGTCTGGTGCTGTTCAGACTAACCTCGCTGTCAATATCGATTGCTTGCTCGTTTTTTGCCTTTCGGATGGCGCGGAACAATCTCTCCTTTTCGCCGAGAACATACACGGTGAAGTTGACCAGGGCGGTGATATTTTCCTCGCCGATATCCACAGCCGGGTTTTCCTGGACGACCTCGTCCTCCACCTCGGGCATCACCTTGCTCCGGAGATAGTGGAGCTTGGTCTTCATCACGTTCCGATCAAACTTCAGGATGTCCTGGGCCTCATTCAGAATGGCTTCCAGCTTGTTCTGAAAACGGAAGGCTTCTTTCAAATTCATGATATACACGCTCCTTTTCGCTTAGTTTCTTTTTGGACGATAGGATACACTGATTCTTATTGCTTGTCATTTAACTTGTGGTTTAATCTTCCACCACGGTCAGTTCTGGCAATCATTCACTATGAAATCGTATAGTGCCTCCGGTTCCCGAAGAATCCACTTTCGACCGGCGGTTTCATCCCATACCTCAAATCCGGGAGGTCCATCATAGAGCCACCAACTAATATAGTCGAAACGATCATTGATGCCTTCTTCTAGTACCAGCAGGAGCGCCTCCCTGTATCTGTTCCCGGTTCCGTAGAGGAAATATCCACTACCGACTTTTTCAAGAGCATGGGCGAAGTCTTCGTCAGTTTTCTGCTGCTCAAGAAGGAACGAGAGTGCTTGGCAAAAGACCTCTTTTGAAAGCATTTGAAAATCACCTTCTACATAAGAGGTATTCGATACGCCTTTTTCGTGCTGCCCGGTCAGGTTTCTGATAGCGTATCTGCTTCACGGGAATAGAATTCCTGCAGATCATCCAGTCGAAGGCACGCCAGACGTCCCTGATGATCATAAAGCCAATCTGGAGAATCCGGGTACCCACTGCCGCAGTCCATTCCTATCAAGTGTTCACCGTACCAAATGCTGAGCAGATGGTTCCTCTGGTAATTATCTGTCGGGGTGTGGCCAAAAATCATAGTATAGGTTTCCGGAGTCCATTCGCCCTTCTCCCAACGTTTCCATACAGCGTACTGTGTCTCGTCAGGGTAGCGGGACAGCCCATAGTGGAATTCCTCAACCGGGCCTCCGTGAACGAGCTTATATTGAATGCCGTTGACGAGAACATCCCGGTTCAAAGGCAGGGACTGCAGGTAATTGAATATCTCTTTCCTGGTTTCAATGCGGAGGTGTTTAAGGGCGTTGTGGGTGACTCTCCCGCCATTCCCGTACCAGATGCTCAAAGCATGATGGTTTATGGTTTTGTATTTCCCTGTTTTTCCGGGATCTCCTATGGCTTGCATCATCATTACTTCGTGATTGCCGAGAATCATCCGCACATTGTCCATCTTCATACACTGACGGAGAATACTGAGTCCGTCCGGATGCCGGTCGATAATGTCGCCGAGTATGTATAACGTATCTTCCGGCCCCAACTCTATCTGATCCATGATGTCTTTGAATCGCCTCATGTTTCCGTGTATGTCGCCCATCACGTAAGTCATTGTGCTGCACTCCTGTTCCTGAACACATGCTGCTTTCTATGCATCGAGCGGGTCGTGGTCCGGAAGCAGGTTTTCCGCAGATTCATAGGAGTGGAAGAGAAAATGCATCTTATCTATCCGCTTATCTATGTGCCAGTGTCCACAGAACCACGCTTTGTAGTTAAGGTTTATCTCCAATGATTCCAGCCACTTCTCAGTACTGTCGTCAACAGTGTCCTGATCAATGCCCTGAAGGAATACTTCTGTCGGTTCATACCGATATGGGCAAGTGTGGGAAAGGACCACGTCGACCGCTCTCCTTTTCAGCTGTGCTTCAACATATGCTTTGATCTCTTCGGAAGGCTGCTCATCCTCCCACCATCCATTGCCTCGGCTCAGACGATAGTGCTTGTCCACACTATATGCTCCGCCAATCACGATATATCTGAGCCCGTCTATCGTGAACACTTCACCGTCTTTGGCAAAAAGTAAATTCGGATACTTTTCCTGGACCCAGGCTTGTCCGCCCTTCCAAAGCTGAAGTCGGTAACCGTTAACTCGCCAGGGACGTATCTCATGATTCCCGTGTATGCAGAGGATGGTAGGCCGGAGCTTTGACAGTTCTGCCTTTACTCTCTCGTCTCTTTCATCGCCGTAGTAGTTCGCGCCGACATCCCCGAGAAGGACGATCACATCGTCTGCAGTCAGTTTTAGCTTTCGGCAAAACTTGCTGACTACCCAAGGGTAGCCATGAATATCACCAGTGAAATAGACCATTGAACGATCACTCGCTTTCTTCTCAGGCATTATACCCAAGCGATCGCGCATCTGTCCCGCGTTTTCAGAAATCATAATTGCTCCCTGCAAAATCATAAACGCAACCTCCGCCTTGCCCCCGGAGATCCTTTCCTCTAGTAATAATCCCGACGGTTGAAGTACGCTTTGTGGTTCCTCAATGCCTTCTTTGCCGAGGAGACAATGTCAAATAGAACCTTTCGTTCGTAGTCTGAGCAGTCTGACAACAAACCGGCAAATTCAAAACTTGTCAGCTTTACGGTGTTCTCCAGACTGTCGAGCAGGAGCTCATCTGTCGACACATGAAGGGCATTGGCGGCTATAACCAGTGTTTTTAGACTCATGCTTTTTTTGCCGCTTTCGATGTAGCTTATGTACGTTGGCGCACACTCCATCATCTCCGCCAGAGCCATCTGTGATAGTCCTCTTCTTTTTCGGATTCTCCTGAGACGATTGCCGAGAGCTTTTACATCGATATCCATACCTATTACCCAAGCAGAATGCCTTTTGCGTACATATACTATTTACGGCAGAATTCCGAAGTAACAACAAATCCAGATAAAAAACTAATCAGCACCCATCGGGAGGCTCGAAAACAGATTGTCCGCCATTGCAACAGCGTAAGCACGCGTTTAGTAAAGCGTAGCAGCTGCGATGAAAAACGCAAAGGTTCGATATGGGAAATATGGATGACCCTGATTAAGAAATAAACAAGCGCAGGCCGTGGGGGAGTTTGATCATCCCGACGACCTGCGCTTATTTCTTTGTCTACTGCGGCGCAAAAGCGATTCCCAGTATTTCATTCCATTTGTCCAGATTCAGATGCACATTGCCATGTTTCGAGGAAACGCTTCAGAAGAAACGTGCAGAAGTATGGGAGGGTGGTAATTCCGCCGCTCTCCCCGATGTTTCCCTTCGTAAGCTTCAGCCCGTGCCGGATGTCCGCATATCGCTCGTTCTTGATCAGAGCAGACAGGGACTTGGAGCGATTGGTATTTGCTTTCACCTCCAGAGGCAAGAGCTCCTGCTGCGTCCGTATGAAGAAATCCTCTTCCAGCTGGGAATCCTCGCGTTTGAAATAATAAAGCGCATAGCCCTGCTTGACCAGCGCCTCGGCGGCGAAGTTCTCATACAGCGCGCCCTTGTATACGCCCAGGTTGCGGTTGGCGCGCAGGTCCTCCTGTGCCTCGTCGTCCAGAGACGCGATCAGCAGCCCGGTATCTGCATAGTACAGCTTGAACTTGCTCTCGTCGTAGTTCCCCTTCAGGGGCAGCTCGGGGAAGTTCAGACAGTAGCACACGTTGACGACGCCGGCGTCCTTCAGCCAGTCGATACAGCCCTGGTATTCCCGTGCGCGCGCCGACTTGGAGATGGTGCTGTACTGGAATTTTTTATTCTCCTTGGCAAGCTGGGCGGGGACGTGGCGATAGACGCTGAGGATCTTTTCCTGATCCAAACCCTCCGCGTATTTGCGGATGTCCTCCTCATAGTCCTGCAGGAGCTGCTTCTGCAGTTCGAGCGTTCCGGAGAAATTGTCGTTTTCGACAAATCTTTTTACCACTGCGGGCATCCCGCCTAGGATGCAGTAATCCATGAACAGCTTTTCGTAGACGCTCAGCTCAGTTGCGTTAAAGGGCGTCAGGGTCCGCATGTGCTCCAGCATATCCTGCACGGCGTCATCTCCATAGCCGCGCGCCCAGAGGAATTCCTCGAAGTCCATGGAGCGCATTTCATAGTCCGACTTATAGCCGACGCTGTTGCTGTGGATCTTCTTGTAATGGAGGCCAAGCAGGGAGCCGCTGCAAATCACATCGTAGCGCCTGTCCGCGCAAAAGGACTTCAGGCTCGTGGCGATGTCGGGGAACTCCTGGAGTTCATCAAACAGGATCAGCGTTTTTTCCGGAACGAATCTCTTTGACGGATCGAGCAGCGTTATGTTTTTGATGATGCTGGCGACGTCGTATCCGTCCGCAGTGATGGTCTTATACTTCGGCTCCAGAGCGAAATTGATCTCGATCATCTGCTCATATCTGCCAGCGGCAAAGTGCCGAATGGATTCGGTTTTCCCGATTTGTCTGGCGCCTTTTACGATCAGAGGCTTGCGTTCTTCGTCCAGCTTCCATGCAAGCAGAACGTCGTCGATCTTTCGTTTCAGATACATCTTCGGCGCCTCCCTTCAGTGCCATTATACCGTGTGAGGCGGTTGTGTCAAGCGAATAATCACGAAATAAGAGCGTTTATTGTTCTGTAATTCACGATATTATAGCGTTGTTCTTCGCATGCGGCACGTTTTCTTGACTAATTTCTGCCTTTGTCCTGAATTACCCGTTCAAATAAGCCGCCCAGCCAACGAAACCAGACGTCTTCCGGTAAGACCAAAACGCCGTCGTCTCTGCCCCGCCGATGCACGAAAATGCACCTCCAGACAGCTCCCTTCTCGCACAGCGCGGCATTGTCCTCAATGAGCCGATCCGCCAGCATGTCGGTGGTGAAGTTCTCATAGTCGATTTTCGCCAGAGTTAGCATCATTTCTCCTTAGAAGAACCAAAGAAACAAAACAAGGAACCTTAAAAGAATAAACCGAGAGTCAAGATGATGACTCCCGGTTTATTCTTTTTTAGTTACTGGTTCGCTATACTTTTTCTGCAAATTGAAGCAATAAGGAGAATCCCGAAATGGATGAGATGGAACTGTACGACAGTTTTGATGAGCCTGATGTCAATTCACAACTATCGCTGATCTTTTCGCAAGACAGTTTTCAGGAGGATCGGATAGCGGAACACAGAGCCAGGCTTCGGTCTATGCGATTGGAACGCCCGAATCCGGCAACGCATTATCGGATCGGCATCTACATTCGCTTTTATAACCAGACAAAGTACGATAACTACCTTTTTCACCATAAAAAGCAGTTCCTGGACACGATGGCCTTATGTCCAAACTGGGAGCTCATCGACTTCTATATTGACGAAGGGCCGACGGCACCCCATATGGAAAACGCACCGGAATGGAGCCGGCTGATTCAGGATTGTTTCGATGGAAAGATCGATCTGATTATCACACAGAAGGTTTCGAATGTGACCAGAAAGATCAGCGAAATCACGCTGCTGTCCAGACTGCTTGCAGCGAAGGAGCCTCCGGTCGGAATCTATTTCGTCTCGGAAGACATTTTCACTCTTGCGTCCTATTACCAGGAGGATCTCCGGGATGTGTTCTTCCTTCCCGGACCTGAAGTGATAGCAATTCCGGATGATGAGAAAGGAGAGTGTTTGCCGTATGATTGACAATGAAAAAAGAACACAGCGCCGGGAAGCAAAAGAAAAAGTCCGCAGACGAATGCGCACTGCGGTTGACCCGGAAAACTATCAATACTACGAAGCCAAGAAACCGATAGATTTCTACGACACGAATGTCCGGCAGAATGTAGGGATCTATGTGCGTGTTTCGACGGACGACATTCGGCAGACCACCTCTTATGAACTTCAGCAGAAGTATTATGAGGACTATGTACGCTCACGTCCGAATTGGACGCTGTATAAAATATACGCCGACGAGGGCATCAGTGGAACGTCACTCCAGCATCGCGACGCCTTCAACCGGATGATAGAAGACGCCAAAGCCGGAAAAATCGATCTGATTATCACCAAGAGTGTCTCTCGTTTCGCCCGAAACGTGATGATTACCGTGGGAATGGTCAGAAAACTGGCGGAACTCCACCCCCCGGTAGGCGTTTTCTTCGAGAGCGAGGCCATCTTTTCGCTGAACGACGACTCTCAGATGGCGTTGACTTTCGTGGCGACCATGGCAGAAGAGGAGTCCCATACGAGAAGCAGAAGCATGGAAACTTCTCTCCGGATGAGACTTGATAACGGGATTCCGCTTACGCCAAAACTTTTGGGATACACGCACGATTTGGACGGGAATCTGATTATCAATCCCGACGAAGCTCCTACCGTAAAACTTGTGTTTTTTATGTATCTCTATGGATACTCCACCAGGCAGATCGCCGAAGCACTCAACGCCCTGGGCCGAAAATCCTACCTTGGAAACATCAATTGGACCGCTTCGGGTATCTATCAGATCCTGCGAAATGAGCGTCACTGTGGCGAGGTTTTGACCAGAAAAACCTATACGGAAAACTACCGAACACACCGTCAACTCAAGAATAGAGGGGAGCGGCCTCAGAGCAGATATTTGAATCACCATGCGGCCATCATTTCCAGAGATGACTTCATTGCCGTTCAGAACATGCTGGACAACGCGAAGTACGGCAACAAATCGATCCTTCCGGAGCTTCGCGTTATCGACAGCGGAATATTCAAAGGCTTTGTGGTTATTAACCCCCGGTGGGCAGGATTTCAAGAGAATGAGTACTATCAGGCTTCCCACAGCGTTTACGAACCCCAGGAGATTGAACAGCTGAATGAATCGGAGTTTGTGGTTGAGGCCCAGGCGGGGGAGTTTGACCTGCGGGGATTTGAAATAGCGAGGGCGGAGTTTTTCGACTCCAACCGTCGTGCTGCCGTCAGATTTATGGATAAGCGGATCATATTCAATTGTGGCTGCGTCCGGAAATTCGGAGAAAAAAACTGCGTTGAGTTCCTTATCAATCCGATTACCAGGAAATTCGCTATCCGGCCGACGGAGAAAACAAACCGTAATGGCGTCGTAATCTCCAAGTTTTACGAAGGGCAGTGGCGGCCGAGAACAGTATCCAGTGCTGCTTACAGAGATGCCCTGTTCACGCTGTTCGGTTGGAATACGGACTACAGTTATCGCATCATCGGATCCTGGCTGCAGCAGGATGATGAAACCGCATTTGTTTTTGACGTCGAAAACTCTGAGGCGTATCTGAAGAGCTTTTTGGTACAAGGCCAATATGATCCAGAGAATGGAGACAACCCGATGCAGCCATTGACGCCTCGCGGCAACCATATTCGTGCGATTCCCGAAGGATGGACCACTTCTTTCGGAAAAGAGTTCTACCTGCATGAACAGCCGCTCTCTGTATTAGCGAGTCAGAGTGAAAGCGAATGGAATTTGTGGCTCAGAGGACATCTCTATGAAACCGGAAAGCGACTGAACGTTACCAGTTTTGAAGAACTGCGGGATTATATCCAGCAGGAACTGGGCTCGATCCGATTGGAGGGAGAAGAAAATGGATGAAGCTACGATGAACAGAAACCAGGTTTTGTCGGGCCTTCTCGAACAGCTTCAAAGGCAGCCGACTCAGGAACCCGTCTCCAACGTTGATTCCCCGGTTCAGGAAAAAACAAATCAGGAAGATGATGTTCTGGAATTGGGGAACAGCTTTAATCTGGACAGATTCCAGGTTGTTCGCCGGGAGTTCTTTGCCCATCTGCGTGAGCCGGCCGTTACGTTCACGGACTGCAAATTCGCCGTGAACATGGCTTGCCTGAAGAAATTCTCGGATACGGATTACGTCCAGGTACTCGTGAATAGCCAAACGAAGATCCTTGCACTTCGTCCTTGTCACGAAGACGCCAGGGATTCGTATCTCTGGTGTTCGAATACAAAGGGACAAAGAAAACCCCGAATGGTGACATGCAGATTGTTCTTCGCCAAGATTTTTTCGTTCATGAATTGGGATCCGGGCTACCGATATAAGCTTTTGGGACGAGTAGTTCATGCAAACGATGAATATCTCCTTGCCTTTGATCTGACCGCGACGGAAGTGTTTCAGAGAGTGGGCCCGAATGGGGAGAAAGTCAAAGCCGGCAAATCGGGTGTCTTTCCGGAGAACTGGCAGGATCAGTTCGGCATGCC
>JAEEGL012210983.1_pt1 | contig 10631 bp, 5 predicted proteins | sample 9134231 | NCBI WGS metagenome assembly JAEEGL01 (sample SAMN16246548, study PRJNA631951) | gut metagenome | biome: gut microbiome; feature: rumen; material: fiber-attached | host: Bos | place: Iran: Karaj | collected 2018-10 | reverse complement strand
CCCCAATCCCCAATCCCCAATCCCCATTTTATTTATTAATTTAAAATTTTGTATTTTTCCAAAATTAGTAGTAATAAATAATTTTATATCATTTTATATTTATTATTGTCAATGGGGTATAATTTAATATATTTAATATAATATTTTTATTTATATATGAAAATTTATTAAATTAACCATTTTTCTTTAAATTTCTTTTATATGATTTTATTAAATATTTTTTAACAATATCAATTCCTTCAATCTGACTTGTTAAATTATCTATATATTTTCTATTTTCAACAGAAGGTATAATTTCTTTTTTAGGTTGATTCATTAAGTTAGAAATTCTTGAAGGTAATCTAAACATATTCATATCTTGTCTTTCATAACTTGGACTTTTATTTTTGTCATCTTTTATAATATTTTTTTCTAAAGCAAGTTTCATTTCATTTTCCAAATTCTTTTTAAAAAATTCTTCACATTCTTCTTTTGCTTTTCTTTCATCAAAATCAAAACTATTATAATAACCAATTCCTCCTCCTTTACATTTTAATAAATTTTTTTGAAATTTTAATTCTCTATTAAATTGTTCTTCTAAATATCTTTTTTTATTTTTCAAATTTTTATTAAATATTTTATTATCAATAATAATTTTTTCAATTTCATTTTCTTTTTTCTCTTTTGAAAATGTTCTATTTTTTTTAGTATAATTAATTGATGTTTTCATGATTTGATAATTTCTATAATTATTAAAAGTTGAGTGAAATATATTATTATTAAATTTATTATCATTTGAAATAGAATTTAATTTTTGAGATGTGATAGTTGAGTTTGGTGAATTAAATATATTTAATCTTATTTTATTGGCAGAATATTTTTTCAGATTTTTTTTTTTTAATATAAATTTATTATTGATTTTATTGTCAAAACTATATTTTTTTACTTTTTGTTTTAAATTATTTTCCTTTTCTTCTTTTAATTTTTTATCCTTTTCATTTTTTATTTCTCCTTCAGTCTTTAATACTTTCTCTTCTTCACATTTTATTTCTTCCTCTTCTTCTTTTTTTAATTTTTTCTCTTCTTCTTTTTTTAATTGTTTTTCTTCTTCAATTTTTAATTTTTTTTCTTCTTCTTCTTTTTTCTTTTTTTCTTCTTCATCTTTCAATCTTTCTTCATTTTTAATATTTAAAATTTTTTTTTCTATAATATCCTTAGTTTTTTTACTTAAATAATTAATTTCTAATTTTTTCATTTTTTCAATAACATCAGTAAATTTTTCATCCATTAAATAATTAAGTACATGAATAGTTTTAGTTGGTATTCCAACATTTTTACTAAAAGGTTTACCATGAACTTTATTAAGTAAATCTGGATCATCATCATCAACTTCTCTTAAATGCATTTTTGAAAGATAATTTTCCAATCTTTTATATTTTTTAATATTATTTTCTTCACCAAATAAAATTTTAGATTTAATAATATGTTTTTTTTTCTCTTCTTTAACATTTTTTTCTTCATTTCTAAAAAATTCAATTAAACTTAATCTTAATAATTCTCTTTTTTCCATATTATACATTGCAATAACAAAATCAATTAATTCATGATTTGGAATTGCATGACCAAACCATTTTGCTTGTTTATATGATTGATATGCTGTTCCAAAATCATATTCATGTTCATTACAAACTCCTAAATGATAAAAACAAATTGCAATATTAAAAAATATTTTATTAATTTTTTTTTGTTCATTTTCTTTATATTCATTTAAATCAATTAATGAAAAAGGTTGATTAATTTCTAATCTTAATTCTAATTCTTTATATGATAATTTTAAACATATTATAATATATTTTTTTGCTGTTCCAAAATTATCAGAAATAATAAATAAAGAACTTAAAAATAATAAAATTGAAGCTGAAAAAAAATGAGAATCTGGAGATTTAAAAAAATGAGATGTATTTTTTATTAATCTTTCACCTAAAGATAAAAATGCTATACAATCATATAATAATTGTTTATGAATACAATATTGTGCATAATTATAACATTGTCTTAAAATTAAAGTTAATATACATTCACATTTATTTAAATGTTCTTCATTTTCAGGTTCTTTTCTTAATTCAATAAAAAATTTTGCTGCTTCTTTATTAAATAATTTAAAATATTTTGCTATTGATGATATATATGGTTTATTATAATATTTTTTCAGTTTTAATTCTATTATTATTTGATAACATGATAATTTTAAAAATAAAGATCTCCAATAATAAAATTTATCAAATTCAGCTTCAACAGTTTCTAAATAAATTACAGTTTTTTTATATTGCTTTTTTTGAAATTTATCTAAAGCATTTTCATATAATAATTTTGATACATTTCCAATATCATCTTCTTCTTCACTTTGAGATTGAGAAAAAGAAGATCTTTTATGCATAGAAATTTCTTCTTCTTCATAATTTTTCATTAAACAATTATTTAAAAAATTATAACATATAAAAAATTAAATATATAATTTTTTTAAAATTAGAAATAATTTTAAACAAATGGAAAATGAAAATGAAAAAAATAACAATGAACAAGCAGAAGAAAAATTAAGTTATGTTTTCACAGCAGAAAAAGCAGGAATGGAAAGATTAGATAAAGAAAAAATAGCAGAAATAATATATGAAACAACAAAAAATTCTCGAATTTATAAAAAAAATGAAGAAGAATTAAAAATATTAAAAGAAGAAATAGACAAAATAAACAAAGATTTAATATCTTTTCACAAACAAGAAATATTATATGATCAAGTGAAAAAAAAAGCAGATTCAAGATTACAATTTTTAAAAAATCAAATTCGTTTTGACAAAATTTGGTTACATTTAGATATGGATATGTTTTATGCTGCAGTAGAAATAAGAGATGATCCATCATTAGCAAATATTCCAATGTGTGTTGGTAATAAATCAATGATATCAACATCAAATTATATAGCAAGAAAATATGGAGTAAGAAGTGCAATGCCTGGTTTTATTGCAGAAAAATTATGTCCTAATTTAAAATTTGTTTCTGGAAATTTTGAAAAATATCATATTGAAAGTGATAAAATTATGAATGTTATAATGGAATATGATTATAATTATGAATCAATGGGAATTGATGAAGTTTATGCTGATTTAACTAATTATTGCTTTGAACATAAAATTATAAGTGAAGATGATATTATTAAATTATGTAAGGAAATTAAAAAAAAAATTTATGATGTTACTAAGTTAACTTGTTCTATTGGTATTGCTCCTAATAAAACTTTAGCTAAAATTTGTAGTGATTATAATAAACCTGATGGACTTTATTATTTAAAATTTAATCAAGATTCTATTATTGAATTTATGAAACCTATGAATATTAGAAAAATTCCTTTTATTGGAAATAAAACTGAAAAAAGATTAAATTATTTAAATATTTATAAATGTGAAGATTTAATGAATAGATATGTTGATTTGTATTATTTAGATGAAGAATCTTTTGATTTTTATATGAAAAATTGTTATGGAATTGGTTATTATGAACATAGAGAAATTCAAGATGAAAAATCAATTTCTAGAAGTTTTACTTTTAAAATGAATGGTGATATAAATTATTTAAAAGGAATTTTAGATAATTTAACAAGGAGAGTTTTGAAAAATATGGAAAGAAATAAAGTCAATTGTAAAACTGTTACTGTTGAAGTAACAAATTTAACTGAAAAAAAAAAATCTAAAGGTAAAACTATTAATAAAGGATTTCAAAGTGGAATTTTAATTTTTGAAACTGCATTTGATTTATTAAAAGAACTTTTAGAAAAAGGAGTAAAAATTAGAATGTTAAGAGTTAAAGTTTCTGGATTAATTAAATATGAAGATGAAGATGAAAAAGGAAAAAGAATTACAAGTTATTTTGATAATTTAAAAGATGCTTATAAAAAACAACAAGAAGAAAAAAATGTTTTAATGGAAATTAAAGAAGAAAAAATATTAAATTCAAAAGATATTAACAATAATTTTAAAACTAATATCAAAAAAGATATAAAGGAAAAAAGTAAAAGTAAAGGAAAAAAAAAATTAAGTGTTCCTTGTGCCGATATATTTAAATTATTACAAAATATGAAAACTTATTCAAAATCTAATAATGAAAAAAAGTAAATTTGATATATATTTTTATATAATATAGCATTAATTATTCAATTAATATATTTTTCCACTATATTATAAAACATTTTTACCTTATTTATATTTCATTAAAAAATGATTTTTGAAATATTTTATATTTCATTTCATAATCATCAAAAATTTTATTACCTTCTACAGACTGTATATTAAGTATTGATGCTCTTTCAAGCATTTGGTCTAATTCATATATATCAAATATTTCATTTCTAAAATTATAAAAATATTGAACATTATTCTCATTTAAACATAACATTTCTAAAATTTTTAATTCTTTTATTGTTTGATAAAAATATGAATAATCAATATATTTTGTCATTTGATAATATTCATTTTCATATATTTTCTTTGTGTTTACTATAGAAGAATTGATTTCTCTCATAAAATTATTCTTTTTTGGCAATTTAATATTAATATTTTTTAAAATATCTTGATTTCTTTTTGTCATATGTAGGTTTTCATTTTTAAGAGAAAAAGAAGTTACTCCAGCATTTAATTTTTTATTAGTTTCATTAAGTTCTTTTTTTGCATCATCAATATTTTTTGGTGTAAATATAAGAGATTTATTTCTTAATTCAAATTTATCTTCTGTTCTTAATTTTCCTAATGTTTGTCTTATTTCATGATATTTTTCTATTTCATTTATTATTTTTCTTTTTAATTTTCCTTGAGCGAAAATTTCTACTAAATTTAAAAAAACAGTATAAAATAAAATAGAAAAACCACCTAATTCACCAAAAATATGTTCAAATCTACAAAAAATAAAAGTTTCTGTATAATAAATTCCTGAATGTTGAATTTTTATCAAACTATCCATTCCTAATAATTCCCTTGTTCGTTTTTGAATATCAACTTGAACAATTTTTGTAAAATTTAATTCTGATTTATTAAATTCAAAACCGAAAAAAATACTTTTTTCTTTAATTTTATATGAATCAAAAAGAATATTCATTTCAAAATTATATGAATTTACATTTCGAATTTCATATATAAAAGTTTTAGAAGTTAATTTTCTTTTTTTAAAATCAGTATTATTTGGAATTAATTCAGAAATAATAATATATAAATCTAAATCACTTGGTTCTGTTTCTTCACCTATATAATTTTCAACAATATTCATTTTTCCAACTGTTCTATTAAATGGATTATCTGTTGTATAAAATTCTGATTTATTTAAATAATATTTATAACAAGTATAATTATTTATTATTGAACTTCCTTCTTGATAATAATTTACTTCATCTTGATAATAAGGAAAATAATTTTTATGAATTTGGAAATAACCAAAATAATAAAAATCCATTGTTAATCCTCTTTTTGATGGACATATTGAAATATTAAATGAAGGTAAAATAAAATTTTTTTCATTTAAATATTCTGATGTTATATTATATGAATAATTTTTTCCAAATATATCATTTATTTTTAAAAATATTTCCCATAGAACTAAAATTGTAAAAATGAATGATAAAATTAAACCAAATAAAGTTTTATATGTTTTATGATAAAAGAAATTTGGTTTTATATTAAATCCAAAAAAATCTAAATCCATAATAGTATAATTTATAATATCATTTTTAAAAAGATTATCAAATGCTGTTTCTTTCATTAACTAATAATTAATATATTAATAAAATATTATAATTTTTTTTTTAATGATAAAACAACTTTCTTCAAAATTTTCATTAAAATTACATTCTTACATAACACATTTGGATACATTTGGAATAGTATATTCTCCTAGATTTTTTGGTAAACCAAAAATAAAAAGTATTTATGGTGCATTATTAACTATTATTCTATTTATATTAGGAATTATTAAAATAATTCAATTAATTGATAGAGTTAGATCAAGAGCAGACTTTAATGTAATAATGGAAAAAAAAATTAATTCTGATAGATATATTTCATTATCAAATGTAACATTATTTTTTTGTATTGAAAGTAGTTATGAAGATTTTTTCAATTATTTAACTTTTGAACCTTTTACAGACTCTTTATTAGATGAAACATCTGATGTTGAACCAATTAAAATGAAATTAGGAGGAGTTTTAACTTATTCTTGTTATAAATATAATTTAACTAAAATGATTCTTGAAGATAGTGAAAATATTTATTTATTAAGAACTCTTGATACTTTTATTATTGCAAGAAAATATTATATTGGATTAAGATTAACTCTTATTTTTGATGAAATATTTATTGATGAATCAAATTATTTTCAACCAATTTCATATAAAAGACATATGATGGAAACTCAACAAGTAAATTTGTATAATTATGATTTAAATTGTGATATAGATGAAATAAGTGTTCAATATAATACTAAACTTAATTTTTTATTTTTTGATAATAAGTCTTATGAAGAAAAAAGTTATGCATCTATAAATGAATGTAAATTAAGTCCTAATACTGCACCTTATCAAGGAAGTTTACATATTAAACTTAAACTTTCTGGATGGAAATATAAATATATTTTTATAGGATTTGATTTTGGGAGATTAATTTCTGAATTTGGAGGATATTTTCAATCTTTATATTTATTTCTTGGGTTATTGGCTAATTGTATTAATAAATTAGTTATGAAAAAAAAAATATTTTCAAAATTTAAAAAGAAATTTACTTTTTATAGAAATATTAAAAATGATATTAATTTAGATGATAATCATGAAAGAAAATTGTCGACTTTACAAAATTTATATAATCCTATTGAGGAAAATATAATTTTAAAAAATACTGAGTTAAATAAACATATAAGTCTTCTTTTTGACTCTCAATCCTTTAATTTAACAAAAAAGAAAATGGAAATGAAAAATGTAAATAAAATGAATATTATTGATCATTCTAATGTACTTTTAAATATTGATAAAATGAAACAAAATGAATTAAATGGTAGTAATTATTTGAAATCAAAAAAAGATAAACATGAAGAGGTAAAACAATTTTTGAAAATTTTTGATTGTTATTCATTTTATCAACTTTATCGAGATGTTAAAATATTAGAATTACTTTGTTTAACTAGTAAAAATGCAGAAATATATTATAAATTTAGAAAAGTTCCATTAAATTTATATAAATTAGAAAAAAGTATAAACAGAATAATACTAGAAGATGAAGAAAATTATTATTTTGATGACCAATTAAAAAAAACAAAAATACTTTTTAAATCAATAATTAAATATTAAAATAATAATAAATTATTTTATAAGTAAATCAATAATTTATATAATTTTATAAGAAAATAAATAATAATAATATTTCTATATAAAAAAATATAATTAATAGTTAGATTTACTCATAATTGCTCTATTAACAAGAATTTCAATAAAAATTTTAATTTGAACTAAATTTCTTTCAATATAACATTTATTTTCTTCAAAAGCATATTGAATATTTAATAAATCATAATCTAAACTTATATGAGTTGCATTTTTTAAATTATTTTCTAATATAATTAAATCACTTTTATTCTTTTTTTGTAAATAAATAGTTCTACCTAAAAAAGAAAGAGTACAAATTGCTGCTCCGGCAACAACACCAATTGGTCCTACTAAAGCACCAGCAATAATTTCAGAACCAATAAAATTTGCTGCTGAATTTATGCCAAAAACAAAACCAGTTGTTGCTAATCCTAAAGTTGATGAAATTCCAATTGATATTCCTAATTCTTTAAATTCTTCTATTTTTTTTGAAAATAAATTTTTTATACTATTTTTTAAATCTAATTCTATTTTTAAATCTGATATTATTTGATCATAATTTTTTGATGATATACCATTTTCTTTTATTATATTATTTAAATTTGTAAAAAGATTCATATTTAAGTTATCTAATTCTTTTATTATATTATTTGTTTTTTCCTTTAAATTTTTTAATATTGTTTCATATGATGATAATAAATATTTAAAATCTTTTTCTGTTGTAATTATTATTGAATTTATTTTTGATGATATTACTTTTTCTTCATTTATTACATAGTCTTTCATTGATGTTGTAAAATTATCCATTAATTGATATATTTTGTCTTCATATATATCAATTTCACTTTTTACTAAATTATTAAAAGAATTTCTGTAATATTCTATTTTTATTGTCTCATTTATTATAAAGTTTGATGATGTTGATAAAGATATATTATCATTTATTAATGAATTGTAATGTATTAATGATGAATTGAAAAACTTTGTTTCTGATTTTATATGTTTAGTTATTCTTTTATAAATTATTTCAATAAAATTTTTATTTGATTGAATTACATTATATAAATCATTTATTTCTTCAGGATATATTTTTTCAGCTATAATATAATTTTTTAAAATAATATCTTTATATTTTTCATTCGATTTTTCTGGAATAAAAGATGCTATAATATTTTTTGCTTTTTCTGAATTTGATTTTGCAAAAATTATATTTATTGTTTTTTGAATAATAGATTTTCTTTGCTCTATATAATGAGTGAAATATGAATCAAAATATATATTTTTATTTTTGAAATATTTATTTTTCGTTTCATCAATTAATGTTAATAATTCTTTATTATCTAATTCATATTGTGAATCAATATAATTCTCAATTTTTTTATAATCATCTTCTTTAAAACAATAACATGGATGAATAATAAAATGATAAATAAGAGAGTCTTTATAATTTCCTTTACAAGTATTTAAATCATCATTATTCTTATATGGTGAAATTATAAAACTATTTTTTTTGTTTTCAATACTAACATATTTTTCTATTTCTTTTCTTGTGACATTTTCCATAATTTGTTTACCTTTTTGTGATATAATATTCCAATCAACAAAATAAAGATTAAATTTTAAATCACTCGTATCTATAAATAAAATATCAGAAGTAATTTCATATATTATTGTTCCATTAAATGTTCCAAAAAAGAATTCTGAACCTATAATTTTTTCTGATAGTCTACTTAAATAATTCCTTTCTGTCAATATAATATTTATTTTATAATATGAAGGAGAAAATAAGAGTGATTGATAATAATTATAAATATATATATAATTAAATAGAGAATTATTATCAACTAAATGATATGTTTGAAAAAATAAAAGTTCTGTCATTAAATTAGAATTTTTAAATTTTATATCAAATTCATGTCTTAATAAATCTAAGTATGTTTCAATATCTTGAACAAATATTGATGATTCTAATTCACTATATGTGTCCATTTATTTGAAAAAAATATGTAAATTTAATTTAATCATTTTTATTTGAAAATAAAATAATAATATATAAAAAAACTTATCATATAAAATATATATAATTTATATATTTTTATTTAATTTTATTATTTCTTTTTTTAATTAAATCCTATTTCAAATATTTCTTTCAATATATTAATTAGTTAAATTAAATATATTTTTTTTATATGTTAAAATTAAGAATTGAATCAACTCCATAAAAAATGATTTTTAATTGTAGAAATTAATAAATAAAATCAAAATATTATTCAAAAATATTAATAAAATAAACAAAAATATTTATTAGAATAAAATATTTATAATTTTTTTTAAAAAATGTTTATTTGTTTTTAAATAATATTAATTAATGATAGAAGAACTTATTAATTTCTATAAGGATACACCTTTAAAAAATTCTTTATCCATAGAAGAAAAGAAAAAATTAGAAGATTTAAGAATAAAGGAAAATGAAAAAATGTCTCTTGCAGAAAAAATTAGACAACAAAGATTATTAGAAGAAAAACAAAAACAAAAAGAAAAATATATAAAAGAACTTCATAAAACTAAAAAAGTTGATGTAGAAAAATTTTTAACAAGAAATAAAATAAGAGAAGAAAAAAGATTATATAATATAGAAAAAGAAAGGAATGAATTAAAACAAAAAGAACAAAATTTATTACAAGAAGTACCAACAATATCAAAAAACTCTATGATAATATCTTTAACAGATAGAAAAAAACCATTATATTTAAGAACTCAATATATATTAGAAGAAAAAGAAAAAAAATTAAATGAATTAAGAGATAAGTACAAATTAAAATCCAAAAAAAAAAAAAGTGTAGATGAAAAGAGATTGAAAACTCAATCATATTATGTAGAAAGATTTTTTGAGAAGGAAATTCAATGGAAAAAAAGAAAAGAAAAAGAAAATATTTTCAAAAATTATTTATTAGAAATAAATAATAAAGATTTAAAAGAATGTAGATTTCATCCTCAATTATCAGAAGGTTCACTTGAAATAATTGATACAATTAATTATAATAATAATATAAATGGAAAAAAAGGAAATGAATCAATATATGAGAAATTATATAATGAAAAAGATATAAAGAAAAAACAATTAGATTCATTGATAAAAAAAAATTTACCAAGTTTTAAACCTTATGTAAATAAAAATCCAAAATATAAAAAAATTGCAGCAAAATTTTTAAATAAAGGAACATATTCATATAATATAAAAATGCAAGATAATAAAGAAAAT
>JAEEGL011979396.1_pt1 | contig 10631 bp, 9 predicted proteins | sample 9134231 | NCBI WGS metagenome assembly JAEEGL01 (sample SAMN16246548, study PRJNA631951) | gut metagenome | biome: gut microbiome; feature: rumen; material: fiber-attached | host: Bos | place: Iran: Karaj | collected 2018-10 | reverse complement strand
ATACGATTCATGATGCAAAGGTAATAACTTTTCTGCAATCATGTACCGTTTAGCAACATGTTTTTGGGTTAGCGACTTACACACCCCCCACAGGGTTTGTCGGTTGCGCCTAAATTATAGTGTATTTGACAAATAATAGAATCATTTTTTGTGGTTCGAAAATTATTTTGTACTTTTGTAAGTTATTAGTAAATCGACTATCTTAGAGTATGCAAAAGAAGAAAGTTTCAATCATGGTTCCATGTTACAACGAAAGGGATTCTTTGCCTTTTTTGTATGAAGAACTGAACAAGTTGATGAATAGTCTTAATCAATATGATTGGGAAGTTTTGTTTATCAATGATGGAAGTAAAGATGAAACTATAGAAGTCATTAAAAAATTGTTTAATGAGGATAATCGAATTGCATACGTAGATTTATCTCGCAATTTTGGAAAGGAGAAAGCCATGTTGGCTGGATTTGATTATGTTACTGGCGATTGCTTGATAATCATGGATGCAGATTTGCAACATCCGCCAACGGTAATCCCCGATATGCTTCAAAAATGGGAGGAAGGTTTTCAAGATGTTTATGGTAAAAGAAAAACGAGAGGAAAAGAGAGTTGGTTGAGAAAAAAGCTATCCCTTTTGTTCTATCGAATATTACAAAGTTCTGTGAGTTATGATATCTTGGAAAATGTCGGTGATTTCCGATTGTTGGACAGAAAATGTATAGATTCCTTGAAACAACTAAGGGAAGAGGAACGCTATACAAAAGGAATGTATTGTTGGATAGGTTTTCGTAAGACTTATGTAGAATATGAAACTCAAGAAAGGGCTGCGGGAACATCTTCATGGAACTTCTTTGGTTTGTTTAAACTTGCCATTGATGGCATCGTTAGTTTTACCATGATGCCACTACGTTTTGCCTCTATCATGGGAATCGTGATAGCAATAGTTGCATTGCTTTATATGATTGTCGTATTTGCTAAGGCCTTGATTTTTGGCGATCCAGTAGCTGGTTATCCAACACTAATAACAACCATATTATTTTTGGGTTCCGTTCAGCTAATTGCATTAGGCATTTTAGGTGAATACATTGGAAGAATTTTCAACGAAACAAAAAAACGTCCCACTTATATCATACAGGAATATCGTAATCATCTCGATTAATCATCAGCTTCAATGAAGTCATCAAAACTATTGTTTGCCCTATCTTTTGTCGTAATTGGTGTGGTTTTTTATGCATGGGATTGTCATAATATGTTTATTAATGACGATGTTTTTTATGCATTCTTTTGTGAAATTCCTAAAAGGATAGAATCTTTCACAGATATTTTCAGGTCTCAAATTGATCATTATTTCTATAGAAATGGACGTTTTCTTATACATTGTATTGTCCAAATGTTTTGTGCAATTTGGGGCTTGAAGGCTTTTTATGTCGTTAATACAATTGTTTTTTTGTGTTTTTTATATTTAATATATTGGTATATTTTACAACGAACGAAAAATGATTCCGCACTATTATCAATAACTCTGTTATCTTTGTTACTCTTTTTGCCTCAGTGGAAATATACGATTATTGGATATGTTTCTGGGGCTGTGAATTATTTGTGGTGTGCTGCATTCTATATGCTTTTTATTATTTTCTATGAAAATGAAAGGAAAAAACAAAGATCTGTTAATACTTTATATGGAATTGCATTCTTCTTGTTGTCATTAATTGTTGGTTCCTTACAGGAGAGTTTTTGCATTGGTATTTCTGGCTATTTCCTATATTACTATATAAGGAATCCGAAATTATTTAAAGGGAGTGTTATTCCTATAGTAATAGGATTTTTAATAGGAAGTGCTATCGTAGTTGTTGCTCCTGGTAATTTAGTGCGTGTAGAAAGAGAAATCCCCGATACTTTTATCCTAATTAGGTTCGTTAAGAATTTTTTCTTTTTATTCGGAGGCGGTGGAAAAGTTTTAGTTCTATTAGTTGCGACAATCATATTTATGTGGATAAAAAAAAGAAATGTATTGCTATCTTTTTTCAAAGAATATGAATTGCTTTTTGGGGTGATGTTCTTTAACATATTATTCCTTGTTTTCGTAGCATTTAGCAACTATCGTCAATTGATGAGCATTAATATGTATGCTATTATTCTATTAGTGGTATTATTATATCAATTATATGGTTTTTTTATTACTAAATATCACTTGGTTATCAATGTCTTAATTACTGTTTTTTTGATATACTCTTCAATACAAATTTATAATGAAAGAAATAATATTTCTAATGCATATAATGAATTGTGGGAAAATGCAAGAATAGCAAAGAATGGAATAGTTGTTGATGAAAAATATGATAGTTTAATGACGACAAAAAACAATTGGTATACAAAAAAATTCACAAGACGACAATATCTGAGCGATTTTGAACGTCTGTGGATGGGTTATTATTTTACCGATGGAAAAGACGCGCATCATTGTAAGGTTATTCTGCCTGATAAACCAGGTGTTATTGTCAATTATTGTGTTCCAGATTTTCAGGTTTCCAAAGATGTGTATAAACCCAATAATAAAAACTATTATATTATAGTAACTCATGGAGGATCTTCATCTGCGAAAACAATTCATATCGTTAGTGAATCATACCCCAAGGATGCTATAGTCAACAAGATAAAAACCGGGTCTTCAAATACGGTACAAAATATACCATTGTCAACTATATTAGATTATTTCACAATAGATAATAACACATATTATATTTACCGTGATATTCAAGATATGAAAGCATTATCAGTAGAATTAAGAATGGAAGAATCGTAGATATATTCTATTGATGGTGGTAATGTTATACATAGATGTTCAATAATAATTGGTTGATAATTTGATTAAGCGAGCAATATTAGATTATTATTGTACTTGCTTTTAGTAAGAACATGAAAGAGGAAGAAAGATTATGGAACTTACACAAGCACTGACGGGAGGTCTATGGGAGGTCTTACGGGAGGTCTTTGGTGAGGTCTTGAAAAGCACAGATCTTTGATAGTAAGATATTTATCCAAAAATAGGGGAGGTCTTCGAGAAAACCACAGATTTCATGTTTTACAGAAAATATGCAAACACTATTTAGATTATCATTTCACCTGTCAAGCTCAAGTTTCATCAGATTATATCTACATGATGCATATAATATGTTTAAAGACAGTATAAATATCCTTTACCGATAGCAAACATAGTGTTTAAGAAATCCGTGATACAAGCTGTTGATACTTATTAAATACGTCTTTTTTGATAGGGTTTGTAAACGAAAAAGCTAAGATGTAATATAAACGTAGACACTCGTTTTTTTTTCATTAAAAAAGATTAATTAATGAAGTTTTCTCAGCTAATATAAGATAATAATGTGTATCTTTGTTTGATTTTACGTAATGAGTGCTTGTAATGGGCATTAAACCATCATACTCCATCATTCTTTATACGTGATATTATTAATTAATTAAAAACATAAGCTTATGAAAAAGAAATTACGACTAATGATGACCATGTTGCTATTGGCAGTGATGGGAAGTGCGTGGGCTCAAGATCCTCAAGTTCTATTCCATGAAACTTTTGGTAATAATAGTGGAAGTGCCAGAGCTTGGGATGATAGTTATAGTGTGAAATCTGGTATTCCAGATGTTTATTCTGGAATTTCAGGATACACCGTAGCTAATGCAAAGCAAAGTAAAAATACTATGGGGTCAACAGGGTCTGGTTTGACTCAGTCAACTCAGGGAAATGACGCAAGCATTATTATTGGACCACTTAATGTGAGTGGATATAATTCTTTAAATTTAACTTATCAATGGAAAGCTGCTTCTATAAAAGGAACATATTACACTTCTGCTTATTACGCAACAAGTTCAACAGGAGCATATGTTTCGTTAAATGGTACAGGGAATGGTGCTACAACTTTTGTTGAACGTTCTTATACTTTGCCAGAGGAAGCGCAGGTTTCCACTCTTTTTCTAAAAATAGTGTTTAATACATCAAATACACAGGCTATAATTGATGAAGTAGAACTTACAGGAAATTCTGGAGGAAGTGTAACGACTGTTGCAACGCCCATTATTTCACCTACCTCAACGCCAATCTATAACACTCCTCAAAGTGTAGGAATATCTTGTGCAACAACTGGTGCCACGATTTATTACACCACAGATGGAAGTAATCCAAAGACTAGTGACACGAAAACTCAATATAATAGTGAAAATTCTATTAATGTAGCTAAAACTACGACGATTATGGCTTATGCTGAGAAAGATGGAGTTGAGAGTGAGGTTGCCGAGGCTACTTATACATTAAAAGTGGCAACACCTTTTATAAATACAAGCAATTCTCCCGAGGTTGCAATTCATTGTAGTGGTACTCCTGATGCTACAATTTATTATACTACGGATGAAAGCGACCCGGCAACAAGTAACACAAGGGTTCCATACACAGGGTCTTTTACATTAACGAAGACAACTACTATTAGGGCTTGTGCAGAATACGGGGAAATGGATAGAAGTGATGAAGCAGACTCCAAGACAGTTACACTGAAAACAGGTAATCCAACGTTCTCACCAGAGGGTGGAACATATACGTCCGCACAATCCGTAACCATTTCATGTGCGAATGAAGGTGCTACGATTTATTACACTTTAGATGGTAGTGATCCTACTACTACGAATAGTTCTGTTTATTCTGAACCCATTTCGGTTTCTGAAACTACAACCATTAAGGCAATGGCTGTTTATGGGGAGTATGACGAAAGTGATGTAGTTACTGCTATATATACTATTATAGAAATTTCTGGTGATGTGTTTGTTAAGGCAACTTCCGAAAGTGAACTTTCAGAAGGAATGGAAATTATAATAGTTAATGAGGATGCAAAGAAAACTTTTGGAGAACAAAAATCTAATAATTTTTATACCGTAGGTGTTGCGTTGGAGGCTGGCACAGCTGTGCCTAATGAGGGCGCAACAATTATGACGTTAGAGGGCAGTGCTGGAGCATGGTACTTTAACACGGATAATGGTTATCTTTATGCGGCTGGTGGTACTTCCAATAATTATCTTAGAACACAATCAGGGAAAAATGATGATGCTAAGGCAACTATATCCTTTGATGATGGAAATGCTATAATTAAGTTCCAAGGAACGAGTACACATAATATAATTAGGTATAATCCTAATACAAGTGGTAATCCTTTGTTCTCATGTTATGCTTCTGGTGGTCAACAACCTGTTCAAATCTATTATCGTGGTTCGGCATCATCTGTTGTTGCTCCAACTATCACTCCTGCAACTGGTACATATACTGAGCCTCAGACAGTAACAATTACGAACAATGCAGAGGGTACTACGATTTATTATACTGTTGATGAAACTACGCCAACAAATGAAAGTGCGGAATTTACCGCCCCATTCCAACTTGGTAAGAATGGTACATACGTTGTGAAAGCCATCTCTATTGGTGATGATGGTAGTAGTAGTGTAACGACAAGCACGATTACCATTAATATTACCGTTGGTGCTCCTGAGTTTGAGGAAACTGCTGGTACGTCTTTTGATGCTCCATATACAATTCATCTGAGTGCTGGAGAAGGTACAACTATCTATTATACGACGAATAGCACGTCACCAGTAGATGTAAATGGAAACCTTACGAGTGATGCTGTTGTTTACAATAGCTCAACGGGAATTGCCAATCTTAACAAGGCCATTACTATTAAAGCTGTGGCTATAGACAGATTTGGAAATGTAAGTGAGGTCTCTACAGCATCTTATAAGTATACAGGTAAGGTTACATTGCCGTATTACGAGAACTTTGATCAAGGGCTTGGCAATTTCACCACAGAATCTTCAAGTAATGTTAAGTGGGAGTTCCAAACTAATTCCAATGTAGAAGTATATGGCGAAAAACGCAAATATGCTTATATTACAGGAGGTAATTATAGTACAAAATCACAATATGATGGTGAAGATCGCCTTATTTCTCCTGTCTTTGATTTAACCAATAATGAAAATATCACGATGAGTTTCATTCATACAGGCCATTGGTTTAGCAATTCTCAAACAGGTGGAGATGGAAGTGATGGTGAGGAAGCATTAATGAAAGCCAGTTGTCATCTTCAAATTCGTACTGTTGGTGAGAATGGTAATTCTAATTGGGTGGATATTTCTAATAGGATTATTAACTGGTTCACGCAAAGATATAGATATGAAGATGGTAAATATAAAGGAATGTTTGACCGTGTCAATTCTGGCGACATAGATTTGAGTGATTATAAAGGTCAAAAAATTCAGATTTGTTTCTATTTCACCACAACCTCTTCAACAAGTGGAACATGGAATGTGCTGAAGTTTGCCGTGACAGGTACAGAGGAGGAAGAACCCGTGAATTACGAGACTGTGAACATGAAGACTGACGGCTATATTACTTACGTGGTGAAGAATGATATTGATTGGAGTGAAACCATGAAGATGAATAACAAGGTGTATGGCTATAAAGTGATTCAATTTACAGAGGCTACAAATGGTGGTACTACCGTATTGGTAGAACTTGGTAATGATGAGGAAATGGCCGTTGACGAGACGAAGTTGGAAGAAGCATTGACAACAGAACAAAAGAAACCTCTTTGGTCAGAAAAGATTATACCTGCTGGTACTCCTATCATCTTGAAAGGAAAAGCAGGAGATAACTTATTGGTAATTGCCAAGTCTGATGACGTAATCCCATCTGTAAAGGGCAATCTTTTGAAACCATCGTTCGGTGATGTGCAAGGTTCAGGTGCACAGACATTGTATGTATTGCAAAAGTCACCAGAATGGGTAGCTACCAACCCATACGAAAACTATATGTTCTATAAGTTGGCTAATGGCCGTACTATTCCCGAACGCAAGGCTTATCTCAATGGTACTGATGCAAGCGATAAGATTATCTATTATTTGACAAATAATCCTGGAGCTGACCAACCAGGTCCTGGAGGTCCTGGTGGTGCGAAGGCAAACTTCGTGATACTGGCTCATGCAGAGGCAGAGGATATGGTAAGCGAAGATGCTGGCCTCGTGGATGGAATCAATGAAGTGAATGGCGGCAATCGCATGAACGACAACGAATATTATTCTATCAGTGGCGTGAAGGTAAGCAATCCTTCAAAGGGTATTTACATCTTGAATGGAAAGAAAGTTATCGTAAAATAATACAAAGATGAAAACAGATAGATATATTTCTCCGGCAATAAAAGTACATGCTCCGTCGTATAAATTGCTTGATATAGGTGTAGCTTCGGGCTACAACGATGATAACCCCATCGAGAGCAAGGGCAACAATGCCTTTGAAGAAGACCAACAAAACAATGCGTGGGGACGTGTTTGGGAGCGCTAAGACGAATAGTAATCGTATTATATTATAATTAATGTGTACGGGGCAGCATTCCTATGTTGCCCCGTATATAGTCTTAATATGGCGATATTTACAATAAAAAATACTTAATTGGTTACTTTCTTTGAAAAATATTTTGATTATTCAAGAAAAAAATGTAATTTTGCACCCTGTTTGGAACAAGTATATAAATTCGAAAACAAAAAATTAGATACAAATGTCGAAAGTTTGTCAAATCACTGGCAAGAAGGCACAGATAGGTTGTAATGTGTCTCACTCAAAGCACCGCACGAAGAGAAGCTTTGACGTTAACCTGTTTAGTAAGAAGTTCTACTATGTTGAAGAAGGCTGTTGGATTAGTCTTAAGATTAGTGCCGCAGGTCTTCGCCTGATCAACAAGATAGGTCTCGACGCTGCTTTGAAGCAGGCCGTAGACAAGGGTTATGTAGATTGGAAAGACATTAAAGTGATAGGAGAATAATAGCCATGGCATCAAAGAAAGCTAAAGGTAACAGAATCCAAGTGGTTCTTGAATGTACAGAGATGAAGAATAGCGGTCTGCCCGGTACAAGCCGTTACGTAACGACAAAGAACCGCAAGAACACTCCCGAGCGTATGGAGTTGAAGAAGTACAACCCCATCTTGAAGAAAATGACCGTACATAAGGAAATCAAGTAATCAATTAAAAAGACTACAGAACTATGGCAAAGAAAACCGTTGCAACCCTCCACGAAGGTTCGAAGGATGGTCGTGCTTATACAAAGGTGATTAAAATGGTAAAGAATCCTGCTAACGGTGCATACGTTTTTGATGAGCGTATGGTTCCCAACGAGGCTGTTCAGGATTTCTTCAAGAAATAACAGGCTTTGATTTTAAGTTGGGATGGGGTCGTATGATAAGTTTCTACGACTCCATTCTTTTTTCGCTTATTAGCGATTTTGCTACATTTCTATCTTGTCTGATTGTCGTATGTCAAGAAAAGCAAGTTAGGATAATTATTATATAAGGTGTAAAATTGCAATTTTATAATATTTTTAGTAATTTTGCACTCACATATTAGTTTTTTATGGTAAAAGAAAAATTGTTTCCCGATTATATATTTGAATCAAGTTGGGAAGTGTGCAATAAAGTTGGAGGTATTTACACCGTTCTATCTACTAGGGCAAAAACGTTGCAAGATGCATTGAAGGATCGCATCATCTTTATCGGGCCTGATTGTTGGGGAGAGAAAGAGTGCCCGTACTTCCGCGAAGATAGCAAGCTGTTTAAAGATTGGAGAAAGCAATTAAAGAAAGAAGAGATTGCCGTGAAGGTTGGTAGGTGGATGATTCCTGGTGAGCCCATTGCCATATTGGTTGATTTCTTCCCGTATTTCCAGAAGAAAAACGATATTTACGGTAAGCTATGGGAACTATATCAAGTGGATAGTCTCCATGCGTATGGTGATTATCATGAGGCATCTATGTTCTCGTATGCTGCTGCCCTCGTAGTGGAGAGTTTCTATAAATTCTATCTTGACGACACCAAAAAGGTAGTCTATCATGGCAATGAATGGATGACAGGATTGGGATTGTTATATATCAACCATCATTTGCCACAAATCGCAACGATTTTCACGACACACGCAACGAGTATTGGAAGAAGTATTGCTGGCAACAACAAACCCTTGTATGATTATCTTTTTGCCTATAACGGCGACCAGATGTCGGAAGAGTTGAACGTGCAGAGCAAACATTCCATCGAGAAACAAACAGCTAAGTATGTGGATTGCTTTACCACGGTGAGTGAGATTACGGCAAAAGAATGCGTGGAATTATTAGATAAACCAGTAGACGTGGTGCTTCCCAATGGTTTCGAAAACAATTTCGTTCCCAAAGGTGCCGCGTTTACCCGTAAGCGCAAGGAAGCCCGTAAGCGATTGTTGGATGTTGCCAATGCTTTGATGGGAACCGACTTGGACGATGATACATTGATTGTGTCAACCAGTGGACGTTATGAATTCCGCAATAAAGGCATTGACGTATTTATCGAAGCAATGAACCGATTGCTGAGAGATAAGGACTTGACCAAGAATGTAGTAGCTTTCATCGAAGTACCTGGTTGGGTAGGAGAGCCCAGAAAGGATTTGCAGGAACGCCTTGAAAGTGGCAAGAAATACGATACACCATTGGAAGTGTGTGAAATCACCCATTGGTTGAACAATATGAGTCATGATAACGTGCTTGAGATGCTGAAATACTTCGATATGCACAACTACAAGGACGACAGGGTGAAATTGATATTCCTGCCTTGTTACTTAACAGGAGATGACGGCATTATCAATATGACCTATTACGATGTGATTTTGGGTAATGACCTTTGTATTTATCCTTCGTATTATGAGCCATGGGGATATACGCCATTGGAGTCCATTGCATTCAAGGTTCCTTGTATTACCACCGACTTATCAGGATTCGGTCTTTGGGCTAATAGTATCAAAGGCGACTATAGCGAGATTGAAGATGGTGCAAAGGTTATCCATCGTACCGATTACAACTATTCTGAGGTGGCAGACATCATCAAGGATACCGTGGCCAAATACTCTAATATGAGTGCTGACGAAGTGAAGAAGGCTCGCCAGAATGCAGACAAATTGTCGAAGAAGGCATTGTGGAGTCAATTCATTAAATACTATTATGACGCATACGACTTTGCGCTTCGCAAAGCTGAAGAGAGAAAACAAGAAATAAACAATACAAGTATACATTAATTTTATATTTTTATGAAGATTAGAGCGAATTACGCAAGTGACCCTCAATGGAAACCGCTGATTATCAAATCAAGTCTTCCCGAGGAGTTGAAATGTTTGGACGAGATTGCCCATAACTTGTGGTGGGTATGGAATTATGAGGCAAGAGATCTTTTCCGTGATCTTGACCCAGAGATATATCATGACGTTCGCCACAATCCCGTGCTGTTGCTCGAGAGATTGAGTTTTGAACGCAAGGAGAAAATCGTGAAGGACGAGGCGTTGATGAAGCGCATCAAGAGCGTTTATAAGCAATTCCGTACATATATGGACGTGAAGCCAGATAGCAATCGCCCATCTGTAGCTTATTTCTGTATGGAATACGGTATGCACTCTGCATTGAAGATTTATTCTGGTGGTCTTGGTATGTTGGCTGGTGACTATGTGAAAGAGGCATCAGACAGCAACGTGGATATGTGTGCAGTAGGTTTCTTGTATCGTTGTGGTTATTTCACACAGAGCCT
>JAEEGL011844976.1_pt1 | contig 10631 bp, 9 predicted proteins | sample 9134231 | NCBI WGS metagenome assembly JAEEGL01 (sample SAMN16246548, study PRJNA631951) | gut metagenome | biome: gut microbiome; feature: rumen; material: fiber-attached | host: Bos | place: Iran: Karaj | collected 2018-10 | reverse complement strand
GTGCACGGATCCTGATGTGTTTAATGGCGAATCATACGGAAATAAAGAAAAGAAGTATGAATTGCTCTTCGTTGGGAATTCTCGCAAAATTTTCCGCCAGATAATCAAAGATGTGTTGCCAACGCCCTATGATTTGGCGGTCTACGGCACTAATTGGGATGGCTTGATCGATGCAAAATATATTCGTGGTGTGCTTATTCCCAATAATCAACTTGGCCAAACATATCATGATGCTGACATTTTACTAAATGACCATTGGGAAGATATGAGACAAAAGGGCTTTATTTCAAATCGTATCTTTGATGGACTATCTGCTGGTGCATTCATTATTTCAGATGAAATTGCAGGGATAGACGATGTACTGAAAGACTGTATCGTTACTTATCATGGACGTGATGATCTCGCTGAAAAAGTGAAATATTTTATGGAGCACCCAAAGGAACGAGAAAAAATAGCTAACTACGGCATGACTTTGGTCAGGGAAAAACATACGTTTAATGCTCGTATGGAAGTAATGTGCCAGTTTATGGAATCTCAATGAATAAATTGCATAGGGTCACTCATGATTTGCGAGAAAGCTGATGATTAATCCATGGTATAACTTTTGATCTACGATTTAGAGGTTTCTGGTGATATGTAATAATACAATTTCTCGATGAGTTTTTATTGTTTTTGATAGGGTAAGGAGAAATAAGAAAATGACTAAAAAGGCATTTATTATGTATTGGATATGTGTATTGCTGCTTTTTTTGTCGCTTTTTTCTTTCTTGCTTTTAGGGAAACTAGACCCTATTCTTTATAATAACAGCTCTATAGTTATTTCTTCAGAAAAGCTATTTGCAGACGCTAAAGATTTTGTGATAAAAAAGAATCGATTACGTTCTACTAGTACTGATTCATGGCTTAGAATAACAGTCCCCAAAGGCGTATATAAGAGCATTGATATTAATGTTAATTCAATGAGTGTTAAATCAACCAAGTGCGCTGTATACTATCGATTAAGCGCGGTGGAGAGTTTTTCTGAAAAGAATAGCGTTTATACTGTGTTGGAACAGGGTATTATATCAATTCCTTTGCCAGACAAAGAAATTGACAGCTTGAGAATTGATTTGACTGATGAGAAAAGTATAATAATTGAAATTGATCAGATTACATTGAATTGTAAAAAAACTATCTCTTTTAGAAATAGTTTCCTTTTGCTCTGTGGTATATGCGTCCTCATTATTGGCCTTGTGCCGATTTCTTCTATTTTGCCAAGAATATTCTATTCATGTCATAAGACATTTGTGCACATAGCAACTCAAAAACCCAAAATATTGTTGACGTTGCTTATGTTTGTTTCTATTATTATTTGCTTTAGAACATTTTTGACTGGAAATGAATATTTTGCTTATTTGGATATTGGTAGCGATACAGTTTATGTCTATCAACCATTTTGGTTTTCAATAGCAGATGATTTAAAAAAATGGAACATTTCTGAATGGACCATGAATTATGGCCTTGGGGCTTCAACCTTAACTCAATTATCATGGCTGGTGGACCCCTTCATTTGGCCAACAATTGTTGCATATTTATTGTGTGGCTTTTCTACAGCTCAAGTGATTGCTGCGTGGATGCAAGGCGTGAAGTTGCTATTATGTGCTCTTGTTTGCTATGATTTCTTAAGTGAATATTCTTTAAGCAGAACAGCAAAAGTCATTTCTTCTTATGCTTATGGATTTTGTGGATTCGTTGTTTTATGGGGCCAGCATTATGCTTTTTCCACCGCTTTTTTTATCGGAACTTTGACATTGTTGCTTTTAGAGCGATGCTTGAAAAACTGTACACTTAATAAAAATCATTTTTTTCTTTCATTATCTATTGCTTGGCTAGTTGGCAAAACGTACTATTTTGCTTATATGATCTTAATATGTTTGGCTAGTTATACAATCGTTCGGCTTTTTCTAAGGTTTCCAATAAAGGCAGTAAAAAAATGGATAACCTGTGGAAGCTGTGTTCTTTTATCTGTGCTAATTGGCTTTGTTATCTCCAGCATACTATTATTGCCACAAATTTTCGAAATCACATCTGTCAGCGATCGAATACAGAGTGACTGGAATTTATTACAATACTTGTCAACATATCCCAAGGATCACAACATCACAATTATAAGCAGGTTTTTATCTAATAATCTATTGGGGACAACGAAATTCATAGGTTATTCAAACTATTATGAAGCTGAACAGCTTTTTTATACTAGCTTTTTACCTTTGTTTTTTATAATATATATATATATGGGGCTTGATGAAGGGAGAAAAATATTTGTTGAGCGACTTTTAGCTTGTATCGCGCTTAATGCGTTACCATTTATTCCTGTAACAGGCTACATTATGAATGGGTTTGTTACGCCCGTTGGAAGATATACGTTTGTTTTTGTTCCTATCTATTCTGTTGTAGCGGCAAAATCTATCGATGGAATTATTTCTCGCAAGGTTAAACTACCTGCACTTATTACTACAGGGATTTTATATTTGGGTGTAGTATTTGTTATCTATAATCACTACCCACAGTTCTCTGTAAATCTGTGTGCTTTGATACTTGTTGAGTTTCTTATTCTAGCAACATTTATAGCGTTATATCATGTTTTGTCAATAAAAAGTCAAATCATAAGAATCGCTATTATTATGGTGATCATGCTGAATGTTTTGGGAGATGCAATAATTACCACAAATGAAAGAAGGACTCTTACTGATAGGTATGACAAAAATGAAATTGAAGTAACAACACAAGAGATAAAGGCTATTGTCCAAAGTATAAGAGAAACTGATCCGGAATTGTTTCGCATTGAAAAAGCTTTTTCGAATTATTCTTATTTCAACGATGCTTTAGTTGAAGATTATTACGGAATCTCGTATTATAACAGTACTATTAATTATAGAATTAAAAATTTCTTTATAAACTCATGGGATGCAGTTATTTTCAAAAACAAAGGTGCTTATATCCAATTTGAAAAGGATTATTCAAATACAAAGATGGCGGCATTACTTGGAACCAAATATATTATTTCTAAAACACCAATTGACAATAACCCAGGCTATCAATATGTTACTAATATTTCCGGGAAAAATATTTATAAGAACCTTGATTATATGGGATTTGGACGTTTTTATACTGGTGCAATAACATATGATGAATATGTGGAATATCCGCTTGAGGAAAGACAAAAGATTCTTCAAGACTATTTGATCATGGATGAAAAAAAAGAAAAAACTGATGCAAATGCTAAAGTTGTAATAGAGCAGCCTTTATCCGAGGATCATTTATTTATCGATGTATCTTCTTCAGAGGATGGATTTTTGTTTCTTCCAATTCCTTATGAGAAAGGATGGGAAGCGTATTTGAATGGCCAACAGCTGAATATTCTAATTGCTGATTATGGTTTTATGGCAATTCCGTTGCTTTCTGGTGATAGCCATATTGAGTTGCAATTCCATATTCCTTATTTGAAAATAGGGGCTTATATTTCTTGTACAGGATTGTTTGTTCTGGGAACAATATACTTAAGTTGGTCTCTGTATCAAAAGAAGAAAGGGGTTTGCTATGATAGATTTTAACATTCCTCCATTTACTGGTAAAGAACTTGAATATGTTAAGCAAGCCGTCGATGCTCATAAAATCTGTGGAGACGGACAATTCACAAAAAAATGTAATGCGTGGCTAGAGCAGCATTTTCATGCTCAAAAGGTTCTGCTGACTACAAGTGGTTCCTCGGCTTTAGACATGGCAGCACTTCTTTGTGGAATTCAACCTGGCGATGAAGTAATTCTTCCAAGTTTTACTTTTTCTAGTACTGCTAATGCTTTTGTCCTAGCGGGAGCTACTTTAGTCTTTGTTGATATACGACCTGACACGATGAATATCGATGAAACTAAAATAGAATCTGCTATTACACAGAAAACTAAAGTGATTGTGCCGGTGCATTATGCAGGGGTGGCCTGCGAAATGGATACTATCATGGATATTGCTCGTAGATATGGCCTTAAGGTAGTGGAGGATGCAGCTCAAGGGGTTATGAGCTATTATAAAGGCCGTGCTTTGGGAACAATTGGCGATTTTGGATGCTATTCTTTCCATGAAACGAAGAACTACTCAATGGGAGAAGGCGGCGCTTTGGTAATCAATGATTGTAATTATAATGATGCTGCGGAGATCTTGAGAGAAAAAGGTACAAACCGTTCTAAATTCTTTCGTGGACAGGTCGATAAGTATACTTGGGTGGATTTCGGGGATAGTTATTTGCCTAGCGACATGAATGCTGCATATCTATTGGCTCAACTTGAAGTAGCAGAAGAGATTAATCAAAACCGTTTAGAGACTTGGAACGCATATTATAAAGCCTTTCATCCTTTGGAAGAAAAAGGTATAATAGAACTTCCGACAATACCCAAGGATTGTGTTCATAATGCACATATGTTCTATATAAAGCTTTCGTGTTTAGAAGAGCGAACTCGCTTCATCAATTTCATGAGAGAAAGAGAAATCTGGTGTGTATTTCATTATGTCCCATTACATTCTGCGCCAGCAGGACTCAAATTTGGTCGGTTTCAAGGACAAGATAATTGGACGACCAAAGAATCCGAACGCCTAGTTCGCCTTCCCTTATATTATAATTTGACTAAAGAAAATAGAGAGTTTGTTATTAAGTCTGTGAAAGAATTCTTTGGAGAGATTTAAAATGAAAGTATCTGTTGTGGTTCCTGTATATGGTTGCCCTGAAGCAATTCCAGCACTTTGCGAACGAGTGTCCAACTCGGTGCTGACTATTGCAGATGACTATGAAATAATACTTGTCAATGATTGCTGCCCTAAAGGTTCATGGAAAGCGATAGAAGCAGAATGTATGAAAAGTCATCATGTGGTAGGCATTGAACTGGCTAGAAATTTTGGGCAAATACGAGCGATTACTGCAGGACTTGATTATTGCGATGGAGACTGGGTTGTCGTAATGGATTGTGATTTGCAGGATCGTCCTGAAGGAATTGTAGATCTATATCGCAAGGCACAAGAAGGATATGATGTTGTTTTTGCCAGGCGAAAGGACCGCAAAGATAATGCTTTTGTTATTTGTATGTCTCGTCTTTTTTACAAATTCTATGATTATTTTACTGATGGAAAATATGATAGCAGTATTTGCAATTTTAGTATTTCCAAAAAAGAAGTAATTCAACAGTATTGTCAAATGAGAGAGCAAAACCGTGCATATACACTTTTCCTGAAATGGTTAGGGTTTAAGCAAATAGCGATTGATGTGGAGGCAGATGAAAGATTTGCCGGTAAGTCTTCATATAATGTCGCAAAAAAAATAAAGATGGCAATGGAGTTTATTACTGCGCAATCGAACAAACCATTATTATTCTCTGTACGTCTTGGCTTTTTCTTTTCGCTGGTTTCATTTTTGTTTATTATTTGGCGTATAGTTTTATTTGTTGTTACAGGCAATGTTCCTTCTGGATGGACCAGTATTATTGTATCAATGTATTTTCTAGGTGGTATTATTATGGTGTTGCTTGGTATCATTGGAATATATATTGGATACATATTTAATGAAGTAAAACATCGGCCACTATATGTGGTTCGCTCAGTGTTGAACAAAGAGAAAAAAGAGAAAAATTAAAAAGGCTAGGTGAAATAAATGATTCTTGTTATTGGTGCCACTGGATATATTGGACGCTATTTTTGCGTAGAAATGGTTAATCAAGGAGAAGAAATACTGGCATTGGGAAGAAACAAACAAGTGGAACGATTCTTTCATGAGAACAGAGTACCGTTTCAATACTTCGATTTGCTGGAACCAGGTTGTTATGATTTGCTTCCAACTCAGAATATAGAAGCAATTATAGATCTTTCTGCTTGTTTGGCTGAATTAGAAACACCCGTACAGTCGTTCTTTAATATTAATACATTAGGCGTATACCGTGTTTTAGATTTTGCTTATAGAAATGGAATCAAAAAGGTGGTGGTGACTTCAACTCACAAAGTATATAATGATATTCAAAAACCTATTATTTCTGAAAATGATGGAATATCCTTTACTGGTGATCATAGTCCCTATATTATATCAAAAATAGCCGCTGAAAACTTTGTTGAATATTATAACAAAGATATGGGAATGAATGCTGTTGTTCTTCGGTTAACTGGGGTGCACGGATATGGTGAAATATTGGGACATTTGAATGCAGATCATACCTATAGAAAAAGTGCTTTTGAAATTTTCTTTGAAAAAGCATTAAAGGGTGAGCGGATTGAGGTATGGGGAAATCAAGATATTCGCAGAGATCATATATATATTAAGGATGTAGTATCTGCCCTTCGGTGCGCTTCTCACAGCGGGAAGCATAAAGGAATTTGTACAGTTGCTAGTGGCGTTGGATATTCTCAATATGAAGAAGCCCTTGCCTTAGCTAAAGTGTTTGCTCCTTATCCGGAAAAACAGAGTGAAGTCATTTGCCGACCTGATATGCCCGGGTTAACTCGAGGTTATATCTATAATATCTCATTAGCTAAAGAGATGTTGAATTGGGAACCGCAGTATACAGATCTAATTACGATGTATATGGACTATCGAAAAGAATGGGAAAGCAAAAAATATCATAATTATCATATCATTCGAGAAGATCAGCAGCCAGCCACTTTATAAAGGAGACTTCCAAATGCTATATTATGATCCAATCAAGAATGTTGATGGACAATGTATCCCTGTTTCCAGAGCAGCAGTAGGTATTTACTTAGCTTTATCATCTGTTCAAACGGCTCAAAAAAAAGTATTGGTACCTGCTAATATATGCTATGCAGCGATTTTCCCTATTCTATACCTAGGGATGAAACCCGTTTTTTGTGATGTCTCTCCTGAAAGTGGAAATGTGACTTATGATACGGTGTCCCGTGCTATAGAGGATGAAATGGTGGCCATGATTATCCCACATATGTATGGGAATCCTGTGAAAGACCTTATGTCTATTGCTGCATTGTGTAAAAATAAAGGCATTTTGTTAATTGAGGACTGTGCTTCAGCAATGGGAGCTACTCAACCAGATTATACTTTGGGCTGTGTGGGCGATTTTACAGTATATAGTACTGGCTATTCAAAAACCTTGGATTTAGGATTTGGCGGGTTGTTAATAAGTCATTGTTTTGCTCTAGAAGAATATGAAAAAATGGAAAGGATGTTACCTTGTGTTACAGAAGAGGCGGAAGAGAACCTTCGTTTTTTTTCCTCATTATATCGACTGATTCGCAATCAAGGCGGGAGAAGCACGATTCCCCAAATGATATATAAAGGATTGCCTAACTGTGTTAAGCTAGGATTGATCCATAGCATCGACGAAAACAAGAAGGAATCATTAATTCATGGCCTATGCGCTTTGCCCCAAACAATTATAGAGAGACGGAAGGCATTAACCGACTATCAAAAGCAATTGACAGACATTCATGAAAAGAACAAATATTGCTTTTCAGAAGGAGCAGTTCCATGGCGGTTTAATTTGCTGATAGATGATCAAGAGAAAAAAAAGAATATTATACGGCGTTGCATTTCTGAGGAATTGCCAGTAAGTGATTGGTATCCTGTGGTGACGCATATGTTTCAAGAATACAGCTCTTTTCCAGGAGCTATTTGGCATGAAAAACATATTTTGAACTTTCCATTGTTAATCATACCAGAAAAAAGAAAAAGAATATGCGAAATCATTAAGTCATGCTATGTTGAAAACGAGGTAGAATAATGAAAAAAGTAGCCATTATTGGTGCATCTGAGCTGCAGAATCCCTTAATTATAAAAGCAAAAGAGATGGGATATGAAACGCATGTTTTTGCATGGAAAGCTGGCGATATAGGAGAACAAACAGCAGATTATTTCTATCCTATTAGCATAACAGAAGTAGATGAAATTCTATCCATATGCCGCAAAATCAAGCCGGCTGCCATTACGTCTATTGCTTCGGATCTGGCGTCTATTACAGTAAATAAGATTGCAAATGCTTTAGGGTTGCCAACTAACCCTGTTGAAACAGCGACTATTGCGACAAATAAATATGAAATGCGAAAGACATTTTTAGAAGCTGGTTTGCCAACACCTCGATTTGTTAAAGTTAACTTAGACAGCGATCTTTCTGTAGTGCGAGAAATGACAATGCCTATCATCGTTAAGCCAACAGATCGAAGTGGAAGCCGCGGAATATTCAAGGTGACGAGCCTTGATGGTTTGCCAAAGTGTGTTGCAGAGGCTTGTGCAAATTCATTTGAAAAACATGCAATTATTGAAGAATTTATTGAAGGAAATGAATATAGTTGCGAGTGCATTAGCCAAAATGGGACACATCATTTTTTAGCTATTACGAAAAAGTTTACTACTGGTTCACCACATTTTATTGAAATAGGACATATGGAACCCTCTGATTTGAATGCGGTGGTCATAAAAAAAGCTCTGGAACAGATTTTTAAGGCGTTAGATGCTCTACATGTATGGTGTGGAGCTAGTCATAGCGAGTTTAAAGTAACACCATGCGGAGACATTCGGCTAATCGAAATTGGCGCCCGCATGGGTGGAGATTGTATAGGTAGTGATTTAGTACAGTTGTCCACGGGTTATGATTATGTTAAAATGACATTACAAACCGCTTTGGGGGAGCCCTTGAATGTGGAGGCTTGTCCACGGCATGCTCAGGTAGCGGCTGTTCGGTATATTATGAATGAGACGGATTATAAGCACTATTTGGATGTTCAGACAACTCATGCTGAATCCATTGTACGAAAAAGCGAAAATAGCAAAAATGAAGGAGGATTGGTTACGGATAGTTCTACTAGACATGGATTCTATATTGCTACAGGTATGAATGGTCGAGAACTTTGTAATTTGTTGCAGCTTCCTATAGAATTATGAGCGATAAAATGATAATTAAGTCGAGAATGTTGACTTTCGGAATCATACAGATGGCTGTTGCTGTTTATTCTTTTGCTGGCGCAGCAGGTAAAATGGCTTCTGCCTATGCTTTCCTATCATGGCCTTTTCTATTATTATATGGGGCGGAGATTCTGTGTTTAGGAATATATGCTATTGTATGGCAACAGATTATCAAACGATTTGAACTATCAGTAGCTTATGTTAATCGTGCCATGTCTTTGCTATGGTCTTTGATGTGGAGCGCACTTTTATTTAAAGAACATATTACGATAGAGAACATATTAGGAGCTGCGATTATAATTGGAGGTATTATCCTTGTAAATACTACTGGTAAGGAGAGAGAGGCATGAGCTTTAGCCCGTATATTCTGCTTGTTTTGGCTGCGGTTATCTTGGGGGCTATCTCGCAGATTCTGCTCAAAAAAGGTACTCGGCAAAAATATGATTCTGTTTTACGTGAATATCTCAATCCATGGGTACTGGGTGGATATGCTCTATTGGTAATTGCTACTCTTCTAAACGTGTTAGCCTTTAGTAGAGGAGTGAAATTGAAAAGTGCTGTAGTACTGGAAACGTTAGGCTTCGTCTTGGTGATGTTATTGAGTAAAATAGTCTTTGGCGAAAGAATTACGCAACGTAAACTCGTTGGTAATATGCTGATCATAATAGGAATCATCGTGTTTTATATGTAATAGAATATAATAACCTGCAATCACTAAGTTTACATGAAGAATAATAAAGGAGGAAGTAAGTATGAAAGGCATAATCTTAGCAGGCGGAGCCGGCACACGACTCTATCCATTGACCATGGTTACTTCTAAACAGTTACTTCCGGTATACGATAAACCCATGATCTATTATCCCCTATCAACTTTGATGTTGGCTGGGATACAGGACATTCTTGTGATTTCTACTCCTGATGATACACCACGCTTTGAGCATCTTCTGGGTGATGGAAACAATTTTGGCATTCACTTACAATACAAAGTACAACCTTCTCCAGATGGATTGGCGCAAGCATTTTTGTTAGGCGAAGAGTTCATTGGAGACGATACTTGCGCCATGGTGTTGGGGGATAACATTTTCTACGGTAACGGGTTTAGCAAAATCCTACAGGCAGCCGTTCAAAATGCTGAACAAAATGGTCGCGCTACAATATTTGGCTATTACGTTAATGATCCTGAACGTTTTGGCATTGTTGAATTTGATGAAAATGGCAAAGTCCTTTCTGTAGAAGAAAAGCCTAAACAACCTAAATCTAATTACTGCATTACAGGATTGTATTTCTATCCCAAGCATGTATCTGCCATGGCGCATGATGTAAAACCAAGTGCCAGAGGTGAACTCGAGATTACTACATTGAATGAAATGTATCTGCGACAGGAAGCACTGGATGTACAGCTGCTGGGGCGGGGGTTTGCATGGCTGGATACTGGTACTATTGACAGCTTAGTGGACGCAGCAGACTTTGTGCGTATGATTGAAAAACGTCAGAGTATCAAAATCAGTGCTCCAGAAGAAATAGCATATAAAAACGGATGGATTGATAAAGAAACGCTGTTGGATAGTGCACAGCGCTATGGTAAGAGTCCTTATGGTCAGCATTTGCATGCTGTAGCGGAAGGAAAGGTACGGTACTGATGAAGCGAATTGAGACAAAACTTCCTGGTGTGTATATTATTGAACCGAAAGTG
>JAEEGL011422388.1_pt1 | contig 10631 bp, 7 predicted proteins | sample 9134231 | NCBI WGS metagenome assembly JAEEGL01 (sample SAMN16246548, study PRJNA631951) | gut metagenome | biome: gut microbiome; feature: rumen; material: fiber-attached | host: Bos | place: Iran: Karaj | collected 2018-10 | reverse complement strand
GCCCGTCGTCTGCGAAGGAGCCGACTGGGTGCCTCCCGAGCCCTTCCCCTCCGAGGATTCCCCGGAAAAGATCGAAAGGCTCGTTTCCCTTGCCCGGGAAGCCGGGGTCAACATGCTCCGCGTCTGGGGCGGCGGCGTCTTCGGCAGTGAGGCGCTATACGCCGCCTGCGACCGGGCCGGCATTCTTCTGACCCAGGATTTCCTGATGGCCTGCGGCGACTATCCCGAGGAGGATCCCGCCTTTCTCGAAAAGCTCCGGCTCGAAGCGCGCGAGGCGGCCGTCACGCTCCGGAATCACCCGTCCCTGGTCTGGTGGTCGGGCGACAACGAAAACGCCGTCGCGGGCGACGGGAATTCCGAAAACTACAACGGCCGCGCCTCGGCTCTCTACGCCATCGGTCCGGTCCTGGAAAAAGAAGACCCTCGCCGGCGCTTCCTGCCCTCCAGTCCCTACGGCGGAGTCCCCTACGCCTCCGCCACCCGGGGCACCGCCCACGTCACGCAGTATCTCTCCTCCTTTTTCGCGTGGGTGCGCGAAGGGGATTTCCACGATTACCGCCGGTATTTCGACCGGTATCTTACCCGCTTCACTCCCGAACAGCCCGCCATCGGCATGCCCTTCGTCTCCTCGCTTCTCCGCTTCATGACGCCGGAGGACGTCTTCGGGGAAGACTCTTCGATCTCCGCTTTTCACACCAAAAACAACCCCGGCCTCGGAGAGGTCACTCTCTACGGATACGTGGAGCGGCTCGCCGAAGGGATCTTCGGCTCCTTCCGGGACGGAGCCGACCGCGTCCGGAAAATGCAGCTCCTCCAATGCGAATGGATCCGCCTCTCGCTTTCGCTTTACCGGCGGAACGCCTGGTACTCCTCCGGCATCCTGTACTGGATGTGGAACGACTGCTGGCCCGCGGCCAACGGCTGGTCGCTGATCGACTATTACGGCCGTCCCAAGCCCGCCTGGTACGCCTTCCGGGAAGCGGCTGCGCCGTTCGCGCTTTCGATCCTGCCCGACCGGGACGGAGAGACTCTGGTCTTCCTCTCCTTTTTCGGGGCCGGGGATGTTGCGGAAGGGACCGGCGTCCTCTCCCGCTACCGCATCTCCGACGGCAAAGAAGATCTGATAACCCCCTTCTCCTTCACCGCGCACGCGGGGGAATCCCCGGTCGTCCTCGCGGTCCCTTCGATCCTTCTCGGACCCGACACGATCCTTCTGGCAGAGGCGGAGACGCCCCAGGGCCGGATCCGCGCCTTCTCCCTGCCCGACGGCATGGCTTATTCCGATATGACTTTTCCCCTTTCCGGCGGGGATTTTGCGGTCCTCGCCGAGGATCCTGACACGATCCTGATCGAAGGACGCGAAACCTGCCCCTACGTGATCCTCGACCGCCCGGACGCGATCCTTTCGGAGAATCTCTTCTTCCTGAAGAAAGGAGAGCGCCGTCTGATCCGGAAACGGGACGCGGGACCGCTTTACGGTCTCTTCTCCCCCTCCGGCACTTCTTCCCATGGAAAGGAAATCTGATCCGATATGCAGACAAACGATATCGTATCCCGCTCCGAACGTCTTCTGGAGTATCCGAAGATCCTCGGCCTTCTGGCGGAACGCGCAAGCTCCGACGGCGCGAAAGCCATGGCGCTTGCCCTGCGGCCCGAGGAATTCAGCGAAGACGCCGACAGGCTTCAGTCTCTGACCGCCGCCGCGGTGAAGATCTCCGAAAAGCGCGGCTCCCCCTCCTTCCGCATGCTGAAGGACGTCTCCCCCGCCATCGCGCGGGTGGAGCTCGGGGGCGTGCTTTCGATGCGGGAGCTCCTGGAGATCAAGGGTGTGCTGTCCTGCGCCCGGAGCGTGAGGGACTATTACTTCGCCGACAAGACCGGGGAGGAAACCACGCCCCTGGATCTGACCTTCGAGCTTTTGCGCACCAACCGGTATTTTGAGGAAAAGATCGGGAACGCGATCCTCAGCGAGGATGAAATGGCCGACAACGCCTCACCGGAGCTTCTTTCGATCCGGCGCGGCATCGCCCAGGCCAACGCCCGCATCCGCGAGATCCTCAACAAGATGATCACCTCGCCCTCCTATTCCAAGGTCCTTCAGGAGAACATCATCACCATGCGCGGCGGGCGTTACGTGATCCCGGTGAAAAACGAGCACCGCGGCGACGTGCAGGGCCTCGTGCACGACGTCTCCTCCTCCGGCCAGACGGTCTTCATCGAACCGATGGGCGTCGTGAACGCCAACAACGAGATCCAGACCCTGCTCGGCCGAGAGCGCAAGGAGATCGAACGTATCCTCTATGAGCTTTCCAACGAAGCCGCCGGCTTTTCCGGTGAAATCGCCTCCAATTACCGGAATCTGGTGCTTCTGGACTTCACCTTCGCAAAGGCGCGTCTCGCCTGGGATATGGAGGCCTTCCGCCCGCTGCTTTCGGACGAGGGGGAAACCGATCTCATCCGCGCGCGCCATCCTCTGATCCCGCGCGGCACGGTGGTGCCGGTGGACATCCGCATCGGGAAGGATTTCGATACGCTGGTCATCACCGGCCCGAACACCGGCGGAAAGACCGTATCCCTGAAAACGCTGGGACTTCTGACCCTGATGGCGGCGTCCGGCCTCTTTATCCCCGCCGCGGAGGGAAGCCGCGTCCGCGTCTTCCGGCGGGTCTTCGCCGACATCGGGGACGAGCAGTCCATCGAGCAGTCTCTTTCCACCTTCTCCTCCCACATGACCAACATCACCTCCATCCTCGGCGAAACCGACGGCCGGACCCTCGCGATCTTCGACGAGCTGGGCGCCGGCACCGATCCGGTGGAGGGCGCGGCCCTGGCGATCTCCATCATCGAGGAATGCCGCGCCAGAGGCGCGCAGGTGGCCGCCACCACCCATTATGCCGAGCTGAAGGTATACGCTCTGAAAACCGAGGGCGTGGAAAACGCCTCCTGCGAATTCGACGTGGCCACTCTCCGGCCCACCTACCGGCTTCTGATCGGGATCCCGGGCCGTTCCAACGCCTTCGCCATCGCCAAACGTCTGGGTCTGGAGGAACGGATCATCGAGAACGCCCGCGACCGGCTCGCCGGGGAAAACGTGCGGTTTGAGGAAGTCCTTGACAATCTGGAAAAGAACCGGCAGGAAATGGAGCGGGAAAAGGCCCGCGCCGAGGAATTCCGGCGCGAGGCGGAGGAGCTTTCCCAAAAGGCCCGCAGCATGGAATCCGATCTCCGGAAGGAAAAGGAAAAGCTCATGGCCGAGGCGCGGCGGGAGGCCGACCGTCTGGTGGAGGACACCCGCGCCGAAAGCGGCCGTCTTCTGGCGGAGCTTTCTTCCCTGCGCGACCGTTCCTCCCTGACGCCGGAGGAGATCAACGCCGCCCGCGCCATGACCGGCGCCGGTCTGAACAAAATGAAAAAGAACGGCGTTCCCGAACCCCCGAAGATCGAGATCGCGCCTCTTCCGCGGGATCCCGCGGCGGGCGACACGGTGGAGATCGTGCGCTCCGGCGTACGCGGTACGGTGCTCGGTCCCGCCGACGGGCGCGGCAACGTGCGTGTGAAGGCGGGGATCATGACCCTGACGGTGAACCAAAAGGAACTGCGCTTCGTGGACGCGCCGAAGGTCAGGCTGCCCGAAACGCCGGTCAGCGTCGCCCGCGTCGGTCCCGCGTCGGCCTCCATGTCGCTGGATCTGCGGGGCATGGCCTCCGACGAAGCCCTGATCGAGCTCGGCGATTATCTGGACGACGCCGCGCGCGCCGGTCTCACCGAGGTCACCGTGATCCACGGCAAGGGCACCGGAAAGCTGCGCGACGCGGTGCAGAACGAGCTGCGGCACAACAAGCTGGTCAAGTCCTTCCGTCTCGGCAAATACGGCGAGGGAGAGGCCGGCGTCACGGTGGTCACCCTGGCCTAAGCGATCCGGTCCCGTTCCGACCGTCATGCTGCGCCGCGGCGTCTTTCCCGTCGAAAAGAAAAAAAGAGCCGTGAAAACGGCGTTTTCACGGCTCTTTGCGACAAGCTCTGCGGCCCGGCTCACGCCGCCGGGCGTCCGGCCTTCAGCCTCTTCCCTTCTCGAAGCGGCGGACCCCCTCGGTCACCAGCTTCAAAAGCAGCGCCTGCAGCGGCGCGTAAGCGATCCTGACCAGGGCGCGCACGCCCATGATCTGCCAGAGCGGGACGGTCGGATAGTAGAAAAGATGCAGCGCGGTGGAGGTGATCAGCACGTCGGCCGCGAGGAGCGAGATCCCCACCGCGAGCAGCGCCCGCTTGTACGTGACCTCCTTTTTATAAAGGATCAGCCCGGGGATCACGCCTCGGAGGATCGCCGAAAGCGAGATCAGGGGATTGATGGTCAGTCCTCCCGACTGGATCAGCATGCCGAGCAGGTCGGCGCCCAGGGTCGTCATCCCGCCGAACACCGGCCCCAAAAGGATCCCGGCCATCCCGTCGGGCAGAAACTGCAGGCTCAGCCTTTCGTAGCCCAGAGGGATCGCGAGATATCTTGCCAGCACGATATCCATCGCCACGAGGATCGCGGCGTAGGTCAGTTTTCGGATCGTTTGCCTGTTCATGCGGGGAACTCCTTTTCGCCGGATTTGATGCTCTTTCATTATACAAAGCGAAAATCCTTCCGTCAAGTCGTTATGAGGAACAAATATGCTAAAAAAACTTTCGCTTTTCAGTAAGAACCGTATAAAAGCTTTTCTGTCCTTCGCCGACCGGGACCCGGTTTTCGGCGCGCGGATGGCCACTCTCCAGAAAGCGCACGGCTTCGGTCCCGACACGGAATTCTATCTGGAGGAACCGCTGGCGGGAGAGGCGCGGGGGATCGCCGCCCGGTTTTACGGCACGGCGTATCTCTCCGCGTCGGAAAACGCCGATCCGCTCTTTGCGCTCCCTTACCTGAAACGGTGTCCCTACTGGATCGCTCTGGAGGGGAGGGACACTCTGATCGCCCCGCTGGCAAAGGAGCTGGGGATCGCGCGTCTGGAAAGCTCCTGGTGCATGCTCCACGACGGAAAGACCTTCCCCGACGTGTCGGGATTCGATATCCGGAAAAGCGAAAACCTGCCGCGGTTTTTCGAGATCCTTTCGGCCTGCCACGCGGGCTTCCGGGACAACACCAACTACCGCCTGTGGTTCGGGGATTACGCCGCGCGGATCGGATGCGGAGAGACCGAGCTCCTTTTCCTTTACGACGGGGATACGCCGGTCTCCTGCGCCACGGTGAACGTCCGGAACCGGAAAAACGCGGTGATCGGGTCGGTTTCCACCCTGCCCGCCTACCGGGGCAGGGGCTTCGGCCGGGCGGTCAGCGCCGCCGCCCTCGGCCGTATCCGCGAAGCGAATCTCCAGGCCGCCCTTCAATGCTCGGAGGATTCTCTCGCGGCCTTTTACGAGCCGCTGGGCTTCGAAAAAGCCTTCCGCTGGATGATCGCCGAGCGCTGAGCCTCTCCCGTCCCCCATCCCCGGAAAAAAGCAAAAAAGCCGGCGCTTCCCGAAGGAAGCGCGGGACTTCTTTATTTGTCTCTTATTGTCCGTTGAAGAACTTGAAAAGCTTCTCCATATCGTTGTCGTCGTCTTCCGCAGTCTTCGCTGGCTCCGCCGGTTCTGCCGCGGCGCCCGGCTTGTCGATCCGGATGGTGGGATCGCTGTTTTCCAGGATGACGTCGGATTCGGACGGACCGGCTTTCTTTTCCACGCTCTTCGGGATCGCGCTTCCTTCGGGATCGTATTCCGAATTGCCTTCGTCGAACCCCGTGGCGATCAGGGTGATGCGGATCTCATCCTCCAGAGCGTCGTCAAAGGCCACGCCGAAGATGATGTTCGCGTCGTCGTCGGCTTCCTGCTCGACGATGGAGGCGGCCTTGTCGACTTCCTCCAGGCTGACGTCGGAGGAGGCGAAGACGTTCATGATCACGCCCTTGGCGCCCTTGATGGAGGTTTCCAGCAGCGGAGAATAGATGGCCATCTTGGCGGCCTCCTCCGCCTTGTCCTTGCCGGCCGCGCGGCCCACGCCCATGTGCGCGTAGCCCGCGTTCTTCATGACCGAGGAGACGTCCGCGAAGTCCAGGTTGATGACGCCGGGGACGTTGATGAGGTCGGAGATGCTCTGGATCGCCTGACGCAGAACGTCGTCCGCGATCTCGAAGGCGTTTTTCATGGAGATCTTCTGATCGGTGACGTATTTCAGTCTTTCATTCGGGATAACGATCAGAGAGTCGACTCTTTCGTAAAGCTCCTTGATACCCGCTTCGGCCTGGCGCATGCGGTTGGTGCCTTCGAATTTGAAGGGCTTGGTCACCACGCCGATGGTCAGCTTGTCCATGGTCTTGGCCGCTTCGGCTACCACGGGAGCCGCGCCGGTACCGGTGCCGCCGCCCATACCGGCGGTGATGAAGATCATATCGCCGTCCTTGATGGCGTCGGTGATTTCTTCGATGCTTTCCTCTGCGGCTTTTTTGCCGATCTCCGGCTTGCTGCCGGCGCCCATGCCGCGGGTGAATTTTTCGCCGATCTGAAGCTTGACGTTGGCGGAGGTGTGATCGAGCTGCATTTTATCGGTATTTATGGAAATAAACTCGGCGCTCTGCATGTCCAGCTCGACCATGCGCTTCACGGCGTTGTTTCCGCCGCCGCCGACACCGACGACCTTGATGTTTACCGGAGATACGTATCCCGCGTCGATCTCAAATGGTAGCATATTCTCTCTCCTTTGAATCTATGGCTTGGAAGAATGACACTCTCAAAATTCACTATATAGTATATTGCATTTCCCCCGAAATTTCAAGGGGCATTTTCAAAAAACTTCCCTTATTTTCCCGGGATCTTCACTTTTTCGTCAAAACCCGCCGAAAAAGAACGCCTTACGCGCCGGAGGATTCCTTCTCTCCGGTTTCTCCTCCCTCTTCCGGCGGAGTTTCTTCCGGTTCCCCGTCCCCGGTGCCTTCGGACCCGGTCCCGGATTCGTCTCCCGTTTCGGACTCCTGTCCGGACTCCGGTCCGGTCGCCGGTTCGGTTTCTCCGGTCTTTCCGGACTCGGGATCGGCGCTTCCCGGCTCGATCTCGATGTTGCGGCCCGCGGGATTGAGCTCCGGCGTGACATCGGAGGGAACGAAGCGGAGCTGTTCGCCCGCAAGCTCGATGCTTCCGGTGTCGGTGACGCCGAGCTTGCGGATCACCTCTTCCAGATAGATCGCCTTGCGTTCGAGATTCTCGGGCATGCCGGCGCGCACCAGGAACCTGCCCTCGTAGATGAACTGCAGGTCATACTCCTCGGTCAGATCCACGTCTCCCAGCTTTTCCAGCACGCCCTCCTTTTTCAGGGCGTCCACAAGGTTTTCCAGGGCGGTCACGCCGCTTTCATGCAGATCCGAAAGCCTGAGCCCCACCTTCGCCTTTTCCATCTTCAGCCCGTAGACCCGCGAAACCCCTTTGTAATCGTAACCCTCGCCGGCTTCCTCCACGATTTTTCCCTCGGGAGAGATCAGAAAGACCGCCTTCTCGGTATCGGCGGCAAAGCGCGCGGTGGTTTCCTCCACCTCGATGACGATGGTATCGGGAAGCTTGCGGCGGATGCGCACACGATCCAGATACGGAAGGCTGGAAAACATATACTGGATTCTGCCGTATTTGTTGAAAAGATAGAGGTTGTCCCCCTGCTTGAAGCCCGAGGCCGAAATGATTTCCTCCTCGGAATAAAGGCTCGCGCCGTAGACGCGGATCTGATCCACCTTGAAAAAGAGGGCGAACGCCAGGATCAGGATCACGAACACCGCGACCCCGGTCAAAACCGCATAGCCGTAGCCGAAGCTGCGGCTGTTGCGGATATCGGCCTTTTCCTTTTTGCGCTGCCGGTCCAGGATCCTGTTCCGTTTGCCGGAGCGCAGCGAATCGTATCGTTTCATAGTCGTTCCTTCCGCCGTCAGAGCGGCTCCACGTCGGCCCCCACCGAAGCGAGCACGCCGGCGATATCTTCGTATCCCCGTTCCACGTATTTCATATTGCCGATCCTGCTTTCGCCCTCCGCGGCCAGAGCCGCAAGGATCAGGGCGGCGCCTCCCCGGAGATCGGGCGCCGAAACGGCGGCGCCCCGGAGCTTTTCCACGCCGAACACCAGCGCGCTCCGTCCGAAAAGCCGGATATCCGCTCCCATGCGCGCCATTTCCGCGGTGTGACGGAAGCGGGATTCAAAAATCGTCTCGGTAAAGGAGGAAACTCCCTTCCCCTTCAGCGCCGTGGCCATCAGAACGGCCTGCGCGTCGGTGGGGAATCCCGGATAGGGCATGGTGCGCGCCGTGTAGGAGGGAGAAAAGACTCCCGTCCGCCGGATGAAGAGTCCTCCCCGATCGTGCCGGATCTCGCATCCCGCGCCGGCGAGGAGCGAGGTGACCGCAAAGAGGTGTCCGGGCACGGCGTCCCGCAGATAAAGCTCGCCTCCCGCCGCCGCAGCGGCGGAGGCCCAGGTCGCCGCGGCGATCCGGTCCGGCATGATCCTGTATTCCGCAGGGCGGAGGATCCCGCCTCCCTCGATATGTATCACCGAGCTGCCCTCTCCCCGGACCGCGACGCCCGCGCTTCTGAGAAAACGCGCAAGGTCTTCGATCTCCGGTTCCCGGGCGGCGTTGACGATCCGGGTGACGCCCGCGCTCCCCACGGCGGCCAGCATCAGATTTTCGGTGGCGCCCACGCTGGGAAACGCGAGATGAACGTCCCCACCCCGTCCTCTGCCGCGGCAGGCGATCCGCCCTCCGGCGTCGGACACCTCGTATCCCAGCGCGCGGAACGCCTTGAGATGCAGATCGATCGGCCGCGGACCAAGTTCGCAGCCGCCCGGTTCGGTCCGGCAAAATGCGCTATACCCGCGTCCTGACCAGAAGCGTCTTCCGGTCGAAGCCTCCTTCTCCCTTTTCGTAAAGGGTCATACGCGCGATAAGAAGCGGCGCCAGCTCCTCTTCCTTTCCGCGGGGATCGAAATCCCCGCCCGCAGGCGCCGCGGGATCCGGGGCGAGCTTCGCCCGCGCTTTTTCAAAAAACGCCGGGGCGATCCTTCCCGCGATATAATCCTCGTAAAGCGCTTCCAGCAGAGCGCCGCTTTCCGCCGGTCCGTTTTTCGCTTTCTTTTCCGGCTCCGACGCCGCCAAGCCCCTGGCGGCGCCGCGCACCGCGGCCTCGACCGCCGCCCGCGGGATCCCGTGCATGGCGCAGAGCCTCCGGCCGCCTTTGTTGAAACGGGAACAGACGAAAATCTCCTCCCGTCCCTTCTTCTTCCGCAGGACCATCCTGCTTTGGCATCCGCCGCAGAAAAGAAGCCCCGCAAAGGGCGTTTTCCCGGAGCTCCCGCGGGTGAGCTTCTGAAGCTTTCCACGCGCCGCCTCGAAATCCTTCCCGTCGATCAGCGGCGGATGGTCCTCCTCCCGGACGATCCGTTCGCCGGGAGCGGTCGAAAGGCGTCTTTTGTCCTTGAAGCTCTTGCCGACGGTCTTCCGGTACGTCCGCCGGCCGGTATAGACCTCGTCGGAAAGGATCCTGCGCACCGTCGCCCCGCTCCAGCAAAGCGAGGCGTTTTTCCTCCCCTTGTCCCGGGACGGCGTCGGGATCCCCTCCCGGTCCAGCCGGCGGGCGATCTCGCCCGGGCTTTCGCCCGAGAGGAAAAGGCGGAAGATCTCCTTCACGGTCGCCGCCGCTTCTCCCGGCGCAAGCCGTTTTCCGTCTCTTGCGTATCCGTAGGGCGGGGAAATCAGCAGATCTCCCTCCGCCATCTTGTGATAAAGCACGCGCCGGATCTTCCGGCTGTCCTCCTTGGCGCGCTGTTCGTGAAACCAGGCCTCCAGCGGGAAAAAATCCTCGTTGTATTCCTCGCTTTCAAAAAGCAGATCCACGCCGCATTTCCCCAGAAATTCCGTAAAGAGAAGGCTTTCGGTCAGATTCCTTCCCAGGCGGGAGGAATCCTTCAGCAGAACGGCGTCGATCTCGCCTCTCTCCGCCATCTCCCGCACGGCGTCCAGCCGCCGGAAATCGGTCCCGGTCACGTCGTCGTCCATGACGATCTTCACGACCTGCCCCAGATCCTTTTCCCGGGCGTAAGTCAGAAGCATATCCCGCTGCGTCTCGATCCGCTCGCGGTTTTCGCCGTTTTCATCACGGCTTTCGCGGCAGTAGACGAGAAGCCTTCCCGGTCTTTCCGGTTCTTTCTTTTTACTATACCACATTTTTACCGGAAAGAGAAGGATTATTTCGCTCGCTCCTCCCGATCCGGAGGATCTTTTCGATCAGCTTTTCCCGCGTATCCCGCGGCGCCGTCTCCCTCTGAAAGACGATCGCGACCGGTTCCTTCACCGTTCCCCCTCCCTTCGTCCTCTTTTCCCCATATGTATGTGATCCGGGGCTTTTCCGATGACCGGAAAGCCGGAAAGTCCGCGGGCATCAAAAAACGGCCGAGGGGCAGCGTTTTGTGACCGAACACAATATTTTGTGATTATCCTCTTGACTCTGACTAAATCTTGTAGTATGATGTAGAAGTTATGCGGGCCGCTCCGTTTTCGGCAGAGGCCCGCGCGCCGAAAAAACCTGCAAGGGGGGAATACGCCATGCGCATCGCCGGCTTTCAGAAGCTGACGCTTCTCGATTTC
>JAEEGL010423189.1_pt1 | contig 10631 bp, 7 predicted proteins | sample 9134231 | NCBI WGS metagenome assembly JAEEGL01 (sample SAMN16246548, study PRJNA631951) | gut metagenome | biome: gut microbiome; feature: rumen; material: fiber-attached | host: Bos | place: Iran: Karaj | collected 2018-10 | reverse complement strand
TGTACGACAATCTCACGGGCATCCAGTGGGGCAAAAAAGCCGATCCGTTCGGTTGGACCGTAGAGGTCGGTTGACTGCGTACCGGAGAGGCTGCCGCTGGATAAGCGGCGGCCTCTTTTCGAGTCGATTCATGATTTTCGCTTGATCGCGGGGGAGAAAGTTAACGATGAAAAAATGGCTCGGCAAAATGAAAGAAAAGACGTCTTTGTTTTTGCGCGTCTCCCTCGCTCTTTTCTTTTTTGCGCTCATCCTTCACCTCATATTCCGTCTTTTCCCTCCGTTCGCCGATTTCTTCAATTTACGCGTTTCCTCCTGGATCCGCGCGTTTTTCTCCTATCTGACCTACCTGCTCCCGTTTTCTCTTGCCGAAACGGTGGTGCTTTTCATGCCGTTCGCCGTTTTTCTCATCGTATTCATCCCTTCCTGCATGATCTTCAGTTCGGGGAAAAAGGCGGACGCGCTCCGGAAAACGGCCGCTCAAAAACGGGCGGCGGAAGAAGCCGTCCGCGCTTACAGGGAAGAGAACGGCCGGGGAGAGCCGGCGGACGCCTCCCCGCGGGGGGATCTTATAACAACGGACCGGACCTCCGCCCCCGGTTCGACGGCCTCGCCCGAAGAAGTCTTTCTGCCCGAGGAGATCGAAGCGGACGGCATTGAAAAAAAGGCCGATAAACGCCTCGCTTTCATTCTCGGCAATCTGTTCGGAGTCGTTTTGCTGTTTTACAGCACTTTCGTCCTCTCTTTTTCCGCGGGCTATCTCGGCTCGACTCTGGACAAAAAACTTTCTCTCGACCGGCGGCAAGTCGCCAATATGGAACTGTATACGACCGCCCGCAAACTTCTGGAAGAGATCGACCCGCTTTTAGACGATATCTCTTTCGCCAAAGGGGGCGCCAGTCAAATGCCCTATACCAGAGACGAATTGAATTCACTTTTGAACGGGGCGTATGAGAAAGCCGCGGTCAAATACGACTATCTTCCCGTTTTGCGTTCCAAGCTGAAATATATCTCGCTCAGCGATCTTATGACGTATACGCATATTTCCGGGATATACAGTTATTATACCGGGGAGGCGAACGTCAATATCAACTACCCCGATTACACGCTCCCTTTCACCGCCGCGCATGAGATGGCGCACCAGCGCGGCGTTTCGCGCGAGGACGAGGCGAGCTTCACCGCTTTTCTCGTCTGTATGGAGAGCGACGACCCGTATATCCGGTACAGCGCCTGCCTCAGCGTATTCGACTACGTTTCTTCCGCGCTGTATTCCGCCGATCTGTCCCTTTACAGGTCGATCTACGCGTCTCTCGACAGACGCGTTCTGTTAGAGGAGATCGCTTTCAGCGAGTTTTTCGACAAATACCGCGATTCGACCGCCAGCAAGGTCAGCAATACCGTAAACGACACCTACCTGAAACTGCAGGGGCAGACGGAAGGCACCAGATCTTACGATCTGGTGGTAGATCTTGCCGTCGCGTATTTCAGAGGAGACGAGGGGACAGATGACCGTTAAACAAAAGAAAAAAGGACTTGCCGTTCGGCTTTTGCTACTGACCGCTCTGCTCTTTCTCGCCTCGGTCATCCCCGCGGAAGGAGAAAGCGGGGAATACCTCTTTTTCAACGATTCGCTATGGGCGGGCGTGTCTTATGAAACGATCTACGACGAATACTACATTCCCGCCTCTTTTTTTCTGTCTTTCTCTCAGGTCGAGATGAAGTCCGATCCTCTTTTGGGGACGCTCCTGCTCGACCGGGGCGGATCCGGCTCCATCTCCTTTGATTTTGATTCGGAGACGGGATACACCCCCTCCGACGGTTTTTTCCGGTGCAAGACCTATCTGCTCCGGGGCGGGGAACGTTTTCTGCCCGCGCCGGTCACCTGCGCTTCGCTCGGGCTTACGCTTGAGATCTCACCCGAAGACCGCGCCGTCCGCGTCAGCGATACTTCCGCCCGCTTATCGTTCGCGGATCTGATCGCCGACCCTTACGGGGGCAAACAGGACCCTCCCGGTCCTTCGACTCCCGTCTTCCCGCCCGACGGGAAAGGGACGATTCCCGTTTGTCTGGTGATCGACCGGCCCGATCCCGCTTTTCTTCCCGTTCTTTCTTCATACGGCGTGAAAGCGGTCTTCCTTCTTCCCGCCGCGGATATCGGCAAAGAAGCGTCCTTTTTATCCGAGATCTGTTCTCTCGGCCATCAGGTCGCTTTTGTTCCTGACGCTTACGATGAAGCGGGTATCGCGGAAGAATTGGAGGGATGCAACGCCCTGCTTTGCCGTTTGACGAAGACCCGCTCGCGCTTCCTGTATATTCCCGGTCTTTCCGGTACGTTCGAAAAGCGGTTTTACGAATTGTATTCCTCGGGCTATCTTCTTGCGCCGGACGGGATCTCTTCCTCCGCGTATTATTATTCTTCCGACGCTATGCTTTCGGCGCTTTTGTCGAACGGCGGGGGCGTGATCCGTTTTTCCGCCGGTTCCGCGTGGCTTTTGGACGAGGTGCTCTCCAAAACGGAGAGCGGGGAGACCCGTTTTTCTTTCTCGTTTCTGACGCCCGCCGTCTGTCTGCAAGGCGTTTTACCGCATTGACTGAAAGGAGTCTCCTCCCATGAATGAAAAAAAGAAGATCCTCATCGTAGAGGACGAGCAGAATATCGCGACGCTTCTCGCGTTTCACTTAAAAAAGAACGGGTATGATTACGATATCGCGTCCGATGGGGAAATGGGCCTTCAAAAAGCCCTCGCCGGCGATCATGACCTGATCCTGCTCGATCTGATGCTCCCCAAAATGGATGGGTTCGAGGTATGCCGCAAACTGCGCGAGAAAAAAGCGACGCCCGTCATCATAGTCACCGCCAGAGAGGAAGAGGTCGACAAGATCCTCGGGTTCGACACCGGCGCGGACGACTACGTCACAAAACCCTTTGAGATCGACACGCTCATGGCGCGCATCCGCGCCAACATACGGCGCTATAACAACGAGGTAGTCGAGGCTCCCGTCTCTTCCAACCGCATCGTTGTGCGCGATCTGGTGATCGATCTCGATAAATATTCCGTCACCAACGCCTCCCGCCCGATCTCTCTGACAAAAAAAGAATACGAACTCCTTGTTTTTCTTGCCCAGAACCCGGACGTTCCGTTTTCCCGGGAGGCGTTGCTGGAAAAAGTCTGGGGATACGGCGACTTTTACGGGGATATCCGGACGGTGGACGTCACGATGCGCCGCATGCGCGAAAAACTGGAGAACGATCCTTCTAATCCCGATTACCTGATGACCAGGCGCGGGACCGGATATTATTTTCACGTCTGACATTCCATTCCCAAAAGGAAGGGCCGGTATATGTATCGCAGCATATATTTCAAGATCGTCGCCATTTTTTTCGCTTTTATGATCGCGGTCATGACTGTCGTAGGCGCCATTTTGGTCAACGGGGTCTTCCGCTTTTATTCCGGGGAGTTCTATAAAAAAATGGACGCCCTTTTTTCGGAGGGTTCCGAACTCCGCGCCGATCTTTCCGGCGCTCTTTCCTCGGCGGATTTTGCCGAAAAGCAAAAGGAGATCCTGCTCGCCTACGGCTCCTCGGTCGGGCTCGACGCGCAAAGGAATTTCTTTGTCTGCGATATGAACGGGAACGTTCTTTCTTCCTCTTCTTCCGAAACGACGACGGTCGCGAAGACCCCGAACCTTATCTCCGCCATGTCGGGCGAAACGGGAAAAGAGTTCCGTTTCGCGTCGGGATATGCCGACTACGCGCTTCCTATTACCGTCGGCGACGCGGCTTGTATCGTTTATTTGTACGACACGCAGGAAGAGACCGAAGCCCTCTGCTGGGAGATATTCACGATCATTCTTCAGGCGTTGCTTGTCGGCCTCATCCTTTCCGCTCTCCTGTCTTTCATTCTTTCGCGGACGATCACCTCGCCGATCCGCAACATCACGCGGGGCGTCCGCCGCGTGGCGAAAGGGGATTTCACCCTCCCGCTCAAAACGTACAGCAAGGACGAGATCGGGTTGCTGACCGACTCGTTCAACGAGATGAGCGATACGCTCAACCGCACGCTCAAGGACGTTTCCGGCGAAAGAGAAAAACTCGAAACGGTTTTCTCCTATCTGCAGGACGGCGTGCTCGCCTTTGCGGAAGACGGATCGATCCTCAACAGCAACAAAAGCGCGTCCGCCCTTTTGGGGAGCGCTTTCCGTGACGGCTTGACATGCGGAGAATTATTGGAGCTTTTGGCTTTGGATTCTGAAAAATCCTCCGGGGTCAGAGAAAGGAACAAAGACGCGAACAGCGAAAGAAAAACCTTCCGCGACGTGTCATTCCGCACAAAAGCCCTCGACATCGATATCGGACCTTTCCGTTATCCGGAAAACAACACGCTCAAAGAGGGGACGCTCGTCGTTTTACACGACGTGACCTCCCGCTACGAGCTTGACAAATCGCAAAAAGAGTTCGTCGCGAACGTCTCCCACGAACTGCGTACCCCGCTGACTTCCATCAAGGGCGCGACCGAGACGCTTTTGGAATATCCGGATCTCGAAGCGCCCATGCGGGATAATTTTCTCAAGATGGCCGCGGAGGAATGCGACCGCATGCTTCGTCTGGTGACCGATCTGCTGACTCTTTCCAGACTCGACAACAATAAGACGCGGTGGAAGATCGTTTCTTTCGACATGCGTCAGGCGCTTCTGCACGTCTGTAAGGTCATGCAGGTCGAAGCCTCCGAACACGGTCATTCGCTTTCTCTTCACATGCCGGATTCCATCTCCCCGATGACGGGCGATCTGGAGCGGCTGGAGCAGGTCCTCATCAACATTGTTTCCAATGCGGTCAAATATACGCCATACGGAGGGGAGATCAAGATCAACGCCCGCGAATCGGACGGATTCGTTTCGATCTCTGTTTCCGACAACGGCGCCGGTATCCCGAAAGAAGACATCCCCCGTCTTTTTGAAAGGTTTTATCGCGTTGAAAAAGCGCGGAACACCGAAGCCGGCGGGACCGGGCTCGGTCTCGCCATCGTCAAGGAGATCGTCAACGCGCACGGGGGCACGGTGCGCGTCGAAAGCGAACTCGGCAAGGGGACGACCGTCACGGTCCTTCTCCCCGTGAAAACGACCTTGAAGTGATCGATCGCGCCGGGCGGAAAGGAGGTTATTTTTTGTCCCGCAAAACGAAAGACGTCTTGCAGAATATCATTCTCTACGCTTTGCTTTTGGCAATGGTCCTTCTGGCCCTTTCCTATTTTTTGGAGATCCGTGCGATGCAGACCGGAAAAGAGACGGTCTCTCTGGAAAAAATGTGGCTGTTGACTGACGGGGATGACCGCGTACGTACGGTCTCCGTCTCCGACGGTTTGGTCCTTCCTTCTTTTATGGGCTGTAAGCGCGAAGACGGGGAAATGATCGGCGTCAGCGGCGACCCGAAGTTTATTGCCTCGCTTTACGGTCGGTTCTCCGACTATCTTTCGGCATGGTTCGGGAACGGTTATTCCTGTTCCCGTCTGGACGACAAAACCGGAAAAGACGGTTGGGAAGCGGCGCTTTCTTCCGACTGCTTCCTGTTTGTCCGCTATTATGACGCGCTTCCTTTTCCCCTGATCTATCAATTCCTTTCCGAAAAAACGCTTTCCGATCCGGCGGCGATCTCATTGGGCGACGTTGTTTCAGTCAAAGACCTTTTGGTCGGGATCGATGAAAGAGGAGTCACCCGCGTGCTGACCCGCGGAAACGGCTATTACGCTTCCTTTTCACCGCTTTTGCCTGAAAACGCCGTTCATCTGAGTCCCTCTCTCCTTTCGTCTTTTTCCGGTTCTGCCGGTTTATACGCTTTCCGGTTCTCTACCTCCGCGGAATATCCCGATCTGGAGGAGGGAACGGTTTTGTCCGAATCCGTTCCGTCTTTTCCTCTCTTGAAGATCGGCGCGACGTCTGACGCTTCTTTTCCGGATGACGGGGCTTCTTTCGATTCTCTCCTGGCTCTTTTTGACGCCGATCCCTCCTTCGTGAACCGCTATTCCGAACAGGACGGTAAAACGGTCTGGATCGCCCCGGATTTCCGTATTGAGTGGACGGAGGGAGGTTATTTTTCTTTTACGACCTCCGAGGCGGGGAACGGGCTTTCTTTTGAGAAGATATTCGGATATTCCGCCGCGAGCGGGAAATATTCGCTTTATGAGAGCGTACGTCTGCTTTCCTCTTTTGCCATCAGTCTTTCTGATATCTTCATTCCGTCGCTTTCCCCCGGAGATCTGCAGATCTGCGGCTTGTATACCGACGGAGACGGCAACACCGTTCTTTCGCTCGATCTGTGCTGTTCGGGGCTTCCGATCGTGCGCGCGGGGAACGAGGGAAGACCGTCTGCGCTGAGCTTCGTATTCCGCGACGGCGCTTTGCTTTCCGTCAGGTTCAGCGCGGTCGGTTTTTCAGTCGACGCCGGGCAGGGAAGACCCTCCTTTTCCTCCGCCTGGATCGCGCGTCATTCTTCCGTGACGGGCGGCCCGTTCTCTCTTTCGCTCGTTTACCGTCTGACCGACGACGGGTCCCCGGCTTCCGTGCCCGCGTCCTGGTTTTATGAAAAGTCCCTTGCGCCGGGAGGTGAAAAAGATTGAATCATACTGCCTTGAAACGGTTTCTGATCGTCCTTTTTCTCCTTGTCGACGCGGTTCTCGCTTTTCTGTTTTTTGACTTCCGGAGGCAAAAGGATTTTATTCCTTTGGACACGATCGGGAGATCGGTCGCCATTCTTTCCGAAAAAGGGCTTACGGTCCCCGAAAGCGCCGTTCCGTCCGCGGTGACGAATATGACCGTCGAAATGGGAAAAGTCGACTCCTCCTATTATGAAAAAATCGCGGATCACGTTTTCGGTGAAGGGAACTACCGTACGCGGATGACCCTTGACCTTGTCGCTATGGAATCCCTTTCGACCGGAGACCTTCTCTCTTTCGGAGACGGACTCTCTTTCTCGTTTTATTCGGGAGGAGAAGAGAACGTTTTCTACGTCTCCGGGGAAGAATTGGCTCCACCCGATGACGGAGCGCTTTTGACCGAAGTTGACGCCGCGCGCGTAAAAAAAGCGCTTTCCGGATTTTTCATGTCGGGATACGACTTTTCCGTCCGGTCCGCTGTGCTCTCCGGCGATTACGCCTATTTGTCACTGACCGAATCGACCGCGGGCAGGGAGGTCGTCGGCACGGGACTGCTGTGCGTCCTTTCTTCCGCGGATTACGCGCCCGTAGCCATGAAAGGGAACTGGTTGTTTCTTCCGCCCGATTCGTCGGTCATTTCAGGCCTGTTCAGTCAGATCGACGTGCTGTTTTTCGAGGCGGAGAACCGCGGGACCTTATTTGAGGACAGTTCTTCTCCCGTTTCCGCTCTCGTCGAGTCCTACGCGCTTTTCCGGAACAGCGGGAACACCGAGTATTACCTTATCCCCTCTTGGGAGATCCTTTTCGAAGACGGTTCTTCTCATCTCTATAACGCGGTAAACGGCAATTATATTTCCCGTCGCGAATATGTAAACTAATTGTAAATAATAGTCTTGATGTGTGGATTTTTCATAAATAATAAAATAATATTATAAAGTACTCTCCTCGTTTGCGAATTATTACAGGTTGCCAGGAGCACCCGGACAGGAGTCTTGCGGATAATGGATTGTTATGTCATCAACGGCGGTAAACCGTTGATCGGTAAAATAAATGTCGGCGGCATGAAAAATGCCGCTCTTCCGATTTTGTTCTCGACCATTCTTGTAAACGATCGCTGTGTGGTGGATAATCTGCCCGACATCAGCGACGTTTCTCATACGCTTGAAATATTGACGAGCATGGGCGCTATGGTGCGCCGGCTTACAAAACACTCTGTCGAGATCGACACAAAGCCCGTCAAAATGGGTTCCGCCCCGTTCGATCTCGTCCGGAAAATGCGCGCGTCCTATTATATCATCGGTGCTGAACTCGGTAGATTCGGAAAATCGCGCGTCGCTTATCCCGGCGGTTGCGATTTCGGCATCCGTCCCATCGACCAGCATATCAAAGCGTTCGAAACGCTCGGAACGACCGTCACGGTCGAGAACGGCACCATCGACGCCGTCACGGACGGCGGGCTTCTCGGCAATCAGATATTCTTTGACGTCGTTTCCGTCGGCGCGACGATCAACGCCGTTATCGCGAGCGTCTGCGCGAAGGGCGTCACAGTGATCGAAAACGCGGCGCGTGAGCCTCATGTCGTCGATCTTGCGAACTTTTTGAATACCTGCGGCGCCAACATCACGGGCGCCGGGACCGACGTCATCAAGATCAAGGGCGTTCCCTCCCTGCGCGGATGCGAGTACGCCATCATTCCGGATATGATCGAGGCGGGGACCTATATGATGGCCGCCGCCGCCACCGGCGGCAATCTGTTCATCGGAAACGTCATCCCGAAACACCTGGAGTCCATCACCGCGAAACTGCAGGAGATGGGCGTCGAGGTCATCGACGGGGATGATTTTGTTATCGTGTCTTCTCCGGGCGGTCTCAATGCCATACGCGTCAAGACCCTGCCGTATCCCGGATTTCCCACCGACATGAACCCGCAGATCTGCGCGCTTCTCGTTCAGGCAAAGGGGACCAGTTATTTGACCGAAGGGGTTTGGGACACGCGTTTCCGTTATATCGGCGAATTGAAGCGGATGGGCGCTTCCATTACCGTCGAGGGACGCACCGCTTCGATCGAAGGTCCCGTCTCTCTTTCCGGTACCACCGTTCGCGCCGTCGACCTTCGCGCCGGGGTCGCGATGGTCATCGCCGCCCTTTCCGCGCGAGGAAAGACGGAGATCGAGGACATTTATCACATCGAGCGCGGCTACGAAGATATCGTCGGCAAACTCTCCGGCGTCGGCGCCGATATAAAAAGGATCACGCGTCCCGGCGGATTCGAAAACTCCCGTATGGCATAAAAAAAGATCAACGGCGGACCTGAAAAGGTCCGCCGTTTTTTTGCTTTGTCCCCGGAAAAAGGGCATAGGCCGGGCTTTTTATGTTTTGTTCCCGTTTCCCGCGATAAACTGCGCGTCATAGTCCCCGCAGGAAACGAGGTCCGCCTTGGGCGCTTCGACGATCAAAAACCATCCCGCCATATCGCACGTGAACGCCTCGGGGTCGTTCAACTGTTTTACGTACATGCAAAAGGATCGTCCGTCGCAGAAGACGCCGGAAACGCCGAACCGGAAAGATCCGCTGCTCGCTTCCTTATAGGCAAGGATCAGCGTGTTCCCGGAAAAAAACTTTTCGTCATATCCGGCCGTTGCCTCGCGGAAAGACGGCTCTTCATCATATCTCCCGCTAAAATTCGCGAATTCCGAGTATTTATCGATAAAACGGTCGAGTTCCTCTTTCGAACCGATCTTAAAAACGGGGAGATGTTGGATCGAAGAGAAGTACAGTTTCTCTCTGTTTAAACATCCCGCGGCCAGCGCTTCCGCGTGATCTCCGTACGCGTACGCCGTTTTCGCCGGATAGCTCCTTTTTGTCATGGCTTTTGGAAAAAACAGGTCTTCGATCTTCTGCCTTTCCGTTTCGTCCGCGGGGTAGGTCTCCGATCTGCTTGTCAAGCCGATAAATACGTTTTCGTCCGGTATGTCGTAGGTCGAAAGGATCAGCTTCATCTCTTCGATCGTGGCGCCCTTCAGTTCGTCGATCTCTTCCCTTGTTTTGTTCCGGTTCGTACCTTCCGTCAAGCCGCAAAGATAACCGTCGGGCGAGATCTGCCAAACGTACAGTTCCAGACCTTTGAAGGTCGACAGACCGAAATATTCCGGGAACTTTTCCCGTAAGACGTTCAACGGGTCCTTTTCTTCTCCTTTGATCGCGGAAAAGTGGTTTTCCGCTTTCTTCAGGCATCTCATCTTCTGGTCCTCCGTGCCTTCATAGTGAAAGATCCTGTCCCAGATATCTTTTGGATACTCGGAACGGATGCTTTCTTCATAATACGAGCCGTCGCGCGGCTCACGGATCTCAACGGCTCTGTAAAGCCCCTGTCCGTCGGAGGACGAAACGTCGAACCGGAGGATCGCCGGGGCGTGCGAACCGCGTTTTACGTCGAACCCGCGGGGAGAAGATCCGTTTTCTTCATATTCTTCGAAAAGGACCCAGGCGTAGACCGTCGCCGTGTCTTCCGATCTTTCGACCTTCAGGATATCGGCGTCGACGGCGAAAAATGAATCCCCGTCCGTCATTTTCCCGTACTTTTCTTCCAGAGCCCTTTCCACGGACGGGGCAAGTTCGGCGAAAAGAGAAGTGCGGTCAACTTTCGCGGGGGGATCGGTCAACAAAAAGACCGCGAGAACGACGCAGGCGATCAATCCGAGCAGAACGATCCAGAACGCGGGCTTTTTGTAATGCAATACGCTTTTTATCCTTTGCTTGACGCCCGTTTCTCCGAACGCGAGCGGGCAGGCGGAGATCCTTTTGGTCGGCGCGCAGCAGTTGAGCAGTGCTTGCGTATAATCGGAAATGCCGTTCTTGTCCATATTCCGGATCACTTTTTCGTCGCACGCGGTTTCGATATCCCGGCAAAGAAGGATATACGCTGCCCAGCAGAGCGGATCGAACCAATAAAAAGCCAAAAACAGAAATCCCAGTGGCTTCCAT
>JAEEGL010412215.1_pt1 | contig 10631 bp, 8 predicted proteins | sample 9134231 | NCBI WGS metagenome assembly JAEEGL01 (sample SAMN16246548, study PRJNA631951) | gut metagenome | biome: gut microbiome; feature: rumen; material: fiber-attached | host: Bos | place: Iran: Karaj | collected 2018-10 | reverse complement strand
GTGCCGGAGCTGACAGGCGAGCACGTTTTACATCAGCATTTTCCGGTCTGATGTCAAAGAGTTTTAATGCCTGCTGAAAAGCGAAGGCCGGCTGCACTTTTTCTCCTTTTATGTCAGACAGCGGTCTGATCATAATCAATTGGTCGTTTGGAAGGCTAAGGGCATGATAGACGGTCGAATACTCCCTCCAGAGCTCTGTCTCTCCGCCTCCAATCATCAGCTTATGTTCTGCCAGAGTATCTTTTTCTTCCTCTGTAAACAGTCCGGCAGGCGCTTCTGATCCTGGAAGGCGATCGTCTGAACAGCCAAGTACAATCAGCTTCCGTATATTTCTTCTTCGCATACGATCAAAATCTCCTGCGGAAACCCTGTCGAGTGCGACCGGAATCAACCCGATATCATATTGGGCAAACATGGTGTGCAGCAGCATCCGGAACGCTTCTGCTGTAAGCTCTTTGCCGCCAAGTATTGAAGATACCTGAAGAACAGCGCCGGAACAGATATCCCACAGCTGTTGATATTCTGCCTGGAGCTCCATACGATTGCTTCCCTGAAGCAGACGGGCTCTCCGCTTCATGTGTTTCGCAAGCTCCGCTCTCTCTATAAACTGTTTAAGCGCGTTGACCTGCTCTATCGCTGTCCGCGCTTCTGTGACCAGCTTTTTCAGCAAGAGGAGCGGTTCCGCCACCAAATGCCTTGTCCGGTTTATTCTTCTCAGTTTATCCTGAGTTTTATTTGTTTCTTTTTTTCCATAGCCGTCCGGGTGCTGAGTCCACGGGCTTTTTCTCATCCAATCCTGTGCCTTCAGCTGCCATTTATATATATATGCACAGAGTTCGTCACATTGCTCCTCGCTTAATCCATTCAGGCCGCAGCGCAGATAGGTCGTTACATCATGATAATCCCAGTTCCCCAGTACAATATCATAAGCACTTTCCAACCAAAGCGGGAGCGGTTTGTTCAGAAAGGAATCCCGTCTGCTCACGAACAGAGGAATCGCATATCGCCGGAAACAGCTTTCCAGCATGACCCGATAATCTTCAAATCCCCTGACTGCAATCGCAATGTCACGCCAACGCAGTCCCTCGTCCCGGACAGAATTCAATACAAGTTCCGCCGCGGCTTCACACTCTTCTCTCGGGTTCCTGGCTTGAATCAAACGTATTTCATCAGTATGCTGGTACTTTTCACCGCAATCAAAACGGAACATATTATCCGTGAAGATACGGAGTGCAGATCCACGTTCCTCACACTCAATCAGCTTTACTTCTACTTTTCTTCCACATTCCTCGGCAATAGTTTTCAGCCTATCCATTGCCATTCTAGATGGCAGCAGATACTCTTCGCAGTTTTCTTTCCGATCTCCGTCAAGACAGATTGTGAGAGCAACCTGCCGTTGTGTCATCGCTTTCAGGACGGCCAGCTCCAGGCCCGTAAAATCGATAAACCCATCAACATAGACCCTGTCAAAATTACCAAGTCCATACTCCAGGATCTGTTTGGCGAGCAGTTCCAGAGGATCCTCTGACGTTGCGCCGGCGCGTGAAACCACGGTGTCATAGGTGTCATTAATCAGCGCTATTTCGCGCAGCTTTTCTGAAAGCAGTCCGTCCGTTTCATTGGAAATATCAAGAATCCGCCCGCTATTCGCACCTGCTGATCGAAGCCGGTCAATTTCTTTAACCAGGAGCATCTGAAGCTCAACATGCTCCACGGCGGTAGCATAGTGCATCAGAAACGGCTGAATCTCTTTTAATGCGGATGACATACACAGGAGTTTTCCGGCCCGATCCATCCTCGGCACAGCTTCCCCTCCGTACTCACCCATACTCCAACGCGCGAGCCCGGTAAAACTCATTACCTCGGCATACAAAGAGAGTCTGTCTCCACATAGCCTGCAAAGCTCTCTTTCTGCCTCATGGCTATACTGCTCCGGCACGATGAGAAGACAATGCCCTTTTCCACGTTCAACCGCATCCTGAATTTCCCGGTATATGAATGCAGTTTTTCCGCTTCTGGCTTTTCCGATAACAAGTCGCATATTACTTCCTCTTCTGCTGCTTTTTTTCCATTCTATCTCAGAGATGTAAAAAAAGCAACTGTATCCGTTTTTCAAAGCATATGGCATGAAAACAGTTCTTGAATTCTGATGTCATGTCATCTATAATGGCAGACAAGCCAATACTGTGATAAGGGGTGTTAATTATGAATATTATCTGTTTTGATCTTGAAGGGGTTCTGGTTCCTGAAATATGGATCGCCTTTTCCCAGGTCAGTGGTATTCCTGAGCTCAGCCGCACAACCCGTGATGAACCGGATTACAGCAAACTGATGAAATGGCGAATGGGTATTCTCCGCGAACATGGTCTTGGCCTGAAGGAAATTCAGGACACCATCGCAAAAATAGATCCGCTTCCTGGTGCAAAAGACTTTCTGGATGAATTACGCAGTTTTTCTCAGGCTGTAATTGTCAGCGATACATTTACTCAATTCGCCGGGCCTCTTATGAAAAAACTTGACTGGCCAACGTTGTTCTGCAATGAGCTTGTCGTCGGTTCTGACGGTATGATTGAGGACTTTCATCTCCGTATTCAGAACACAAAGCTTTCAACTGTGAAGGCATTCCAGTCCATCGGTTATGATACAATCGCTGTCGGAGACAGTTATAATGATCTGGACATGCTGAAAGCAAGCAAGGTTGGGATCCTGTTCCGTTCAACTGAGAGCATCAAACATGATCATCCGGAGCTGCCCGCCTGTGACAGCTATGATGATCTGATGCGGCTGATCAAAGAAGCCTTATAATCAGCATATCATATTCATTTCTGAAAAAGAGTCGGGAGGGAGCCGCAGTATATGCAGATCCCTCCCGGTATTTTTATGCTGTTAAGCAAAGCCTGAATAAACCGTTCCGTCAGTTTTCACTCATTTCCTGCAAGCCGGCTTCATCCATACATACTCGGATTGCGAAGCATTAAATCAGCACCTTTTGTCTTCAGCCATTGTTTTGCATCCTCGAAGTCCGGCATAACCCGCCTGACTTCCGTCCAGAACGCTGGCGAGTGATTCATATATTTCCTGTGGCAGAGCTCATGAACCACAACATAATTTCGTACGTTTTCCGGCGAAAGCATCAGAAGACAGTTGAAATTCAGATTGCCCTTTGACGAACAGCTCCCCCACTTGCTTTTTTGACTTCTGATCGTTATTCTCCCATAACTGACACCGATGATTTTCGCAAAATAAGCAGTTCTCGCCGGAAAATCTTTTTTTGCTTCGAGGGCAAGCGACCTGAGCTCCGTCTCCGTCAGTACCTGTAATTGTTCCCTCCGCTCTGTGAGATTTAACGCTTTCTGTCGTTGTCTCTCAATCCAGTCAAGATGCTGTTCGGCAAACCTTCTGATTTCCCGATCGCTAGCAAATAACGGCGCGCGAAGCACAATCTCACCGTCTCTTCGGACAGAGATCGACAACGACCTCCTATTGCTTCTAATAACAGAAATGTTTATCATGAGTAGATATCATTTGTGTCTACCAGCACGATTGTAATCTCCATTGTTTCTCCGTCGCGCCAGATACTGAATGTCATTTCATCGCCTACGGAAAACTGGTTCTTGATCTCGTTCACTTCCGAAGTCGTTGTGACCGGTGTTCCGTTTACAGCCGTAATAATATCCCCGGGCTTTATCCCTTTTGCCTTTGCATCCGAACCTTCACTGACTGCAGAAACATAGAGTCCTTCAGGAAGCTCATACGTCTCAGCTGCGTTATCAGGAATTGCTCCAACCGTGATACCGATAGCAGGGCGCCCCTTAACCTCTCCGTCCCGCACAAGAGCGTTTACGATTTCACAGACCGTCGATGATGGGATAGCAAAGCCGATTCCTTCGATGCTGGAATACGAAGACATCATTTTCATATTGGTGATCCCGACTACCTGCCCAAACCGGTTGAAGAGAGCGCCTCCTGAGTTTCCTTCGTTAATTGCCGTATTAGTCTGGAGAAGCGTCATACTGCGTCCGTGATAGTTCATTCCTCTTTCGATGGCAGAGATTATCCCATCTGTCAGCGTGTTTCGGAAACTTTCTCCCAGTGGATTTCCTATCGCCGCTACATAGTCTCCGACTCGCAGGCTGGAACTGTCACCGAACTCAGCAGGAACAAGCCCATCTGCGTCAATTTTCAGAAGCGCGATATCGCTGATTGCATCCGCTCCAATCAGTTTTGCCTCATATACCGAATCATCTGCCAGCGTAACGGTTGCGCGGGTGCAGTTTTCAATGACATGGGTATTTGTGAGAATAATGCCGTCAGTCGAAAGAACAACTCCGGATCCCCAGTTGTACCCGATGCTGTTTCCCTCATAAGCCGAGATCGCAACAATCCACGGGGAGCATTTTTCGTATATTTCCTGAAGTCCCAGTTCATCTCCGGTTGGTTTCATCAGGGACATAATGTAGTCCGGTCTCCGGTCGACCCGGTCGATGGAAACAACTGTTTTATCCGACTCTACTGACTGATAATACTGCTCAAAGAACTCCTTCGGGCTTGAAGGCATCTCATCCTTTTCTTCCGAAACCGGCGGGATGCTTCCGCTTCCGTTCGCTCCCACTTTCTGGAGCGCCAAAGAGCTTGCCGCAATAGTAAGCATCAGAAGAAAGACAAAACCGACGATCCGTATTGGAGTCAGTTTAAAACCATCCCGATTATTCTTTTTCACTTCATGCTGCTCCGGGATTTGCTTTGCTTCCCGGTTGCTTTCCTCAGAAATCAAAGGAGCATACCAACTCTGTGTATTATACCAGTTATTGCTCATAACGCTCTTTCATCCTAACTTTATTTGTTTTCTGCCAAAGGCAGTGTAAAGACAAATTCTGTCATTCCGTCTTCGCTGCGAACCGCAATATCCTCATCGTGCGCATTGATAATGGTCTTGACAAGATACAGGCCAAGTCCAACCCCTTCCTTATCAAGGTTTCTGGAACGGTCAGACTTATGGAAACGATCAAAGATGAAAGGAAGGTCGTCTGCCGGGATCGTCTCGCCATAGTCTTTAATGGAAACATAAGCCTTTCCCATATCCTTGTACAGGCGGATAATCAGGCAGCTTCCCGGCGCCGCAAACTTTACCGCGTTGTCCAGAAGATTATATACGACTCTCGTTATGGCATCTTTATCCGCAAAAACCATGATATGACTCTCTGGAAGTTGTGGATCCACATCCAGTTTCTTCTGTGTAGCACGGTTTTCAAAACTCAGCATAATCTGAAGCAGCAGCTCTGTAAGATCAAAATTGCTTCTGCGCGTGGTATCCTGCGCGCTGGAACGCATTCTGGACACATCCAGCATATCTCTTACCAGTCTTGACAGACGTCTTGTTTCGTCGCGTATGGAAAGCAGATACTTCTGTTCTTCATCTTTTGGAATCGTCCCATCAAGAATTCCATCTGCGAAACCCGCGATAGTAGTCATCGGGGTTCGCAGTTCATGTGAAATATTCGCTATGAACTCGCTGCGCCTGTTTTCCGCCTGTTCAAGGGAATCCGCCATTTTATTGAATGAATCAATCAGTGCACCCATTTCATCTGTCGTATCCTGCGTCTGCTTGACCCGGACGGAAAAATCGCCGCGTGCGAACTTTCTAGATGCGGCAGCTATCTCATCCAGCGGTCTGGCCATTCTTTTCGTATAGACAAGAACAAAAAACAGTGAGATGAGTGATACAATGAAGAGTGCGGTCACCGACCATGTCAGATAATTTGTCCAGGTTCCAAGCATATTCTCTATTTCGGAGCTCACGAAACAACATCCAAGGATATTCCCGCTTCCCTCATCAACAATCTGTCTTGCTGCAATATAACGTTTTTCAGGATAAATCCCGCCGAGACTGGTGAGCTGGTCCAGGCTTCCGAATTCCAGCTGCTGCATAACAGTCTCCGGTACCTTCTGCCCGATATGCTGGCAGTATGGAACTCGATCCGAGCAACAGATGATTGTGCCGCTCTCATCAGTAATAAAAATATGATTACCGGTTGAGCCCGCAATAGAACTGATCGACATGCCGAGTACCCAGTCTGACAGCGTACCGACTTTTGCAACTGCCGTTGCTGTATGCGCAACTTCATCTGCACTTCTCTTCATGTCCCGCCGGTAGTCCTCAATCAGATAGAACCTTCCAATTCCGACAAAGCTCGTTGCCAGAAGCATCAGGCATACAGACAGCAACAATGCGGTAGCTGTGAAATTTCGAATGTATATGCTTTTCAATCCGATCTCTCCCTGCTCTCCCGCTTTGATAAAAAGCGCCAGCCTGAGGCTGGCGATATTATTTAGTCGGTCACTTCAAATTTGTAACCAACGCCCCAGACGGTTTTCAAATTCCATTTGTCGCTGACACCTTCCAGCTTTTCACGGAGGCGTTTAATGTGGACATCTACTGTTCTCGAATCTCCAAAGTAATCAAATCCCCAGACTTCATCCAAAAGCTGATTTCTGGTAAAGACTCGGTTTGGAGAGGATGCAAGATGATACAACAATTCCATCTCCTTCGGCGGCGTATCAATCTTTTTCCCGTTCACAATCAACTCATATGAATCAAGATTGATCACCAACTTGTCAAAGCTGAGTTTTTTATCCATTGGGCCTACGTTATCTGTTCTGCGCATTACAGCATGAATACGCGCAAGCAGTTCTTTAACTTCGAACGGTTTTGTTACATAATCGTCCGCACCCATTTCAAGCCCTGTTACCTTATCGTTTGTCTCGCCCTTTGCTGTCAGCATAATTATGGGTGTTGACGCTTTTTTTCTGATATCGCGGCAGATTTCCCAGCCGACTTTTCCCGGAAGCATGATGTCCAGCAGAACCACATCCGGCTGAAACAGATCAAAATCAGCTTCTGCCTTATTTCCCTCAGAAGCGATCATAACATCAAAGCCGTCCTTTGAAAGATACAATCTCAGAAGCTCGGCAATATTGGAATCATCTTCCACAACCAAAGCACGCTTACTCATTGAAACCCCTCCATATAGCAGATCTATCTGATTTATTATACCGCTTTCTGAAACTGTACAGGTTAAAAAAATGTGAACGTGTATCAGACAAGTCCGTAAGGCCAGCCAATCAGCCCGCCCAAATCATAAATCTCGTGATAACCAAGCATTTCCAACTTTCTCGCTGCCTCCGCGCTCCTTCTCCCGGTTCGGCAATAGACCATAACCGGCGTATCTTTTTCCGGGATCATTGCCGACACGGTTTCATCCGTCATTTCATCTACCGGAAGAAGCATCGCGTCAACCGCGTGTCCGGTCAGATACTCCGGTTCTTCCCGGACATCAAGAAGGATGATCTCCTTCCTGCTGAGGAGCATATCATGAGCCTGTTCAAAGCTGAGCTTCTGAGCCATATATAAGTTGCTTCCTTTCCAGCATATATCGGAACCATGCCAGATACTCCGATCCAAGGCGACTGACCAGGTTTTCTGCCTCATCTGGTCTTGCAGCCGCATAATAAAGGCACTGCTGAGCGAGCTGATATTTCCTTGCAATGCTGAAGCGGGCAAGTTCCTCGTCACTGTACTCGCCTATTGCGGCCAACTGCTGCTGAGCCTGGAAAAATTTTAGGAAAGCCTCTGCGGTATCACGCCCGACAATCGGAGCAAGCAGTCCGAAATCATTTTCGGAGCAGTCGAGTACATGTGAGACCATTTCCCATCTCCGCGGATCCGCATACCCTTCCGTTCCGTTGTAAGGAGTTCTTAGATACAGGTCATTGTTTGCAAGAAATTCCATGACATAGGGATTAATATGGGCTCGTACCGCCCACGGCATCCAGTTCTCCACCGTGGTACGAATCGTAATATGCGCAAAGCGTCCGAACAGAGGTTCGGCAAGGTCATGCGCCGCACTGGATTCGCTTCTGTCGTTTCCTGCGGCCACAATCCTCGCATTCTTAGGTAGTGGCCAACGGTTGTTGACAAAACGTTCCAGTACGATCTTGAAGATGACTGACTGGGTCTGTTTTGTAGCATTCGTCAACTCATCGAAGAAGAGGATATGCAGCTGACCGTCTTCGCATAGTTTTTCCAGTTTCACTAGCCAGACAGGTTTGACGTCGATGATCTCATTTTTAGCCTCGTTGAAAATAGCCCGGCCGTTGATGGTTTCTGGGGTCTCATTGACCAGCTCGATATCCAGCGCCTGTGGATCAACCTCTCTGACGCGGTCGCTTTTTCCATCGCCGGACAGGCCATGAATAAAGAGCGGAATATTCGCCTCCACATAAGCGCGGATCAGGCTGAGTTCATCATGTTCTTCATATCGGAACACGCCGTCAGTTGCTTTTGTTTGTTCCTCATCGGATACAAGCTCTTTTATAAAAGAGCTGCACAGGTACTCTGCAGCCTCATCTCTGGACAGCCCTCCGAAAAGTGCCATGCAGCTGACAAGCATCCGGTTTGTCTCATCATACAGCCAGCGCACAGGTCGCACTTCCAGGAACACCTGGTCACCCTCGCTGATGATAGTCTGGTCCGACATCTGAACATAGCCATTCGCTCCTCCGTCATCCAGAGAGAGAAGAACCATCTGTTTTGCACCAAGGCGGTATATCGTGTGTTCCCGGCCGGCAATGCTGCATCTGCGTCCGGAATCTTTTAGTGTTCCTTCTCTGTAGGCTCTTGCTGCCATATCCCGCAGGCTTCTGTCAAGAATATGCGTAGGATAAGTTCCAAATTCCACGGTTGTAACGCTTCCTTCGCGCCGTCTGCTACGTAGTTTGGAATCCTCTCCTGCCTCAAGAAGCAGGACAGGACGGACTGCACAGGATGAGCAGGGGTTACTGCGTCCAAAGCGGTCGACACAGGCATTGTCAGCCAGATAGTAGTTGATGCCTCCGCCGAGTTCGGTCAGGAAACCGTCATCCTGACTTGTAAGCAGAGCGAGATCACTTGGCGGTGCCGCGGTGCCGACTGTCTCAAATATTACAAGTCTCTTTTCAAATACCTGTTCATGTGATAAGAAAATCGATTTCATGTTTTTCCTTCTCCTCCGGAGGTTTCGCGTAGATGACTCTTCCGCCTTTCGGGTGGATTCTGTTATTCCCATATACAACCCAGACAGCGTCACATCTCTGATCCGGCATTTCTGCGTATCCGTCTGTAAAAATGATCCGGTTTTCCGCATCACCGGTAAATGCGTTCACCGCTACCGTAAAGTTTGTTCCTCCGGCACCGCGCAGCTCCAGCGTATCAATGTCGCGGTCACCGTTGATCTCCCGAAAGCCGTAAAATCGGGTATCAAAACAGCCGACGCGCAGAACCGCATCTTCGCGCAGCAGTGCTTTTACGCCGCGAACAAATGCGCGCAATAAATCCGTATCCACGCTTGCGCTTGTATCCAGAAGAACCTCTGCATAAGACACGGGGTATGGTCGGAAGCGATATGGGATCAGCCCGTCCCGGACAGTGTCCCCGGGAAACCAGTCAAAATCCAGCTGCATACTGGGTTCCAACAAATCCGCAAGACCTGCTACTGCGGCGGCCAGCCCGGGGTCTTCAATTTCACGCTTTCCGCCCTCTGTACTCTTCCCCGCCTGCTGCTTCGATTTGTCCGGTGCCGGTTTTGCGTCGGGCACCTTTTCCTGATCTTCCTCTTCTTTCTCCTTTTCCTCTCCGTCATCCGGCTCTTCAAGAAAGAATTGATACATTTCCTCTGCGCTTCTGTCAGCGGCCTCGTCATAAGTGGGCACATCATCCGGCAGATGGAAGCCGTCTTCTTTCAGCATCAGATTGACAACCGCATCGCTCGCCCGTTTCCATATGCGACGGTTTTTACCTTTTCCCCGCATAAAGTGGGAGAGTCTGATATGCAGCAACTGCTGTGCCAGATAAAAGCATTGCTGTTCGGGAGTCAGGTACCTCAGCAGCATTCCGTTGTAGAAGACTCTCTGCCCGTCGTTGTCGACCGGGAACACTCCGAGTACATCTTCCATCTCTACCCTGGTAATCCAGGCAGTCCAAAGAGGAAAACGTTCAGCCAATACTTCTCTCAATGCATCCGTATTGACATAACTCATGGCTTCTCCTCACGCCGGCGCTGCTCTGTCCAGATCATCAGAACCGCAATATCCGCAGGAGATACTCCGGAAATCCGGCTTGCCTGTCCGAAGTTGTCCGGTCGGATACGTTTCAGTTTTTCCCTTGCCTCCAGCCGCAGCCCTTTGATTTCATCGTAATTTAGGTCCGCAGGAAGCTTTTTTGACTCCATTCTGCCGAATTCAGCAATCTGCTTCAACTGGCGCCGGATATACCCGTCATATTTCAGCCTCAGTTCTACCTGATTGCAGATTTCCCGCGGCAAATTTGGTCGCTCCTCATCATAGTATGCCAGATCTGAATAGTGGATTTGAGGTCGACGGATCAAATCCGCAAGCGACACACCAGTCTGAAGTTCTGCGGTTCCGCATTTGACCAGGAAAGCGTTTAAATCCGCCGTCGGCGCCAGGTGTTTGCTTTCAAGGCGCTTTATCCCTGCATCCACCGCAGCATATTTTGCACGGACTTCTGCCAGTCTTTCTTCGCTGCCCAGTCCAATCTCGTAGCCTATTCCGCATAGCCGCTCATCAGCGTTGTC
>JAEEGL017040424.1_pt1 | contig 10632 bp, 8 predicted proteins | sample 9134231 | NCBI WGS metagenome assembly JAEEGL01 (sample SAMN16246548, study PRJNA631951) | gut metagenome | biome: gut microbiome; feature: rumen; material: fiber-attached | host: Bos | place: Iran: Karaj | collected 2018-10 | reverse complement strand
AATTTCACGCTACAATGAATACATCAGAAAAAAATGAAAATGAAAAGGATTTTAAGAAAAACATTTTTTATTTTTACGGTATTAACGGCATTAACTCAAATCTCTTTTGCTCAATATTATGCAAAAGGTTATCCGTTTGACATAACTTATTATCCCTTTGCTGATTACAGCAAGGGTGTGATGACTTTTTCCAAAGATTCGGCAAAATTTGAAAGAGTTTATTCCAAACTTGATTCCATGATAATGTACGGCAAAGGCAAGTTGAATATCGTTCAAATCGGAGCCTCACACACTCAAGCCGACATTTTTTCAGACAGAATGAGGTACAGACTTCAAACCCTTCATCCTGGACTCGTAGGCGGGAGAGGTTTTGTTTTTCCCTACAAAATGACCAAATCCAACAACCCGATAAATTATAGAATCACTTACACGGGTTTTTGGACAACCTGCCGCAACGTGGAATGGAAAAAGACTTGCGAACTCGGAATTTCAGGTGCTTCAGCCACAACCTTGGACGTAAAATCAAGAATTTCGATTACCATGAATCCTCAATATGCGGTTAAATACGATTTCAACGAAGTAAAAATTTTCACTGCGCCACAAGCCGGACAATTTGAAATCGTACCCGATGAAGATATGGGAAAATACACCGTAGAAAAAATTGACAGTTTGGGTTATATTAATATCAAATTTGAAAAATATTTGAAAGTTGCCAATTTTCATTTTGAAAAAACCTCAGAAGAACAAAACTGCTTTGTCCTTTACGGTTTTTCGCTCGAAAACGACAATCCGGGAATCACTTATTCTGCAATCGGAATCAACGGTGCAAGTCTGAAATCATGGCTTTCATGCGCTCATTTTGAAAGACAATTACAAAAACTCGAACCCGATTGGTTGGTTATTTTTTTAGGCGTTAACGACGGCAATTCACAGAATTTCAGCGAAGATCTTTTTTATTCTAATTACGTAGCTTTTATCGAAAGAATCAAAAAATATTGTCCTAACACGGTTTTTACATTTATCGTGCCTAACGATTTTTACCTTTTTCGCCGGCGACCTAACCCCGCAATGGAAAAAGAAGAACAATCAATTAAACAACTTGTAAACCGTTACGGTGAATCAATGTTCAGTATTTATTCCTTGATGGGTGGCTTCGGAAGTTCTACAATTTGGGTTCACAAAGGTCTTATGGCATACGACAAAGTCCACATGACCGCAGCAGGTTATAATTTCTGCGCCGACGTTTTTTTTAACGCATTCATAAAAAGTTACAGCAATTATTTAGACAAAAAGAAATAGCAAATGGGAACTTTTTTTTCTTGGGAAACAATTAAAAGTCTGCTGACTTACGATCCCACAAAGCCACTGCTTTTTACGCAGTTTTACTTTTGGGGATTTTTCGTAATAGTTTTAGCAATTTACGCTTTTGTTTACAAACGTACTGCAGTAAGAAATTTTTATTTGCTCTTAGCAAGTTTCTTTTTCTATTACAAAACGGGCGGAATTTTTGTAATACTTTTAGCATTTACTGTTGTAAGTATTTATTACATAACAAATTGGCTACATAAACAACCAGATGGATTAAAACGTAAACTAATCCTTAGTTTGGGCGTTATAGTAAACCTTTTCGTCTTATTTTATTTTAAATACGCAGCTTTTATCGTCAATTCGATAAACGATTTCTTCGGAACAGATTTACATGTTGTAAATCATTTTTCGCTTGCTTTCAACAGCGTTTTCAACACTGATTTCGTTACTGACAAAATCATTTTGCCGGTGGGAATTTCGTTTTTCACGTTTCAGGCAATAAGCTATTGCGTAGACGTTTACCGCAGACAAATCGAACCCGTAAAATCGGTTTTGGATTTCGGTTTTTACGTTTCGTTTTTCCCGCAACTCGTGGCAGGACCTATCGTGAGAGCCTCGGAATTCGTACCGCAAATTTATAAACCATACAACCTTACCAAACAAGAATTTGGAATGGCGTTGTTTATGATTTTGAAAGGTTTAATCAAGAAAATTTTTATCTCGGATTATATCTCAATAAACTTCATAGATAGGGTTTTTGACTCGCCGATGAAATATTCCGGTTATGAAACATTGATGTCGCTTTACGGATATTCACTTCAAGTTTACACCGATTTCAGCGGTTACACCGACATTGCAATAGGTTTGGCGCTTTTGTTAGGATTTCGTCTGAGCATCAACTTCAACTCGCCTTACAAAGCAAAATCAACAGCTGAATTTTGGCGTCGTTGGCATATTTCGCTTTCTACATGGTTAAAAGATTATCTTTACATTCCAATCGGCGGCAACAGAAACGGCTCTACGGGTGGTTACATTTGCTGGGTCGTAATTCTTTTGGTCATAACGATGCTTTCTTCAAGCCTTTTGGTGGGCGGAATTTTGTTCGGCATCATGGCTGTTTTGGCGATAATAGCATATTTTAATCCGAATTTTAAACTAACGCTGACAACTTCGATGAACAATTTTATAACGATGTGGTTAGGCGGTCTGTGGCACGGCTCAAGCTGGATGTTCGTAACTTGGGGCGCATACAACGGTATCGGACTTGTTATCTACAAACTTTGGAGAAAAGAAACTCAAGTTTTAAGATGGATTTTCTTCTTTGTACTGAATTTGGCGGCTTATATTACATACGACCAGAATTTATGGCACAATCCTAACGGACTTGTACTCTGGGCGATAGCGGATTTTGTATGGTTTTATGCGTATTTCGTTTGGGTCGTTAAACAGAGTGAAAAAGATTTAAAAGCCTTAAAATATACTTTAGCATTTATTTTAACGGCATTTTTCTCTTTGTGTGCCACCGTAATAACAGGTTTTTGGCAAAGCGATGCAAAATATATTTCGTGGATAATCTTAACGGTTTGTGCCTCAGCGGTTTTCTATTTTGCGGACAATTACGAAAAATTTTTCCCGAAAAAAAATGATAAAGAAACTGAAAATTTACCCTTGACAATTTTTTTCTGGAGTGATTTTATTATATCTTTGGGATTTTGTTTTTTGGGATACACCTCAACGTTTTTCCTGATTTGGCTGCTTGGTGCCTCAATCATGCTCGCTGCAAGATTGTATTACATTACAAAAAGTCAAATCAAAGAACCTCAGAAATTTATCACTTACATTTGGGGTATATTTCTGACTTTCAATTTTATAACGTTTACGAGAATTTGGTTCCGAGCTCCGGACATCGAAACCACGAATCAAATTTTGGAACGTCTTCTTAACGGTTGGGACGTATCGCTTATTGCCACTATGACAATGAGTTATAAGAAAGTTTTCATCGTAATTCTTTTCGGAATGATGGTGCATTGGCTTTCTCAAAATTTCAAAGACAAATACACGAATTGGTTTATTAACACCTCCGTTTGGGTGAAAATACTGATTTGCGTTGCGATAGTATTTGTGCTGTATCAGGTAAAAGCATCTGATTTGCAGCCATTTATATATTTCCAATTCTAACTTAATAAAATAAAAATGGCAGAAAAAAAAGAAAAGGTTGTTAAAACGACAAAAACCGTTACTACAACGACAACCACCACAACAACCGTAAAAAAACAAAGTTGGTGGAAATCGCTAAAAAAAGGAGCAAAAACGGCGTTGATTTTAGGTGCGACAGTAGTTGTAATTGCTGGCGCTTTGTTGATAATTTTCGGTCGTGCCAAAAGTATTTCATCATCGATGGAAAATACTATTGCAAAAGACGGAAAAGTATTTTTCAACCGCTTTGCTTCGCCCTCTCAAGGCGACGTAGTAGTTTTCAGACACCCCGAAACCGATAGTGTGGTACCCTCTGCTCCCGATAAAAATTATTATAAAATGTGCAGAATGTACGGTCCGGCATGGTGCTCTAAATCCGATGTCGTAACACAAAAATTAAGAAAACGTCCGATTTATCTCTCAAGAGTTTACGGTACTCCGGGCAGCATTATTGAAATCAAAGACAACGAAGTATACGTTAATAATCAGAAAGTTGCAGCTCCCGAATCTACAAAATATCCGTATTTCGTAGTAAACGAAAGATTGATGAGCAACAAAACTCTTGACTCTTTGGGAATCAAAAAAGAAGATATGTCAGGCGAGGAAGATTATGCCGAAACATATTTGAGCATTTACAGAGAAAAAGTTGCAGCTAATGCCGGTCTTGCCATTTATTGTCTTAACGATAATTCCGCCTCTAAACTCGAAAAACATTCAGTTTTCAGCAGAATAGAAAAAATCGTTTTACCCAAAGACCTTTTTGAACCGACAGTTTTCCCCTATCAAGAGAAAAAACATTGGAATCAAAGCAATCTCGGCCCCGTTATGGTACCGCAAAAAGGCAAAATCTTAAAACTTAACTCTAATACGATTGCCCTTTACCGCCGTTGCATCGAAGCATACGAAAACAACAAAGTCGAAGTAAACGGTGATGTTATTTTAATAAACGGACAACAGACTGACAGTTATAAATTCAAAAGAGATTATTACTACGTAATCGGAGACAACCGCTCGTCAAAAGACGATTCCCGCTATTTCGGTTTCTTACCTGATAATCACATCGTTGGCGTAGCGTGCGAATAAAAAAATATATTAATAAGGGCGAAAAAAAATTTCGCCCTTATTATTTTTTAGTACAATTAAATCCCACAAGTCGATGAAACCTCATCAATAGAAATAAGACTCTAACAAAGTTATTTTCATAAGAAATTAAAACGGATCAGAGTCAGAAAGTTTTACGCCCCAAGTTTTACGCAAAGAATCCATCTGTCTCATAATGCGGAGAATATCTTCGTGCGGCATTTCCAACGGCTCTATCCTACCCTGAGAAATAGCATTAATACAACAATCAACCTGATATTCATAACCCGTTATCTGAGGCGGACACTGAACCTTTTCTACAAGGTTATAATCCTGATTATAAACCGAATACGACTGCGGATTATTAACATTTTCAACGATAACAAAACCGTCTGTTCCCGAAATTATTCCTTGCCGGTCGCTTTTTGCAATCAACGAAGAAGAAAGCACGGCAATACGTCCGTCAGAATATTCCAAAGTGATACTTTCTTGAGCGTCAATACCCGTATGATATTTTATGCAATGCGACGAAGTCTCTTTTATGTCGCTTCCAAAAAACATATCGGCAAAGTTCAAAACGTAAACCCCTAAATCCAACAACGCACCGCCGGCAAGTTCAGGTTTGTACATTCTCTCCTGCGCAATATTAGGATAACAAAGATTAGCCGAAAGCATAACAGGTTTTCCTATTATTCCACTGTTAATAACCTTAGAAATCATTTGTCGCATAGGTTGATAACGTGTCCAAATAGCCTCGGCTAAAAACACTTTCCGCTCATGAGAAATCTTTATAAGTTCCTCAGCCTGAGGTGTATTAACGGTAAAAGCTTTTTCGCAAAGCACGGGTTTGTTTTTCAAAAGGCACATTTTTGCCTGCTCAAAATGATGAGAATGCGGTGTTCCGATATATATAAGGTCTACCTCGGGGTCGTCGGCAAGTAAGTCGTAACTGCCGTAAAATTTGGGAATCGAAAACTCTGAAGCAAATTTTTCGGCTTTGTCCAATGTGCGTGAAGCCACAGCGTATGCGCGGGCAGAAGTCATTTTGGCAAGTGTTTTCGCCATTTTGTCGGCAATCCACCCTGTTCCGAGTATGCCGATGTTGAATACTTTTTTGCTCATAAATTACGTATTTTTTTTTTAAGATTTTGATTTTGCAATAATAACATAAAATTTTAAAAGGAAAAAATCATAAAGCCCTAACAGTTTTTTTATACAAAAAAATTTGTTATAATCAAAAAACGTTGTATATTTGGCATTGAAAAAATAAGCGTTTTCAGTCATGCAAAATTCTTTACTTATGGGAACAGAAAATGGAAAAAACACGGTTATCGCCATCGATGCCCAAAAAGTCAGTGTCCCTGAATATCACGGACTTTTCAAAAAGAAACATTCTGACATTGAGTTAATACCGTATCCGATTGAAAATCATATCTATATGTTTAAAAAAGAGTTCCGAGAAACAATAGTCGGAGAAATCCTTAAAACAAAAAGATTCGGTAAAAGACCGCCTAAATTTCTCGCCACTTTCTTGAAAAATACATACGGATTTTCACTTTATGAAATATTTTTCAAGCCGTATTATCAAAAAATTTTCCAACAGGATTTGAAAAACATCCTATTTGCAGACGTAGAAAACCTCTTCACAAAAACCTCGGCAAAAGAAATCTTGCTGTCTAATTTTAACTGCGCAGGCGACAATCTCGCCAATTCTGAAGAAAATAATTTCTCTTGTCAGGTAAAAACCGAAGTCTTCGTAAAAATCGACAGAAATTCATACACATCTGTCCTTATCCCTAATCAAAATTTTAAAGCGTTAAAAATCATTTGTTTAAGCAATATTGAGGATTGCTCCGACAAAGAATACAACGCCGTTATTGAGTTTGTAGGCGAGCTTTCAAAAGAGGAAATCTTAGAAGAACTCCCAAAACTGCCGCTAAATCCGAAATTCATCTGCCTTAAAAGCGGACTATCAGAATAAAGATTTTTTTTAGAATATTTTTTTACAAAAACATACAATGAAATTAGAAAAATTATCATCGGAAATTTCCAAAACGACTTACCCGGGAAGAGGTATCGTTATAGGAAAATCAAAAGACGGAAAATATGCCGTAACTGCTTATTTCATAATGGGTAGAAGTGAAAACTCCCGCAACAGAGTCTTCGTAGAAGACGGTTTAGGAATAAGAACTGAGGCTTTCGATCCAAAAAAACTCAAAGACCCGAGCCTTATAATTTATGCTCCCGTAAGAGTTTCTGGTTTTGACACAATCGTAACAAACGGCGACCAAACAGATACCGTTTACGATTTGATGAATGAACAATTCACTTTTGAACAAGCGTTGAAAACCCGTCAATTTGAACCCGATGCTCCGAATTTCACACCAAGGATTTCGGGCATTATGAACGTTAAAGACGGAAAATATTCGTTCTTTATGTCAATCTTAAAATCTGACAACGGCCGCCCTGAATCTAATTGCAGATATACATTCCATTACGACAATCCGATTGCAGGCGAAGGACGTTTTATCCACACTTACCAAGGCGACGGAAATCCGCTTCCGAGTTTTGAAGGCGAACCACAAAGAGTTGAAATTTCAGGAAATATCGACGAATTTACTTTAGAGGTTTGGAATAGTCTGAATCAAGAAAACAAAGTTTCGCTTTTCACAAGATTTATCGACATCGAAACAGGAAAATTTGAAAGCAGAATCATTAACAAAAATACAAAATAAAAATGCAGGAATATCAGTTGAAATACGGTTGCAATCCCAACCAAAAACCTTCAAGAATATACATGGAAAACGGCAGCGAACTGCCCGTAGAAGTGCTTAACGGCAGAGCCGGTTACATTAATTTTCTTGATGCTTTCAACGGCTGGCAACTTGTCAGCGAGCTCAAAAAAGCAACGGGACTCGCCGCTGCAACATCCTTCAAACACGTATCACCCGCCGGTGCGGCAGTAGGATTGCCACTAAGCGAAATAGAGAAAAAAATCTATTGGGCAGACGACCTTAACATTGAATTTACTGACCTTGCCAACGCTTATATCAGAGCGCGCGGTGCTGACAGAATGTCGTCTTTCGGCGATTTTATTGCACTCTCAGACATTTGCGACGAAAGCACAGCTTTAGTTATAAAACGTGAAGTATCTGACGGTGTTATCGCCCCTGGCTACTCTGACAAGGCTTTGGAAATATTAAAACAAAAGAAAAACGGCAATTACTGCATTATTAAAATCGACGAAAATTACAAACCCGAACCAATAGAAAAGAAACAGGTTTTCGGCATAACTTTCGAACAAGGCAGAAACGAACTCGTAATTTCCGACGACTTTTTCAACAACATTGTTACTGAAAACAAAGAACTTACAAAAGAAGCAAAAACGGATTTAGCCGTTGCGATGATAACTCTTAAATATACTCAATCGAACTCCGTTTGCTACGTTAAAAACGGTCAGGCAATCGGTATCGGAGCAGGTCAGCAGTCAAGAATACACTGCACAAGACTCGCAGGTCAAAAAGCTGACAACTGGTGGTTAAGACAATCACCTCAAGTGCTCGGACTTCAATTCGTAGACGGCATTAAACGTCCCGACAGAGATAATACGATTGATATTTATATGTCAGATGATTACGAGGACGTTTTGGCTGAGGGTCAATGGCAAAAATTCTTCAAAGTAAAACCCCAAGTTTTTACCCGCGAAGAAAAACGCGCTTGGCTTGATAAAAATACCGGCGTTGCTTTGGGTTCTGACGCATTTTTCCCGTTCGGCGACAACGTAGAAAGAGCTAAAAAATCCGGCGTTAAATATATCGCTCAACCCGGTGGCTCTTTAAGGGACGACAACGTAATCGAGACTTGCAACAAATACGGTATCGTAATGTCATTCACGGGAATAAGACTTTTCCACCACTAATTTCACACAAAAAAAACGAGAAAAAAAGAAATGCAACAAAAAATATTAATACTTGATTTCGGCTCACAAACCACGCAATTGATAGGTCGCCGAATAAGGGAACTTGACACGTTTTGCGAAATCGTGCCTTACAACAAATTCCCTGAAAACGACGAATCAATTATCGGTGTGATTTTAAGCGGTTCACCTTATAGTGTTTACGACAAAGAAGCCTTCAAAATAGATTTGGACAAAATAAAAGGAAAATATCCCGTTTTGGGCATTTGCTATGGAGCGCAGTTTATTTCGTACACCTCAGGCGGCAACGTTGAACCGGCAGGAAGCCGTGAATACGGTCGTCAAAACTTGGAATTTATCGACAAAGAAAATCCGCTTTTCAAAGGTTTTGACGATAATTCGCAAGTATGGATGAGCCACGGAGATACTATTACGGCTATTCCGAAAGATTATAAAGTTATCGCATCTACTCAAAAAGTAGAAAACGCTGCTTTTTACTGCGAAAAAGACAGAATTTGGGGCGTTCAGTTTCATCCGGAAGTTTTCCACTCGTTGCAGGGAACACTTTTGCTGAAAAACTTTGCTGTTAGAATTTGCGGTTCAAAACAAGATTGGAGCGCAGCCTCGTTTATAGATACGACAGTAAAAGAACTCAAGGAGCAATTAAAAGACGATAAAATAGTTTTAGGTTTGAGCGGTGGCGTGGATTCGTCCGTTGCCGCAGTGCTTTTGAACAAAGCTGTCGGCAAAAATTTAACATGTATTTTTGTTAATAACGGACTTTTGCGCAAAAACGAATTTGAAGACGTTTTAAGGGATTATGAATGTTTAGGACTTAACGTTAAAGGCGTTGATGCAAGCGAAAAATTTTACAAAGAACTCTCAGGCGTTGAAGAACCCGAAAAGAAACGTAAAATTATCGGCAAAGGTTTTATTGACGTTTTTAACGCTGAAGCTCAGAAGATTACGGACGTTAAATGGTTGGGACAAGGAACGATTTATCCTGACAGAATCGAAAGTCTTAACATCACCGGCAAAACCATAAAATCACATCACAATGTCGGCGGATTGCCCAAAGAAATGCAATTAGAGTTGTGCGAGCCTTTGAAATGGCTTTTCAAAGACGAGGTTCGCAGAGTCGGAAAAGAGTTAGGAATGCCCGAACATCTTATTAAAAGGCATCCTTTCCCCGGACCGGGTTTAGGCGTGAGAATTTTAGGAGATATAACGCCCGAAAAAGTAAGAATTCTTCAAGATGCTGACGATATTTTTATCAAAGGTCTAAAAAATTGGAAAATCAAAAACTCTGACGGTGTTGAAATTTCGCTTTATGACTCCGTATGGCAAGCCGGCGTAATTTTGTTGCCCGTAAAATCAGTCGGTGTTATGGGCGATGAACGCACTTACGAACGTGCCGTTGCATTGCGTGCCGTAACAAGTACCGATGCAATGACAGCCGATTGGGCTCATCTGCCTTACGAATTTCTCGCTAAAGTATCAAACGATATTATCAACAATGTAAAAGGCGTAAACCGTGTGGCATACGACATTTCGTCAAAACCGCCGGCAACAATAGAATGGGAATAAAAACACTTGAAACACACGATAAAAAAAACGGAGCGAAAATTCACTCCGTTTTTTTTGTTGTTAATATGTGTGCTTAAACAAGTTCTTCCGATTTTTCGTATTCCAAAAACGGGTCATAATCGTAAAGCACGGTTTTACCCGATTTAATCGTCTTTTTAACGTCAATCAATCTCTGATTAGAACTGCCCCTAAAAAGCAAATCAGGATCTTTTTTGTCTTCTTCAAATCTACCGTCAACCAAAACATCAACCCAATTCAAAAGAGACATCAACTTTTCGTCCCGCAAAATTTCCTCAACTTTAAAACCCGTGTAACACCAAATATCTTTGTCAGTATTGAGTTTTATCATGCGTGCTAATTCTGCGAAAGCTTTCGGCTGATAGAACGGATCCCCGCCTGAAAATGTTACATTAGATAATTCATTAGCAACAATATGCTCGTAAATATCTTTAATTTCAGTAGGTTTGCCGTTCATAATGTCCCATGTCTGGGGATTCTGACAATTTTTACAATAATGATTACAGCCCGAACAATATACCGAGGTT
>JAEEGL016277613.1_pt1 | contig 10632 bp, 9 predicted proteins | sample 9134231 | NCBI WGS metagenome assembly JAEEGL01 (sample SAMN16246548, study PRJNA631951) | gut metagenome | biome: gut microbiome; feature: rumen; material: fiber-attached | host: Bos | place: Iran: Karaj | collected 2018-10 | reverse complement strand
AGGATTCGAAAGGTTCAATCAGGAGACAAAATGATAGCAAAGAAGATGGAAGGTCTGGTAAACAACAATTCCGTTATCAGGCAGATGTTTGAAGAAGGAAAGAAGATGGCACAGGAGTTCGGTGCCGAGAATGTATATGATTTCTCCATAGGCAATCCGAACGTGCCCGCACCGGAAAAGGTGAAGCAGACCATGATGAGACTTTTAGAGGAAGAGGATCCGGTAGTGCTTCACGGGTATATGCCCAATGCCGGATTTCCCGATGTGAGAGAAAAGGTGGCGCAGTCTCTGAACAGGAGATTCGGCACTGCTTTTACCGCTGACAACATCATGATGACGGTGGGAGCTGCGGGAGGACTCAACTGCGTGCTGAAGGCCATCATCAACCCCGGAGACGAAGTGCTTTCTTTCGCCCCGTACTTTGTGGAATACAGAAACTATGTGGCAAACTATGACGGAGTGCTGAAGGAGATCGCACCGGATACGTCGACCTTCCAGCCGGATCTTGAGGCGTTTGAAAAGGCCGTTACAGCAAAGACCCGGGCTCTTATAATAAACAATCCGAACAATCCGTCGGGAGTGATATACCCCGAGAGTACGATAAAAGCGATAGCCGCCATACTGGAGCGCAAGCAGGAAGAGTACGGCACGGAGATCTTCATCATATCCGATGAGCCCTACAGAGAGCTTGTGTATACGGGAGCAGAGGTTCCGTACATCACAAAGTATTACAGGAATACGATAGTTGGGTATTCTTTCTCAAAGACTCTTTCTCTGCCGGGAGAGAGGATAGGATACCTCGTTGTACCTTCGGAGATAGAAGGACAGGACAAGCTGTTCCAGGCTGTGACCATAGCGAACAGGGTACTCGGCTTCGTGAACGCACCTTCTCTGATACAGAAGGTGGTGGCAGAGTGTCTGGAAGAGAAAGCGGATATCAGCTTCTACGCAAAGAACAGGGATGTACTCTATGATGCACTGAAGGAGTACGGATTCGAATGTATAAAGCCCGAGGGAGCATTTTATATGTTTATCAAGTCTCCCACGGAGGATGAAAAGGAATTTGTGAGTGCGGCAAAGGAGGAGCACATACTTCTGGTACCGGGATCGTCATTTGCCTGCGGAGGATTCGTAAGGCTATCATACTGTGTATCATATGAGACCTGCGTGAACTCTCTGCCGGGATTTAAGAGGCTTGCCGCAAAGTACGGATTGTGATCGCATGAGTATAGAAGACAACATACGTAAGGTAGTCCCTTACGTCCCCGGCGAACAGCCGCAGAAAAAAGTAATAAAGCTGAATACGAATGAGTGCCCGTATCCGCCCTCGCCAAAAGTGATAAAGGCACTTGAAGAGGCGGACTGGGGAAGGCTTAGGCTCTATCCTGATCCGAAGAGTGAGGCACTGAACGAAGCGATAGCATGGCATTACGGAGTGGAGAGCTCACAGGTATTTACCGGAGTGGGATCCGATGATGTGCTTTCAATGCTCTTTCTTACATTCTTCGCAGGAGACAAGCCGATACTGTTTCCGGATATCACCTACTCGTTCTACGATGTGTGGGCCGAGGTATACAGGATACCTTACCAGACGAGGGCTCTTAAGGAAGACTTCGCGACTGACCCTGCAGATTACTACGGAGAGAACGGCGGAGTGGTGATAGCAAATCCAAATGCTCCGACGGGTATCTACGAAGGGCTTTCTTTCATAACCGATATCCTGGATCACAATAAAGACTCGGTCGTGATAGTGGACGAGGCCTATATCGACTTCGGAGGAGAGACGGCACTGCCTCTAATAAAGCAATATGACAATCTGATCGTGGTACGCACGACGTCAAAGTCGAGAGCACTCGCCGGAATGAGGATCGGGTACTGCTTCGGAAATGAAAGACTGATAAAGTATCTGAACGATGTAAAGTATTCGATCAATTCATATACGATGAATTATCCGGCGATCATAGCGGGTAAGGCTTCGATGGAGGATACGGAGTATTTCCTTGAGACGGTGAACCGTGTGAAGCAGACAAGATCTGAGACCGGGGAGAAACTCAGGGAATTAGGCTTTACCTTCCCAGATTCGCAGACCAACTTCATCTTTGCGAAGCCGCCGGAGCCGTTTGAAGCAAAGGATGTTTTTGAAAGACTCAAAGAAGCCGGGATATATGTAAGACATTTTAATAAGCCGCGCATAAAGGATTATCTGCGTATCAGCATAGGCACTGATGATGAGATGATGATGTTAATAAATACACTGAAAGGATTATTGAAGAGAAAATGATACAGAAATACCTGATAGTTTTTTTGGTCTCGATGGTACCGCTCATAGAGCTGAGAGGAGCAATTCCCATAGCTGCGGGAATGGGACTCACCGATACGGTCCAGCATATGGTGATGACCTTTGTGATAGCGATAGTAGGCAATATGCTTCCCGTACCCATCATCTATCTTTTTGCAAGAAAGGTACTGGAATGGGGTAAGGATAAGCCGATCATAGGCGGATTCTTCACTTTCTGTCTGGAGAAGGGAGAAAAGGGCGGCAGGAAACTGCAGGAGAAAGCCGGTAAGGGACTCTTTGTGGCACTGGCACTCTTCGTTGGCATACCGCTTCCGGGCACGGGTGCATGGACAGGCACGCTGGCAGCTTCCATACTTGACATGGAGTTTAAGGAGACCGTTGTTGCAGCCATGGTAGGTGTGTTGCTTGCCGGAGTCATCATGATGACCGTGTCTTTAGCCGGAGTGGGTGCTTTCGGACTGGTAGCAGGAGGTTGAGGAAATGAGTGAAAAGAATATTTCAGATTTTATCGATGAAGCCATATCCATGCTGGAGGAGATGGGAGAGCGTGCAGGAAAGGCCATAAAGGATTTCAGCGAGAGTGAGACTGCCGACGGCCTGAAGAAAGGTGCGAGCACCGCTGCACACGGCATAGCAAACGGAGCCAAGATGGCTGCAAGCGGCATAGTCGAAGGCGGGCACATGGCATATGAGGCTGTGAGAAACAATTCGGGAAAGAACAGGGCGGAAAGCTCAGGCGCAAGATATTATGATGCATATGATTCAACAGCGAAGGGAGAAGTCATGAACGTGTACAGTCCGGTAAAGGAAGGCAAGGTAAGGGAGATATACGATACGGGAGACAGTCTGATACTTGTCGCTACAGACAGGATCTCGGCTTTCGATCATATACTGAAGAACAGTATCACCGGAAAGGGAAAGATACTGACACAGATGTCAAAGTTCTGGTTTGATTATACGAAGGACATTGTCGACAACCACATGGTATCTACTGATGTGAACGATATGCCCGAATATTTCAGGAACGCCAGGTTCGAGGGAAGATCCATGATGGTGCGTAAGCTTCGCATGCTGCCCATCGAATGTATAGTAAGAGGCTATATAACAGGATCCGGATGGGCTTCCTACAAGGAGAACGGCACTGTGTGCGGCATCAGGCTTCCGGAAGGACTGCAGGAGTCGGAGCAGCTGCCCGAGCCTATATATACACCTTCTACAAAGGCCGAGATAGGTGATCATGATGAGAATATCTCATTTGAGAGATCCGTAGAGGTGCTTGAAAAGGAATTCCCCGGACACGGACAGGAGTATGCGGAAAAGATAAGGGATTATACCATTGCCGTATACAAGAAGTGTGCTGATTATGCAAAGAGCAAGGGCATCATAATAGCCGATACGAAGTTTGAGTTCGGACTCGGAGATGACGGCGAGGTGATACTTGCAGACGAGGTGCTTACACCCGATTCTTCGAGATTCTGGCCTGCAGCCGAGTACGTCGTAGGGCAGGGAGAGCCTTCGTATGACAAGCAGTACGTGAGAGACTGGCTGAAGGCAAATCCGGATTCTGATTATGATCTGCCGCAGGATGTGATCGATAAGACCATAGAGAAGTACAGGGAAGCATACGAACTTTTAACAAAATAAAGAACTGCCATAGTTTTTGACGGGGTAAAATAGCTGGGCTGCTGCATATTTTTACGAGCAACCGCCAGCGCGCATCTAAGCTAATCGTCACGCGTTACTGACTTCAAAGTGTTAATTGCTGCTCCCGTGCAGGCATGCAGCTTTTGCTCCTTAAGTGCTACGTTTCTATGGCACTAAGAAAGTACATGTAAGATAATACTGAGTTACGGGTCGCCGAAATTCGCATCCATGCTCAGTTCGGCTCGAAAATGCATCCATGCATTTTCGCCCCTGCCATCGAGTACTTTCAAGTGCCATCACGAAACTCCGCAATGCGTCGAAAAGTTGCATGCCGGAACGGGAGCAAGATCTAATTTTGGAAGAAATGCTTTACAGATAAGGAGATGTGATGGGAATTCTTGCCGGATATATCGTGCCGCATCCGCCTCTGGCCGTACATGAAGTAGGCCGCGGAGACGAAGATGCGATAAAGGATACGCTGGACTCATACAGAAAAGTCGCAGAAGACATAGCGAAGCTGAAGCCGGATACCATAGTGATCACTTCACCCCATACGGAGATGTACGGGGATTATTTCCATATATCACCGGGGACTGCGGCTAAAGGAGACTTCGGGGCTTTCCGTGCACCGCAGGTGACAATAGATGTCAGATATGACAGTGAGCTTGCAAGTGAGATCGAGCACAGGTGCTATCTGCAGGGCTTTCCTGCGGGAGGACAGGGCGAGAGGAGCGGAGAGCTGGATCATGGAGTGATGGTACCGCTCTACTTCATAAACCAGTGCTATACCGATTATAAGCTGGTCAGGATCGGCCTGTCGGGACTTTCGCTGGAGGCTCACGGAAACTTCGGACAGATAATCAGGGCAGCGGTAGACAGCCTTGACAGGAGGGTAGTCTTCGTAGCAAGCGGAGATCTCTCGCATTGTCAGAAGAAGGACGGCCCTTACGGCTACAAGCCGGAGGGACCGAAATACGACAAGCTCCTTATGAAGACTCTGAAAGAGGGTGATCTTAGCAGACTCTTTGATTTCGACAGGGAGCTGCTGGACGCTGCACAGGAGTGCGGTCACAGGTCCTTCTGCATAATGGCGGGGGCCTTCAGTGATCAGGAGACGGAAGTTACGGCACTTAGTCATGAAGCAACCTACGGCGTGGGATACGGATTCGGGATAATAAGACCTGTGAAGACATTTGAAGAGATAAGACAGCAAAGTGAGAGCAAGGACCCTTATGTGGCTCTTGCAAGGTATACGATCGAGAAGCATATCAGGGAGAAGACCATACCTGAAGTGCCGGAGAGTGTACCGGAAGAGATGAAAGAAAGAAGCGCGGGAACCTTCGTGTCGATACATGAGAACGGGATGCTCCGCGGATGCATAGGCACGATATCTGCCTGCTGCGACAATATCGCAGAGGAGATAATATGCAATGCGATATCTGCTTCTACAAAGGACCCCAGATTCATCGCAATTGAGGAAGAGGAACTTCCCTATCTGGATATAAGCGTAGACGTACTCGGAGAAACAGAGAGCATTTCTTCGGAGGATGAGCTCGATCCCAAAAGATACGGTGTGATAGTCACAAACGGCGGAAGACGCGGTCTGCTGCTTCCGAATCTGGACGGGGTGGATACCGTGGCGGAGCAGATAAACATAGCCAAACAGAAGGCGGGAATAAGACCTGCGGAGAAGGTGGCGCTGCAACGCTTCGAGGTAGTACGTCATGAGTGAGGCGGTGCTGCCTGAAGAGGAGACCGGACAGAAAGAAGAGAAAGCTCAGGTATGCGACGTATGTATGCATGCCTGTTCTCTTAAAGAGGGTGAGACCGGGGCCTGCAGGGCAAGACGCAATATCGAAGGGGCTGTACGTCCGGTAAACTACGGACGGATCACATCAATAGCTCTGGATCCCATAGAAAAGAAACCGCTGAAAAGATTTCATCCGGGCAGTCTCATACTTTCGGTAGGCAGCTTCGGCTGCAATCTGCACTGTGCGTTCTGTCAGAATCATGAGATATCCCAGCATGACGGAAGCTCTGTCAGAAACTATGAATATACACCTCATGAACTGCTGGAGATAGCAAAACGGGCACGGGATGAGGACGGAAACATAGGGATAGCTTTCACCTATAACGAGCCACTGGTGGGCTATGAGTTCGTGCGTGACACGGCAAAGCTCGTGCATGAAGCCGGCATGTTAAATGTACTGGTAACTAACGGTGAAGCCAATATAAAGATACTTGAAGAGATACTGCCCTATGTGGATGCGATGAACATAGACCTCAAGGGCTACAGGGATGAGATATATCAAAGACTCGGCGGGGATCTTGATATGGTAAAAAGCTTCATCAAAAGGGCGGCAAAAGAATGCCATGTGGAGATCACGAGCCTTATCGTACCGGGATATAACGGCAGCAGCGGATCGGATGGAGACAGCCGTACAGAATGTGTGGAAGATATGAGACGGCAGGCGGAATGGATAGCATCTGTTGACCGCAGCATACCTCTTCACATAACAAGATATTTTCCGGCGTTTTGTGAGAAGATGCCACCCACCGATACGGCACTTATGAAAGAACTGAAGGATACGGCGGACAGATATCTCGAATATGTATATCTGGGAAATGTGTAGTCTGCAGCCGGAGAGGAAGGACACGGATTGAAAAAGAAGGTGAAGCTCACGCCCGTGAGCATACTGCATTATATAAGGCTGGCATACAGAGCTGTTCTTTTCGCCCTGACCTTTGTGCTGTACTTTGCAGGGTGGCTCAGGATAGGTGAGCCGATCAAGAAACCCTGGGTCCGTTTTCCGGTGATCACGTGGCTCGTGTGGGGGGTCTTCATGGTGGAGATGTTTATGAGGTTCTTTCCATCAGGGCTTGAGAGTCCGGGAAGCCAGAAGCAGTTCAGACGCAACTACATCAAATCCGGGGAAGTGGATATACGCATACAGGAAAACAATGCGACAATGCTGGTGGCTCTGCTGTGGATATCCTTCAATGCGGTATTTGGTGTCCTGTATATGGCGGGGTACCTCAGTGACGGGATCATGGTACTCCTTAGCCTCGGGTATTCGGTATGCGATATGATATGCATCCTTTTCTTCTGCCCTTTCCAGTCGTGGTTTCTGAAGAATAAGTGCTGCAGCACCTGCCGGATATACAACTGGGACTATGCAATGATGTTCACCCCGCTGTTTTTTGTGAGGGATTTCTATGCCTGGAGTCTGTTCGGAGTGTCGCTGATACTTATGCTCCGCTGGGAGATCACCTTTTACAGACATCCGGAGCGGTTTTCCGAGGAGACAAATGAATATATCAGATGTGAAGGCTGTACCGAGAAGCTGTGTGCACACAAGGACCAGCTGCAGTCGCTGTGGAAACATACAGCCGAGATGACGGCGAAGAAGATGAGCATGCTGCGGGATAAATAAGTGTTATTTACGATCAGTTATGGTATAGTTATATATGTTGTGTAATGTAGAAAACGGTATTTCCGGAGGAGAGCAATGAAGAGTGAATTTACAGAGGGAGCTCTGACATTTTATCTGAGCGGGCGCATAGATTCCAACAATGTGGATCAGATCGAAGCGGACCTGATGGATGAGGGGATGCTGTTTGACAACGTTGATATAGCCTTTGATGCCAAGGATCTGGAGTATATCTCCAGCGCCGGCCTGCGTGTACTGCTGAAGGTGAAGAAGGCAGTAAAAAGGGATATACGTATCAGGAACGTTTCTGATGAAGTATTCGATATCTTTGATGTGACGGGCTTCAGCGATATCTTCATAGTAGAGAGGGAGATGAGGTTTGTATCCCTGAAGGGCTGCAAGAAGATAAGCTCGGCCCTCAACGGAGAGATATTCCAGCTTTCAGATGATGAGATGATCAAGGTGTACAGCTCATCAGTGCCGCTTTCGGAAGTGAAGAAGGAGAGGTCATATGCGCAGACTGCCATGGTGTGCGGTGTGCCGACTCTGATACCTTATGATGTGGTAAAGTGCGAAGAGGGACACGGCATAGTCTTTGAAAAAGCGGAGATGACGTCTCTTGCTTATCTTATAAGCCACAACCCGAATGATCTGGTCAAATATGCGGAAATGCTGGCAACTACAGTAAGGGAGCTGCATAAGACGGAGATACCGGACGGCAAGCTGCCCGAGATAAAGGACAGATATATGAAATGGCTGAGGGAGGTAAATGATCCGAACGATGCCAATACAGCTGTGTTCACCACACTGATATCATCCATACCCGACAGCCCCACATACGTGCACGGTGATATCAACCTGAACAGTGTCATGGTACAGAACGGGGAGCTCCTGCTGCTTGATATGTCGGGAAGTGCGCGGGGCAATTCACTGTTCGATCTTTCATCGCTCTTTGCTTCACTTGTGGCGATCGAGAGGAAGACTGAAGGATACTGCCGCAAGACTTACGGTCTTTCGAAGGCAACATGTCTGGAATTCTGGAACGCATTCTTTACAAAATACATGTGTGACAGACCTCAGGATATCAAGTCGATGAATGAGCTTCTGATCAAGTATTTCGTGCTGAAGGAAAACATCCTGATGAAGCTGGAGAAGAAGAACCGTCTGCGGACGTCTTCATGATTAGTGGGAGGATGAGATGAGAGGAGAACTGCCGGGAAGTCCCAAACCGATACCGGGAGCCGGAAAGAAGAATTCAGTCGGAGATGATGCAAGCGAGCTTCTCTTACTGTTGGACAAAGAGCATAAGTGCCCCGTGTGCAACTATAAGTTTAAGAGCAAGGTGATGCGCTCGGGAAAAGCTCAGTCTGACGGAATGGATCTGGACCTGCGTCCGCGTTTCAAGAATGTAGATCCCATAAAATATCGTGTGACAGAGTGTCCGGTATGCGGATATGCAGATATGGAGAGCTCCTTCGGAAAGCTGCGCCCGAAAGAGGTAGCGGCATTGAAGGATAAGAGCATAAAGTGGGAACCCGATGCGCCCAAAGAGGAAGTGATGCGGGATTATCCTGATGCTTACAGATGCTATAAGTCCGCACTCAGATGCTGTCTGGTACGTAGCTCCAAAAGCAGCATCAGAGGCTACACGGCTCTCAACGCCGCATGGCTTCTGCGCGGATGGAGAGAAAGGCTTGAAGATGACGGCAGAGTAGTCACAGATGCGGATGAGATGAGCGAGAACGAGGAAAGAAAGCTGATAAAGTATGCGCTCCGCAATCTTCAGGAGGCTGAGCTCGGTGAGGATTTCCCCATCTGCGGTATGGAAGAGACTGTCTTTGATTATCTGATGGCAGCTCTTTGTTACGATCAGGACCGGATCGATGATGCCGGAAGATATGTGCTCCGTGCACTGCAGAGCAGGACCATATCGGCCGTGCTCCGTCCCAAGGCAGAGGATCTGCGTGATCTGATAAAAGAAAAAAGAAACAGGACCAAGTAATATACAGGAGGAAAATGACAATGGCTGTTTTAGGTATTATTTTCGGAGTTCTTATGATCTTCATGGGGATATCGCTGATGTGTACACCGGTAGCGACATTCCTCTCGGCAGGATACTTCATTACCATCATGCTGCTGGTATATGGTGTAATGGGTATCGTAAAGGCATGCCAGAAAAGGAGCAACGTATTTGACACGGTGATGAGCGTGCTCGCAGTGATAGTGGGTATCATCGCTCTCGTCCGTCCCGGAGGCACTCTCGTGATAGATGGAATGCTCCTTTATATGGTGGCTTTCTGGTTCGTGCTCAGAGGTATCTTTGCGGTAGTAGTTGCAGTCAAGACAAAGGAAGTCAACAGGCTTTGGGTATTGGGAGTCATCATCGGCATACTCAGCGTGATACTCGGTATCTATTCGTTCGCTCATCCTATGGTGACGGCGATCACTACCGGAATACTGATAGGTCTTTACTTTGTTGAATCCGGCATAGACATGATCGTATTCGGAACGACGTTCAAGAAGATCGAGGATGCCGTAAAAAGCGAATAATCTGATGAAAAAAAGCGGAAATGCCGTAAAGCTCGTACTGTTTACTGTGCTGTTGGGGTGTTTCGCCGGACTTGTGGTCTGGTGCTTCCTTAAGGCAGTGGCGGTGGGTACACACCTCGTCTGGGATGTGCTCCCGGAGTCTTTCGGCAATCCGTATGTGACAGTGGCAGCCTGCCCTGCAGGCGGGCTTGTCGTCGGCATATTACACAGGCTCTTCGGGGATTATCCCGAGGAGCTTTCTGTTGTGATGGGGAAGATAAAGAAGGAGAAGCATTACGATTATCATCCGATGGCCGCGATGCTGATATGTGCTTTCATTCCTCTGGTATTCGGGGCAAGTGTCGGACCTGAAGCCGGGCTTACAGGCATAATAGCGGCGCTTTGCTACTGGATAGGAGACAATGTCTCATATGCAAAGCAGGACAGCGCCCTGTATTCGCAGATAGGAGAGGCGGTAACACTCGGGCAGCTCTTTCACTCACCGCTTTTCGGTATATTTGCGGTGGAGGAGGGGGATGCGAAAGAGGATCCAGCCGCACTTTCCAAGGGGAATAAGCTGCTGTTCTACGGATTGGCCACGGCGTCAAGCTTCCTGGTGGCAGAGGCATTGAATGCGGCTTTCGGAGCGCCAATGGAGGGCTTTCCGAGCTTTGCCGAGCTTAAGATGTGCAAAGAGGATTTTCTTATGCTCCTCATCTACATACCGGT
>JAEEGL015614046.1_pt1 | contig 10632 bp, 5 predicted proteins | sample 9134231 | NCBI WGS metagenome assembly JAEEGL01 (sample SAMN16246548, study PRJNA631951) | gut metagenome | biome: gut microbiome; feature: rumen; material: fiber-attached | host: Bos | place: Iran: Karaj | collected 2018-10 | reverse complement strand
TTACAAAATCGCGAATCTCTGCGCCTTTTCCAATGTCTCTGGCAACGAGGCCGTCGGCGTGGTCTAAGGCGATCTCTACGACGCTGCCTTTGATCCAGCCGGAGTTGGCGGATTTTGCAGAGATGGGGACGGGACTGCTGTACTCGCCGGGATAGCCGTATCTTAAGTGGGCTGCCCAGAGGGCGAGACGCTTTCCGACACGTCGCTTGCCGGTAGGGTGAAGATCGTTGTCTTCACCAAGGTCCATGTTGACAGTCATTCCCACCATTGGATCATCAAGCAGCTTTGACTGTGTAAGCCTGAAGGTTGGCCAGGGGTCATCCACAGGCTTAACATCTATTACAAAGTTAGGGAGCTGGGCAAGGATATATGGGAGGTTTTCCTCGCCCCAAAGGTCCCTGTAACCTTTTATCATGCGCCTTGACAGATCTTCATAGTCCCAAGGCTCATGAGTGTTGGACTCACCCTGATACCAGATAACTCCGTCAATTGGGAAGTTGTGGCAGGGTGCGGTCATGGCATTGAAAAGACCGGTTGGATGCCAGTTGATAAAATCCGTAGGTGATATCTCGGGGCATCTTGCAGCCACCTTGTAATACCACTTGCCATCAAGCCTTACCTGGGCATCCTCATTAAATATCTTGTATTCCTTGTCAGGAGTGATCCTTCCAAGGCCATATTCCACGCAAAGCCTTATAGCAATGTGATTGTCTTTTTCTTTAGTAAGTCCCTCGGGTATGTCGTACTTTCTTGGAGGATACTGGTATTCAATTCCTCCTACTTTCACACCGTTTACAAAGACCTCGTCTCTGTCTACCAATGTTCCAAGGAACAGTCTTGCGCTCTTTCCTGCAAGTTCCTTTGGAAGGTCAAAGCTTCTCCTGAACCAGACGGATCCGCACATTCCGGAAAGCTCAGTGTCAGTAAACATCACCGGAATATCCATTTCCTTCCAGCTGCGCTCGTCAAGCTCTTCCTGCATCCATTTCTCTGAAAGTCCCCTGTCAAGCTTATCAAGCTTCTCGCGCCACAAGGTTCCGTTTATCACGTTCTTGTCTGCCTGGCTCTTCCTGAAATCATCATCAGCGTACTTGTCCGCCTCAGCCAGCAGCTCGTCATATCCTTCCAGCATCTGCCTTGACATCCAGGAGGAAATCCTTGAGCCCCCTAAAGATGCATTGATAAAACCAACAGTCTGGCCAGTGATCTTCTGAAGATAAGCAGCAAAAAAGTATCCTGTAGCTGAGAAATTCATGATAGTATCTCTGCTTACATGGCTCCAGCTACCACTCCTTAATTCCTCCAAAGGGCCATGGAAATCCGTATCCTCAAGGATCTTAAAGGTCCTGATGCCGGTATTCTCCTCGATGCTGGCAAGGGCAGGGTATCTGTCCTTAACTCTGGCAATGGGAAGCTCTATGTTTGACTGACCAGTAACAAGCCAGACTATGCCGATCATGACATCCTTTACGGATATCTCCTCGTCCCTCTCATTGGAGACAATTAGCTCGTAGGGACCTCCGCTTTCCTTTGCGGAAAGATAGATGTCAAATCTGCCACCCTCATCCGCTTCTCCTCTTCCAATGAGATTATCCAGCCTGACCTCAACTTTGGTTCCAGGCTCATCCCATCCCCAGATATGTATTCTCTTTCTTCTCTGAATGACCATTCCGTCGGAAATGATCTTTGGAAGTGTCAACTTGTTCATTAAATGTAACCCCATTTTCCCCCGAAAATTTTCCTATTGTTGATTATACAAAAACATAGCATCTTCCTTCTTCACATTTTCCGCTATGTTCTTTTCATTTTCTGACATCTACGTCACGCAACCCCAAAACCAAGGATGGTAAATTTCTTATCTTCATGACCTTCTTTCATGCTGATCCTGACCTCTCGCCGCGCGCTCTTTTCCTCATTCAAAAGAACTACTGCATTACAGTGAGTCCATCCATTGATGTGAGGGTCTGCCTCCAGGATCAGTTTATCGTCCACAAAAACCTCAGCCACGCCATGGCTGGCATAAGCTGAATCCTTGAAAACAAGAAGAAGTTTTTTACATGTCAGGGACATTTTGAAAGCCGCATCTTCGCCATTTTCCAGATGACACCAGTTGTTTGGGAACTCCGGTATCATCTTGATGTCCTTATCCATTTCTACCGCCTGAAGGTCAGTATCTTTACAGTTAAAAGAACCTTCATCGTCAATCACGATATCGTACTTATCCTTAAGCGCCTCCAGTTCTTTACGGTCCAGAAGCTCGATGCTTTCAAAATCTGCTCCTATAGCTGGCCTGATCTTATCCAAGTCCATATCAATTCCAAAACCGGCCCCATCCGATGTAGCCCCTGCACACTTGTCGTTCACCTTGTCCACTAGATGGCTCAGGCAGTCAGCCATGATCTGATGTCCCAGATTGCTTGGATGATAAACATCATAGAAGTACTGATTCTTTGAAATCACCCTGCCCTCTGCGGGAAGAAGCGGAAACTGGGGACTTACAGCATCCAGAACGCTCACCATTGGAAGACCATAATTTCTTCCAACAGGTGCCAGTCTGTCCTGTAAATTCCAGTCATTTGAGAACACAGCAAACAAAAGAACTACTGCCGGTTTCCAAGGCAGTGCCAACGCCTTCCTCACAAGACTCTCGTAGCACACACCTTTAGTTTCATCTCCCTCATCATTAACCGCAAACTCAATCACGATAAGATCGGGCTTTGCAGCCCCATCCCTTAGTACATCTCTCTCGAACCTGATCATTCCAAGTTCAGACGGAGTCCCTCCGACTCCTGCTTTCACAAAGATGCACTCTCCGCCATTCATATATCTCTTGGCAAAATCCTCATAAAAAACTTTCGCATAGCACTTTTCATTTATGGGAATAGCACCAGCGCCCTGGGTAATTGATCCACCGATAAATCCCAGAGTTACATTCTCTCCCTTTTTTGCTTTATCAATAACCTTTGACAGCCTTTCAGTATTCCCCAGCTGCATAAGGCTCTTTTCAATCATAGTCTTATAAGCGCTCGAGCCAAAATCCACCGCCTTATCCTCAGGCTGCTTTGGTGCCACGAAGCCATTGTTAAGATAGAATCTCACATCAGTTGTTGCCTGGATTCCCTCAGTATCAAAGACAAATCTAAACTGCCCCAGCTCTTTGTCTCCATCCTTCCAGTCCACCTTTGACAGGTCGATTTCCATCTCCATTCCATCCATTGGAACGTCCGCTTCGATAATCGTGACCTCTTCCCCGGGAACATTAGGATACATCTCAGCAACGAATTTTACAGATTTATCCGCCTCTTTTGCCGAGACACTTACACCGATGGAATGGATCATCTTCTGAATTCCCTTCCTGGTGGTCAGGTTCTGGATCATCTTCTCATCGGTTACATTTCCCGTAAGTTTTGCAGCATCAGTGACTCGTCCAAAATCCATGTACAGGAAGTGAACAAAGCTTCCATCAGGCTGAGGAGCTCCGAAGATCTCCTTGTCTTTCATTATGTAAAAGAAATCTCTTTTCTTTGTAGGGTCCTTAGGTGCCACAGGCCCCCTGTTCATGTTTTCTGACATAATTCATCCCCCTGATCACTTAAGGAATTTCCAGCTGTAGAATTCGTAGCCTTCACCCTCGAAAACAAAATATAGGTCGTGAACTCCTGACAATTTCTCATCCAGTTTACAGGAAAACTTTATGAGTGTTTCTCCATAGTCATGCTTTGTAGCAGGTGCAAGACGGATCTCCACCGCCTCGATAGGATTATTCTCCGGTGAATCCACGCACACATTCACCTTGCCCAGAAGACACTTGGCATCGATATCACTATGCTTGCCATACTCATCCGCATCTTCGTCTGTCGCGCTTTTCCTTCTTGCTTCTGCGGCACCAGTTGCTGCAAATTTCTCAGCCAGCTCTTTTGCCTCAGTCACATTGATCTCCACAATTCTTGCCGGCTCGCTTCCAAAATCAACTCCGCTTACCTCTATCCAGCCACCTTCGGTGATTCCTGTGACGATCATATCTCCTGATCCGAATTTCCTGGCTGTTTCTCCAAACTGTCTTGTGGCAATTCCAGCTGCGTTTGACATGGTAACAGCTTTGGTTTCCTGATATGGATCAAGGTTCCTGAGCTGCTTTACGCCTACTCTTGTTCCCTCACTCTTTGAAGGCTCACCCTTTTCATTGATCACAAGCTTATCAATGCTGGTACTTCTGTAACCCTTGAGGAATCCCATCTTCTCCTCCAGGATCCTGCTGTGATAGGTTATGTAGTACTGTCCCTGGAACTTGAACATGCAGTGGTGGTTGTTTCCACCAAGGCCAAAGAAATGCTCAGGGTTCTTAAGAACCGGATTGCACATCTCAAAGGGTCCCATGGGATCATCAGAAACCATTGTCACGATCTCTCCCTGCTGGAAGCCCTTTTCCTTCTCAGCCTCGGGAGTCATGGAGAAGTTTGAGCAATAGGAATAGAAATACTTTCCGTCAATCTTGTTTATACCTGAATCCTCAAAAAGATAGGATACATTTTCAATAGGCTTTGGATCACCATCAAGGGAGACCATGTCTTTTCCCAGCTTGGCAACCCTTGCTGTTCCCGGATCTGAAGCCTTGTCATCTGAAGGAACGCCTCCTCCGAAATAGATGTAGTTCTCTCCGTCATCATCCATAAGAACCGCCGGATCAAAGAGCCATGTAACCTCTGCGCAGGTTGGTGTATCCCTTGAAATAAGTGCCTTCCCAATCGGGTCTGTAAAAGGGCCTACAGGACTGTCTGCTTCAAGAACTGCAATTCCGTTCCCGCTGTTTGCAAAGTATAAAAAGAACTTGTCCTTACCATCTATTGTTTTCCAGGCTGCTGCCGGTGCCCAGGAATTGTTACCCCAGGTAGCCTGTCCGTTCTTACCTGCAGCATAAACTGTTCCGTGATCAGTCCAGTTAACAAGATCATCAGATGAAATAACGCTGATCTTGTCGATCTTGCTGTAAGTGTTCTCTATGATAGCGCCGCCCTCATCAAGCTCCGGGTCATCCAGTGTCATATAAATATATATTCTTCCCTTGTACTCCAGAGCATATGGATCTGCGCCGAATCTCTGGACCATTACAGGATTGTGGTCCCCAAGGGGCTTAAAGCTCTTTTGAATATTCATCTTTGTAACCCTCCAATTGAACAATGCTTTTGCATGTTATCTCAATAAAATATAACCTTTTTACCTTCCCCGCTCCACCAACATAATGCGCACTTCTCTCCAAATAATGCTTAGATCCTGTACCTTCGCACACAATGACAAGACCATGACAATATTTGATTGGAAGGCGCTTTCCCTGGGCGCTACATTAGAATCAGCATGAAACTATAATTGCCGGATAGTATGTCCGGCTCAGATTAAGGGGAAAGAAAATGCTTAGAGAAACTACAGTTGAAAACGGAAAAGTTAAGGGACTTCCCGGAAACGACCCACGTATCACGGTCTTTAAGGGCATCCCTTTTGCAGCACCTCCTGTGGGGGAGAACAGATGGAGAGCACCTCAGCCCTGCAAGGACTGGGACGGAACTTTAGAAGCCTTTGGTTTCGGTCCGATCTCCATGCAGGACACACCGGGAATCGGAGACGACCTGGTCTACAACAGGGAATGGCACGTAGATCCTGATATCCCAAAGAGTGAGGACTGCCTGTACCTTAATGTATGGACACCTGCAAAAAAAGCAAACGAAAAGCTTCCTGTCCTTGTGTGGATCTTTGGAGGCGGCTTTCAGTGGGGCTACACAGCAGAGATGGAATTTAACGGAGAAGCTCTTGCAGAGCGTGGCATCATCGTTGTAAGCATCGCCTATCGTCTTGGATGCTTTGGCTTCATGGCCCATCCCGAAATAACAGGTGAAGCTCCGGATGCACCTTCAAACTTTGGTCTCCTTGATCAGAAGGCAGGCCTTGCCTGGGTTAAAAGAAATATCGCAGCCTTTGGAGGTGATCCCGACAGAATAACCATTGCCGGTCAGTCAGCAGGCGGCGCCAGTGTACAGCACCAGCTTTCCTGCATGGACAACAAGGATATCATAAAGGCTGCTGCAATATTTAGCGGAATCATCCGACTTAAGGATGCTGATGCCGACATCTTTAATCCACTGACATTAAGCCAGGCAGAGAATCTTGGAAAAGAGTTTTTTGAAAGCCTCGGAGTTATAGATTTGGCTGAGGCAAGAAAGCTCACAGATAAAGAGGTTCTTGATGGCTATAACAAATTCGTAGGAAACCACAGAAGAATGTTCCCAATTGTCGATGGACATTTTAGCTTGGGAGATCCTACAGAAGCCCTGATCAAAGGAAACTGTATTGACGTTCCAATAATTGCAGGAAATACCACAGATGAGTTTTCTGATGCAGGCGTTAATATGGTAGAACTCTCTGTTAAGGATGTCTTCCTGAAAGCTGAAGAGAACCGTCCAAACCAGAACTTCTACTACTACAGATTTGATCCCGATATTCCCGGGGATGGGCATAAAGGAGATTCCTATCCAGGAACCTTCCACTCCGTTGACCTTTGGTTTTTCTTTAATTCACTGCATATGTGTCACAGGCCCTATGAGGGAAGGCACTTTGATCTGGCATGCCAGATGTGCGACTACTTTGCAAACTTTATTAAGACTGGAGATCCTAACGGAAACGGAAAAGACAGAACTCCTCTTCCAAAATGGGACACCTACAAAAACGAAGAAAGAAATGAAATGGAATTCCTTGGAAACGGCGCCCACTCCAAAAAAGAAGGCGGCATAAGACAGGGAAGCAAGAAGCAGGCAGTAAATCCTTACCTTCCATCCTGGGAGTACATACCCGATGGCGAGCCTTACGTTTTTGGAGACAGAGTCTATGTTTATGGCTCCCACGATCTTTGCAGAGGTGAGACCTTCTGCCTTGGGGATTATGTATGCTGGTCTGCTGCCATAAATGACCTTGGAAACTGGCACTACGAGGGAGTCATCTATCCAAAGACAGCTGATCCTCTTAATCCTGACGGCCACATGTGCCTCTATGCTCCCGATGTGACAGTTGGCCCCGACGGCAGGTATTACCTCTACTATGTACTTGATAAAGTCAGCGTTGTATCTGTTGCTGTAGCTGATACTCCTGTTGGACCTTTTGAGTTCTACGGATATGTACACTATGAGGATGGAACAAAACTCGGTGACAAGGAGGGTGATGAGCCACAGTTCGATCCCGGGGTCCTCACAGAAGGTGATGAGACATACCTTTACACAGGCTTTTGCGGACAAGGCGATAAGTCAAGGCATGGGGCCATGTTTACTGTTCTTGATAAGGATATGCTCACCATCAAGAGAGCGCCAAAGTTTATTGCTCCCGGCAACATGTACAGCCAGGGAACAGGCTTTGAGGGTCATGCTTTCTTCGAAGCTCCTTCCATCAGAAAGCACGGTAACACCTACTACTTCATCTATTCATCAGAAGTAATGCACGAGCTGTGTTATGCTACATCAGATAAGCCTGAGGGCCCATTTACTTATGGCGGAGTAATTGTCAGTAACTGCGATATGCATATAGGTACTTACAAGCCCGCTGAAGATCCTTCTTGCTACGGCGCCAACAACCACGGAAGCATCGTAGAGATCGACAATGACTGGTACATCTTCTATCACAGGCACACCCACGGAACCTGGTTCTCAAGACAGGGCTGCGCAGAGAAGATTTCTTTTGAGGCAGACGGAAAGATCAAGCAGGTAGAGATAACCTCCTGCGGACTTAACGGCGGACCTCTTTCAGACATCGGCGAATACCCCGCCTACATCGCCTGCAACATCTTCACTAAAGAAAAGAAGATGTACGTTGAGGAAAGCGCTCCAAGAGTTGTACAGGAGGGCGGCGATGGCGATCAGAATGACGGCTACATCAAGGGAATCGTAGATGGAACCACTGTTGGCTTTAAGTACTTCAACCTCAAGGGCGCTAAGGGCCTTCGCATCAAGACCAGGGCCTACTTTGATGGAGAATTCGAAGTACGTACAGCTCTTGAATCCGCACCAGCAGGAAGTGCAGCTTCCGGCGTCGGCCCGATCCTTGGCCGCATCAAGGCTAATGGTTCCAACATCTGGACCTCCCACGAATGCACTTTTGCTCCTGTTTCAGGCACCACCGCCCTTTACCTTGTCTACAAGGGCACCGGAAACTGCAGCCTTAAATCCATAGAATTTTTACACTAACTATCTATACACGAAGCGTCAGGCGCTGTCAGCAAGCAGCTCCTGAGAGTCAATGGGGACGGTTCTCTCTGACTCCTTTTGTGGGATTTTTACACATAAAAGGAGTCAACGAGAACCGTCCCCGTTGACTCTACTAAAAAGACCCGGAACGTTTTGTTCCGGGTCTTTTAATGCGCTCATTTAAGAGCTAACACTTCAAAATTCAATTTACTCTTTAACACCACCGATTGTAAGACCTGTAACGAAGTATCTCTGAAGGAAAGGATACAGCATTACGATAGGTGCCATAGTGATGATAGTTGCAGCAGCTCTTACTGAAATAGGTGTGCTGTTAACTGATGTTCCTGTAGTAGCAGCTCCCGCATTACCCTTAAGAGATGTTACAGCTGAAAGCATCTTCATCAGCTCGTACTGCAGTGTTGTGTACTGATCTGCCATACGGTTGTACAGCATTGTGTCGAACCAGGAGTTCCACTGTCCAACTGCTACGAAAAGAGCTATTGTAGCGTAGATTGGCTTACACAAAGGAGATACAACTGATACAAAGATCTTCATGTAACCTGCACCATCAATCTGGGCAGCTTCCTGAAGTGAATCCGGAAGGCCTTCCATGTAAGTTCTCATAACCAGCATGTTGAAACCACTGATCATTCCTGGGATTACATATACCCAGAAGGAATTTGTAAGATGAAGGTTTCTGTACAGGAGCATGATAGGGATCATACCACCGTTAACATACATTGTTATAACCCAGAACAGTGAAAGCTGGGATCTGAATATGAAGTTCTTCTGGCTTACTATGAAAGCCAAAAGTGCATTGGCAACCACCGCAAAGAGTGTACCAAGAATTGTTCTAAGCACTGAAATTATAGCGCCTCGACCAATACTTCTGAGAGCAAGTACTACGCTGTAGTTCTGTGTTGTAAACATTCTGGGCCACAGGTGAACTCCACCTCTCATGGCATCAACACCATCGTTGAAGGAGATTGCCAGAGTGTTTACTACGGGATAAACGGTTACAATACAGAATAACAGCATGAACAGGTAGAGAAAGAAGTAAAAGACCATATCCCCTACTGTTAATTTATGAATTCCGCCTGACTTATTTTCATTCTTTTCCATGTCGCACCTCCCTTAGAATAACCTTTCTCCGCTGCGTCTCTTGGCGATCTGGTTTGCGACCACGATGATCACAATGGATACCACGCTCTTGAAGATACCTGCTGCGGTACCAAGTGAATAGTCATTCTGGCTGATACCCCAGGTCAGTACGTAGATATCAATGGTATCTGAAACGCTCTTTACAAGGCCATTTCCTAAGAGATACTGTACTTCGAAACCTGCGTTAAGCAGATTACCCATGTTCATAATAAGCAGGATAATTATCGTAGGCCTGATTCCAGGCAACGTTACATTCTTGATTTTGCCCCATCTTCCGGCACCATCAATGGATGCTGCTTCGTAAAGACAAGGATCTATGGATGTTATAGCTGAAAGATAAATAATAGCATTCCATCCTGTTTCCTTCCACACGTGGGCGAAGGTTACGATAGGCCAGAACAATGCTGGTATCGAGAAGAACGGAACAGAATCTTTTACAAGTCCAAATTTTATAAGTAATTCGTTAATAATACCAGTTGATGAAAGGGCATCATTTAAGATACCTGTAACAATGATCCAGGAAAGGAAGTGTGGCAGATAGGAAATTGTCTGAACTACCTTCTTTGCTCTAAGCAACCTGAATTCATTTAACAAAATAGCAAATATGATGGCTGTAAGGGTTGTGAATATCAGATTCAAAGTACCCATACAGAATGTGTTTCTAATAACCTTTAAGAATGTTACATCTGAGAAAAGAAATTTGAATTTCTCGAGTCCTACCCACTTTGAGTGGAGAAGGCCAGTTTTGTTCTTATAGTTTTCAAAGGCCATCAGCCAGCCGGCAAGTGGAAGATAACAGAATATAAATCCGTAAATAACGAACACTGCAGACCATGCTATAAGAACCTTTTGCTTTGCGAGTTCTTTTCTTGTTATGACCGTTTTCTTTTGTTTGGCTACGGTTTTACTCATGCTAAGGGTTCCTTTCATTCAAAAAATCTGTAAAAAAAGGCAGCCATATACTTTTAGGCATATGGCTGCCTTATCATCTAACACCAAAATCTAAGCTTTATCAGCCTGCGTTCTTAGCTGCCTCAACTCTTCTGTCAAGCTCTTCCTGCATCTGGTTAAGGAAGTCCTGAGGCTGGCATCCTTCGTATGCCTTCATGTAATCGCTCCATGCGCTCTCGAAGTCAGAAGCCATAACAACCTTAGGAAGCCACTCGTGCTTGCACTCACCCATCTTTGTCCAAGCAACACCGCCTGTTGTTGATGTGTCGAGGTTGTTTGAGTATGACCACATAGGGAACCA
>JAEEGL014377849.1_pt1 | contig 10632 bp, 14 predicted proteins | sample 9134231 | NCBI WGS metagenome assembly JAEEGL01 (sample SAMN16246548, study PRJNA631951) | gut metagenome | biome: gut microbiome; feature: rumen; material: fiber-attached | host: Bos | place: Iran: Karaj | collected 2018-10 | reverse complement strand
TCTTCCTGTATCCGATCTTCTCCAGCGAACACGTAAGTGCAGTTTCTTCCATCTGGCAATGTACACTATCCAAACCATCGAAAGCATGAAGATAAGGTGAGTCTGATACCCAGCACGCCTCGTCAGTATTAATTTGAATTACACACGAAATATACAGCGGGCGAACCCGCATCATTGCCATCTGGAACGCTTCGTAACCAATGTATTCAACGAGCAGATTTGCAATAACCAGCTTCGCACTGGGGAGCTTATCTGCTTCATTTATAAGATCGATCTTAAGGCAGTTCAACACGCCGGACAGATCACTGTAACGTTCCTCAACAGTTTTCAGATAATCACTGTTGATATCTACACCATAAACCGTCTGATATTTATCCTTGCGAACATGTTCGAGGCCATTGCCGCCTGCGATACCGAGCACCATTGCCGTATCGACAGGATATGCCTCAAACTGCTCCTTCATTATGGAATTCATGACCTGCAACTGTTGTACAGAATCAAGGCTCATGTGATTCTCATAATCGCTAAGAGAAATGTCTTCCCACGGATTTTTCATCAAACCTTCTCCATGTAAACAAATACCAGTTCGTCGTTTACCGCCTTCTCATCGAAAGCTTTATAACCGACAGATTCATATAAACGAATATTATCCGTACTTCTGGTGCTTGTAAACAGCTCGTATCTTTTGCCCTGATAGTATTTCTCTATCTCGTTTAAAAGCCGCTTTCCAAGGCCTCTGCGGCGAAGCTCAGGATGAACCATAAGTTTTCCTATATAGGCAGTTCCATCGCTCTCATACGCACGTACAGAGCCGATAATGGCACCGGTGTCATCAGTCATCTTCAGGACTGTTCCAACATCGAACTCATTATTCACTTCATCAAGAGTCTGTTTCAACGGCGGAATATCCTTACTGCCAAACAGTTCAGCCTCACTCTGATATGCGAGATACTGGAGTTCCAATATCTCACTCAGATCTTCCCTGTTTGCTTTCGTTATTAAAAAATCACTCATTATTCTAAATTCTTACAAAGCCATAAAACGCTTTACTTCATCTATCTTTTTCAATGCCGCCTGTCTGCCCAGGTCATAAACTCTCTGCAGTTCATTCGGATCGTGGACCATAGATTTGAGATTAAGCGGAGCTTCCGGTCTTATGACGACCACGTCACCACGTTCTTCACACTCCTTAACATAAGCAGTCTGGGCATTATACATATCAGGACGCGCCTGCAATGATTTTGCTATGTGCGGATGATTCAGGGTAAACAGCTTTATAAGCGGCATTACCTTCATCTGTTTTTTAACGTAATCTTCAGGCTGGGTGAGAACAACAACATTCTTTTTATACCCGATCTTCTGCATATACTCCAATGGTATCGAATCAGCCATTCCACCATCCAGATATTTAGAATCACCAATCTTTACAGGTCTTGAAAAACAAGGCTGCGAAGCAGATGCTCTGAGCCACTCCATATTCTCATCATCGGTGTCTGTCATGTTGTGATAAACAGCTTCACCGGAGTTAATATCAGTTGCAACAACATGAAAATCCATGGGATTATTCCTGAATGTTTCTCCATCGAAAACATCCAGTTCCATAGGTATATCGTAGTAACAGAATTTCGCGCCGAATACATCACCCGTAAATAACCAGGATCTGAAACTGCAGAATTTCCAGTAGTTACAGTAGCGCTTGGTATATCGGAGAACTCTTCCTTTCTGTTTTGACTTGTAGTTGCATCCGAATGCAGCACCGGCAGATACCGCTGCAGCTCCGTCAAATACGATGTTATTCTCGAGGAAGACATCAACAACTCCTGCCGTAAAAAGGCCGCGCATAGAACCGCCTTCCAATACCAATCCGTTCTTCATTTATCAGTTCCTTAAATGTTATTTGTTTTTCTGGCCTTAACCAAAAGAAAATCCGGTTTGTGCTTCAGGTCATAATACTCCGGATACTTTTCCAGAATTTCTTCTGAAGGCGCAGGTTCTGCCAGTTTCTCGATAGCAAAACCCGCATCTACGAGACTATTTATTACAGTCGAGATTTTCCTGTGATAAATCTTTACGTTATCAACGAACCAGACAGTATCCCTCTCGCCTTCAATAGCATAGTCTGTGAGATTGGCATGTATCTTAACTCCATTCTCGTCTTTGTTCCATCTCTCTTTTCCTGAATTGCAGGTATTTACAGGGTGCTCTTGTGAGAATATGAACTCACCATTCATTACGAGCAGTCTGTTAACGTTTCTTACTACGCCTTCGAAATCTTCAATATAATGAATAGCGAGAGCACTGACTACCAGATCAAACTCTCCTTCGAGCTTACCCAGATCTTCCATCGGCATTTTAATATAGGTAATCCTCGAATCGTTATTATTTGTTCTTGCCACTTCGAGCATGTTATCGGAAATATCGATTCCGACAACTTCTTTGGCACCCATATTAATGTAGTCCTTTTCGTGCTCTCCGGTACCGCAACCGAGATCAAGGATCCTGAGTCCTGTCAGATCAGGCAACAAAGCAAATCTCTCCGGAATCTCAAAAAGGTTGTTGGCGTTAGCTTCCCTCTGCCTTAACTTCTGATAACCTTCGAAGAAAGTCCCGTTATCGTAAATGTTCTGTTGTGCCATATTATCCCCCCTATACAGCTGTCTTACAAACACATCTTATTTTTCCTTTGTTATCTCCATAAATATGTCAACATCATCACGCTCGTATTCCTTAAATCCGCAGTTCTCATATACATGAATTGCACGCGGGTTATTAACGTATACGCCAAGATAGATTCTGTTAAGGCTCAGTTCGTTAAATCCGTACTCTACAGACCTCTTGAGTGCTTCCGTTCCATATCCCTTGTTCTGCATAGAGGTTGTAATTACTATTCCCCATTCAGCCTCTTCGAAAACACGGTTAAAGAATTCAATATTACCTATAAATTTGTTAGTGCCTTTCTCCAGCATCGAGAACATCGTTGCATTGTTATCCATTTTATCTTTGATGTAGTCGATCTCCTGCTGTTCAGTGAGAGGCTCACTCCTCTCTCCAATGAAACGCGCTACGTTATCAATATCATTGACCATCTCAAGATAATCCGGCACCAGATCAAATGACGGTCTTACATAAACTATATTTTCAGATTCAAAAATTACATTCATATTCATCTATATATTACAAATCAATCTTCATATATCCGCATGTGAACGGGAAGAAATCAAACTTATGTGTTCCAAGATGCACGGCTCCGTTTGCTTCATACCACTTGCGGAGCACCTGGTTCTCTTCAACGATACCGAAGTTCAGCACCTTGCACCCAGCCTTGCGCGCCTCATCTGAAGCATGCTTAAGGAGTTCTTTGCCGATACCTTTATGTCTGTACTCAGGCAAGACTGCCAGATTGTTTAATTCACACTCACCATTCTCCTGAAAAAGCAGCGAATAGTATCCACACAACACACCGTCATCTTCAAAGACAAACATCGGCCGGTGCTCACCTTCAAAATGCCATAAAAGTTTTTCTTCGTTTGTGGCAAAAGCCGTGAACCTCGGAGCATTCTCTTCCGTAATGCCATGATTATCAGCCACGGTCTTAAAACTTTTTCTGATTATCTCTACGCACTGAGGAATCTCTTCCTTCTTCATTTCTCTTATCATGTCGCATCTCCGTTTCTGACGCTCTTATAGAGGCTCACATGCAGTTCAAGGTCGTTGTAACCATTCTTCTTGTAGAAACGGTAAGAAGGCTTATCCATGTCTGTCTGAAGGAATATGCCGGCAAGTCCCTGTTTCCTGATCTCATCTTCGATCAGCGACATGAAATGAGATCCGATACCCTTGCCCTGGATCGTGGGATCGACACAGAATTCTTCGATGTTATAGTTGGTGCCTTCCCACCAGTGACGGACAGAGCCCAAAGAAACGGCTGCCAGTTTTCCATCTATAAGAAGGCCGTAATTAAGGCCTTTGAAATATGCTGCAACATCTTTTATATAATTCTCCAGCTGGGCACGATCACTCCAGTCATCGTTCCACGGTTCACCCATAAACGCATTTTTATAGAGTTCCACAATTGCAGGAAGGTATGATTCATCCAGCTCTATAAACTCTTCTCTCATAAGATATCTATTCCTTATCATCTTTCGTTGTGTGCTTATTATACTTCTAATACTGCATTTAGCACCAAGTAAAAAAGTGGCAAAAGCACAATGCTGTTTGCCACTTTGTAAAATCAATCACACAATAACCGGCATTGGTTATTTCCCGGCAAGTACCTGCCGCTCTTCCCGTTGTTGTTTCCTTCTTAATTTCTTGAGTCTCTCCTCATCCCTATCCCTCATTATGAAGAAGATAATTGAAGACAGTGCAATGCACATAAGAGTCAGAATGACGCTCGCTGCTGCAGCTCTGTTATAGAGATAACTGCCGGAGAATGCCTGGTTCTGAATATACATCAGGTTAGTTAAGCCTGCATTGTTGCAGCGCGGTCCGATGATCATGGCAGGCGTATCGTAAAGGTTAAGACCGCCCAGAGATGACATAACGAGAATATAGATAAGGACCTGTCTCATACAAGGTATAGTTACCTTGAAGAATGTCTGGAATCTGTTTGCACCTGTTCTCATGACATCTGTCATTACTGACCATGATCTCTGCGCACTGGAGCGTCAAATGATAATGAAGATGCTGGGCAAAGGCGAATGGAGAATATTCGGCGCACACGGCATGAAGAAAGATATCATAGTATAATCATCTTATATACGCTTGTTATGCAAGGATTATAACGATGAAAGATAAGAACAAAAAGCCTGCCAAAGTAAGCAAGTCAGAATTCATGCTGACACTATTTGTTACGTTCTTTTTCAGGTCTTTTATTTTCTTATTCATACCCGGACTGATATTTATTATCGTCGGCATATTCCGGAATGAATGCCTGATAATCGGAGCAGTTTTGTTGGCAATAGACTTAATTATCTCACTCTATTTCACAATAAAAGCGAGCAAACTGAAAGGCAGTCACGAGATGTTCAATGCGATAGTCCAGGCTGCTGACGAGAACTCTGATGACGATATAGATGAATTAAACACGAAACCTGATAAGGAAGATCTCTACAGTGAGAGAGCACATGAACTGAGACGAACAGCATCTGATGCTAAGTCCGTCAGAGATGTTTTCGAACTATATAAAAAAGATATTGCTGACATGGCGCTCACAGATGAGACCTGCACTGTATACATCAAGAAGGAAAAGTATTTCTTCGATGACCAGATGCATTACGTTATTTCGTTTGACCGCATTAGAGAAATCAACGATGACATAGAACAGCATATGTATATAGATATTCTCTTTGCTCCGGATAAGTTCGATCCTAAGATAGAGAATTCATTCGAATGCACACCTGATGGTGATGCAGCAGAGTTCTACGAACAGGTCGGATCTCACCTCGAAACAAATGGCCTCCTGGACCTTCTGATCGAAGATATTAATGTTGGGGCTTCCTACTGAGCTTGAACCACAGAACAGTTACTGTTCCGTCATCCTCTTCACCCACGGTATCATTCATATCCGCCTGTTTAAATTCCAACATATTTCACGCCTCGAGATTTACCGTAGCAATCTCTCTTGTCGGCCAGAATGCACACAACTGCAGTTTTGTTATCTTTCCCATAAACGGCTGAAAGCTCTCAACAAAAAACGACATGGCTCTTTGTATTATCACGGGTTCATCTATAAGGATCGTTGCATGAGGTGTCCATGAATATTGCTCATGCTTTTCTGTCTTGATCGACTTGCGAAGCTCTAACAGATCAGCCGGATTCATATCAGGAGCAGCATAAAGAACACTTCCTCCGGCGAATAAACCGATGTGACTGATGTGCACAGGAACCGCCTTATAATTCTTTGCCAGCTCATTCATCTCACTGACAGCTTCTGACTCCTTATCCAATGAAAAACAGGCGAGGCTGATATGGAAAGGAAGGTTTGGAGTTTGTTTTCCTACAAAGCCTTCTGCCTGAAGTTTTTCATACCAACCGCTCATAATACGTTGCGATTCATCATCAAAATCTGCCATTAACATTAAAAACTCTTCTGCCATATTCTATTTCCCCAAAACATATTATATTCAGGTCATTATATCATTCCGGAAATCTTGACATAAACAGACTGCTGATGTTTAATCACTACTGCATTTTTAGTTATATTTTCGGAGGGCATATGGCTGCTGATGTTAAATTTTCAGTAAAAAGAGCAACTGATGACCAGTCTCTTATTCCCACTAATGTAAATGGGGAACTCGAACAGAAATTTCTTAAAAAATCCAAAGCGGATGCAATAAAACTTATTCCTATCTCATTTGGTGTATCAGCAGTAGTTATTGCTATTATTGTTTTACTTGTTACTTTCCTGAGAATCTTTGCTATAAGTACATTTGCTATTCTCTGCATCATTCTCCCGATATATGGAATATACAATGCTGTTGCTACATCCAAAGCTATTAAGAATCATGACTACGAATTCTTTTTTGGCGAAGTAACCGGTAAAACCGACAATGGCAATTACATTATAAAAGGGCTTGAAGACCAGAAGATATCTGTTCTGTTTGGCAAAAAGGAATACAACGCAGGCGATCGTGTAATCGTAGCCAGAATGAAGGATGATCTGAACCTGATTTCTGAAGAGTAATATCAAGGAGCCTGATATATGAGCAACACCAAACACAAATGGTTCAGCGTATGGAAGATAATCGCTCTCGTTATCTCAATCGGCGCGCTCATATACAGAATTATTTCCAACGTAATTAATATCTACGGGATATCTGAATATTGGCATGATCTGATGGTGCTTTATATGTCCATCTATCTGGTATATGTTTTTACCGCTTTTATTTCCTTCACCAAAGGAAAACTGACATTTATTTTCTCTATCATAACGGCAGTTTTATCAGCATTTATGCTCCTCTACGATGGATTTACGGCATTTATTTATATGGTAAGCACTCATCACTATACATATTCGGAAATGGGTTATCTGCCCCTCGGAAATTTTATGCTCCTTTTGGCGAGCATTTTCAACTTCCTGGGATTTATTAGCATCTGGAAACGCGAGAGAAAACAGGTCGCAACTTAAGCCCCTCCTTCAATCTCTAATTACGATTCCTGAATAACGTATTCGTAATTGTCACCATAGAAAGTAAAGAAAAAACTATGAAAGTCATATGTGATACCTGAATCCTTATCAGAATCAGGATTGAACGCTCTCCAAGAATCTTTTAAATTCTCCCGGAAATTACATTCATCAGAGAAATAAAACCATATCTTTTTGACACAGCTATAATAAAAATGACAACACTTTCCAAAGTCTCATAGTATAATTACACGCATCAATCACTTGGGCAGGTTAATATGTCAGATCGGAAAAAGTTCTGGACACTCAGATACATAATTATCAACGCGACTTATTTTGCAGTGTATAGCGGCATCCACGCTTACGCTTCAGTATTCCTGCTCGAAAAAGGTTTTTCCAACACACTAATCGGCATTACATTAGCACTGGCAAATATCCTGTCAGTTATTTTCCAGCCCATCGTTGCAGGTCTCATCGATAAGCAGGGAAAGCTCACAAACCGGAATGTATCGATGGCATCAACAGCATTGCTGCTCATTGGTTCGGTTCTGCTGCTCCTGATAAAGAACGGAACAGTTGTGATATTCCTGATTTTCGCACTGATATATATGGTTCAGATGGTATACCAGCCGATTATCACGGCTATGTATTTTGAATATGAAGCGGCAGGATGCCACATCTATTACGGTCTCGCAAGAGGACTGGGCTCATGCGGATTTGCTATCGTATCTTTCTTTACGGGAAGAGCAATCGGATGGTTCGGCGTAAACATCCTCATGATATTGGACATTGTATTCCTATCGATAGCACTGGTCGTTTTGTTCTTCTTCAAAAAGCCTGTTGTTGATATTCCTGCCCAGGCAAAAACTGAAGTCGCACATAACAATCTCATAAGCTTTACCAAGACATATCCGGGGTTTATGTTATTCGTTCTTGGCGCTGTATGTTTCTTCTTTGCACACAATGCGATCAACGACTACATGATCCAGATAATCACACCTTTGGGCGGTAATGAAACAAACATGGGTATCGCCGTAAGCTGCGCAGCATTTTTGGAACTGCCTGCTATGGCATTGATCAATAAGATAATGAAGAAGATCTCTGTCAAAAATCTTCTGCTTATCTCAGGAATCGCCTTTTTCATCAAGCATCTTTTGATGTTGATCGCGCCAAACATGGTCGTCGTTTATATCAGCCAGGCAATGCAGATGTTTGCATATGCAATCTTCATACCTGCAGGCGCTTACTTCGTTAACCAGACAATGGCCAGATTCGACCAGGTCAAGGGCCAGGCATATATCAATTGTTCAATTACTTTAGGCGGTGTATTCTCCAGTCTCATCTGTGGCCGTCTCCTGGATGTCAAAGGCCCGCATTTCATGTTAATCGTAAGCGTGATCGTTACGCTCGCCGGACTCGTAATAGCAGTTGTCGCTCTGAAAGGTTTATCTAAGCATTCAACCCGGAATGCCTGAATGCACCGGGTGTCATGCCCGTTACTTTCGCGAATTGTCTGATGAAATGTTCGGTGCTCTTATAACCGCAAATATCCGCAATTTCAGCTACTGATCTGGACGTATATTTCAGCCTGTCTTTGGCGAACTTCACGCGCGCATTAATAACATCATCTATGGGACTGATGCCAAACGCTTCTTTATAAAGTGTCTGGAATCTAGTCCTTCCCAGATTAATGCGTTTGAGCATGGAATCTATATCCCAATCAAGTTCGGGATGGAGCAACATTTCACGCCTTAATGCCAGAAGTTCGTGATGGTAAGGTTTGTTCAATAAATCAATGTTGTCATCAGACAGTTTTGCAAACAACACCTTAAACAGGCACAACATTTCAGGGTTATCTGTAGCCTTATTCGTATTACTCTCCCACGCGATTAATTAAAATAGATTATGGACAAAATCAGGATCTGCCGGCGAGAAAGGAACATTCGTAATCGGAAATGTCTCGATAAACTCTTCGTCAGTATCAAATCTAATCCAGTCATTTTTATATGGTTCTCCGGGTAGTGAACTGTAGTACTTACGATGACCGGGAGTGAATAGAATTACGGATTTTGCGGGATATTGGCGAAGCTCGTTATCTACCCAGAACAATGCAGGAGTATGAGTAAACAGCATATGGTAACTCTCAAAACCGATTCGACCGCGCTCAGTATCGTAAACGAGCGATTCATGTTGGAAACTGTAGCCGGAATAAAGAACGTCAATCACCTGTATCTCTCCTTCCTATTCTCGAGTGCTGCACAAAAATGCAACATTTTTATATGATTTTCTAACACAGAAAGTGTTTTGTAAAGCGTTTAGTGAACAATACATCAATTTTGTCGCACGAAAGATCATTGCTCGTTCCTTATACAAAATGATAAAGTCTTGGCGATTTTGAAGAAAGGATCCGGGATGCATATTATGAGCACACTTGTTCGCGACATGACCAAGGGAAACACAACGAAGCTTCTCATCAGCTTTTCCATACCTATGCTCGTTGGTAATATTTTCCAGCAGCTCTATAATCTTGCTGATTCCGCAATCGTAGGACGCGGTGTCGGACCTGATGCGCTGGCCGCAGTAGGTTCCACCGGATCTCTTTCTTTTCTTTTTTTCTCTTTCTGCATCGGCGTAGCAAACGGCGGCGGAATCACCGCATCAAAATACTTTGGTGCCAAGGATGAGAACGGGGTTAAAAAGGTCATTGTAAACAGCGCCTACATGATGCTTGTTGCATCAGTTTTAATGGCAATATTGGGTTATGTACTCGCAGCTCCGATCCTTCGTCTGCTTGATACTCCCGAAAACATCATCAACGTGGCAACCAGTTATCTGAAGATCATGTGCCTCGGAATACCTTTCATTGGTTTGTATAATTACGCCTCTGCTATGCTCAGAGCATTGGGCGATTCTATTACACCTCTGATATTCCTTGTGGTGTCCTGCTTCATCAACATTGGTCTTGACTGTTTGTTTGTCTACGCCTTCGGATGGGGTGTTTTCGGAGCTGCGATCGCAACCCTCATTGCACAGTTCCTGTCCGGTATCGGATGCATGATCTTTGCATACAAAAAGAATGATTATTTCAAGATTAAAAAAGAATATCTTAAGACTGATTTTAAGATAATTGGCGAGTGCACAAGAATGGGTTCAATGCTCGCTCTCCAGATGTCACTCATCGCAGTCTCATGCCTCGCACTCCAGCGTTTTGTTAACGGTTTCGGTTCCATGACTGTTGCAGTATTCACAGCTGTCGGAAGAATCGAGCAGATCGTCCAGCAGCCTTATGGTTCACTCAGCATGGCATTGTCCACACATGCCGGTCAGAATCTCGGTGCACGCAATTACAAGCGAATTAAGGAAGGATTTAAGAAGGGCATGATCATCATTGCAGTTTTTTCCATGATCGTTCTCCCTCGCGCACAGTTTGGCGGTGAGACGGTAATGAGACTCTTCGCTGAAGATCCTGAAATTATCGCAATGGGCGCTAAGGCTCTCCGTATCAC
>JAEEGL013914810.1_pt1 | contig 10632 bp, 7 predicted proteins | sample 9134231 | NCBI WGS metagenome assembly JAEEGL01 (sample SAMN16246548, study PRJNA631951) | gut metagenome | biome: gut microbiome; feature: rumen; material: fiber-attached | host: Bos | place: Iran: Karaj | collected 2018-10 | reverse complement strand
GCCTTGAGCTTGTACACGTCGGCCGCGTCCGTGAAGGAGATTGTCTTGCCTTCCACCTTCGCCCGCTTCCCGATCTCCTCGGAAGTCGTCTCGCGGTAGTCGTTCGCCTCTTCGTTCGCGTCGCCGATCTGGTCGAACATCTCCTCGAGCCGCTTCAGTACGCCCGGCTCGAATTCCTTCGGGCCGCTCACGGCGTACTGGCTGAACCGCCCGGCGATCGTCCCGTCGTCGCGCAGCAAGAGCAACACCGGCACGCCGGTGCGCACCTTCGTCTTGTCTGCCAGCATCCTGTCCGGCGTGTTCCAGCCGCCGTCAGCTATGCTTGTGCCGACCAAGGCGGCGTTGCGCTCGGCGACGGCCTTTGCCGCCTCACGGGAGATGCCGTGGCGCGAGAGATAGCCGGCGCCGCTCTGCACGCGCATCGCCTCGTTCGAGTAGTTGGGCGTGAAGTTTGCCGTCACGTACCTGTCGCCGTTCGTCGTGACGTTGTAGTTGAGAAGCGAAGGCAGGTCGCCCTTTGTAGGATCGCTCGGAATGTCGATCGCCACGAGCGCGACCTTGTTGTCCCTAGCCCAGTCCTTGAACCTCTGGTCCCCGAAGAAGTTGCGCTCGGCCGCCGAGCAGTCTCCGCACCACAGCGCGCCCTCAACCAGCACGAGCGTATACGCCTTGGGCGGCGTTGAAAGCAGGCCCGGACGCGACGCGCTCAACGTCGATGCGCCGCTGTTCGCGGCCTTGACCTTGTTCGTCGCCGCGTCGAGATCCATCGTCCATTCGCCGAAGTCGAACTCCTCGCCGATCCACTTCGGATTCTTCGGAGAATTTTCGACAGGTTCGACGGCGGTGATGTGATTCGTCGCCACGGCCTTGCCGCTCGCGTCCAGAAGGATCAACGTCACCTGGTCGTTTGCGTTCGCAAGGGAGGAGGTGTCCACCTCGATGCTCTTCTCATCCTCGTTGGCGGCCCAGAGAATCGTGTTCGTGACGGCCGTCCCGTCCGCCTGCACTACCACCAGGCTGTTCGTGGAAACTTTGCTTGACACGGTGCCGGCGCGCGAAAGCGGCACTTCGACAGGCTTCGTGTTGCCAACCTCCACCTGGAGGCGCGCCTGTTCGTTCTCTACCGTGTCGAAACCGCCGCCCGTGTACTTTGGAGTCGCTGGCGTCGGTTTATACGTGTAGCCCTTCAGCTTCTTCTTGAGCCAGGCAACCGTCTTCGTCGCGCCTGTCTTTCCGCTCTTCTGGCCGTCCAGCTTGTCACCGTCTGTGTACGTGTCTATCTTTTTCTTTCCATTCACGTACCAGTAGATGCGGATGAGCGGGAAGAATCCCTGTCCGCCATAGCAGAAGTTGTACGGCTTTGAACCCTGTCCGCCGTTCTTGTCGCCCGAATGCACGAACAGGAACACGCAGCCGCTCTTCGCCATCCAGTCCTTGAACACCTTGTGGTTGCAGGACGACTCGAACGCTACGCAGTGCCCGCAGGCGTCGCCGTTAGACCAGACGGCGATCAGCGGCACGCCGTTCTTTGCGGCGTAATCCTTGCATTTGGCAAGATCGGCGTGCCAGCGGTTCAGCACCACCGGCTTGTCCGCCTTTATGCGAGTCTTGACCAGCGTGGCGGTCTCGCCCGCCAAGCCGGCGCATGTCGTCAAGAATGCTATCGCCAATGACAGCAGAACTCTTGTTTTCTTCATCTCGTCTCCTTCTCTCTTTTCATAAGAACGGTTTTCACTTCTTCAAATCTACAGGAGGCGCCGCCCTTTGCACCTGCAATGCGGCGTTTGTAGCCGACGGCGACTGTTTGGCCGCCGACGCTTTCTTTACACGCGACGGATCCTTAGGTTTCTTCACCGCAGGACTTTTTTTCGCTTTTTTCTTTGGTGGACGCTTGCGGAAAATCCCGTCACCAAGCGGGAACTCGACCTTCGCGGCGGTCATCAGTCGCATTCCCAGCTCGCGAAGCGCATCCTTTCTTCGTTCCTTCAAGATATCCTCCGCCAGTTCCTTCCTGTCCTCAAAATCCTCGAGCTTGTCGTAGGCGAAGAACGTGCAGCGCACAAGCTCGTATTCCTTCTCCGGTTCCTTGCCCTCCTCCGCAAGGCCTTCCTCGTCTATGTACTTAAGCCCCACTATCGCCAGGCCGTCCTCAAAATCGATTGGCTCCGAAATGTCCCCTATCTTCGCCGTCAGCAACCATTTTGCCAGCGCCTCGCTCTCCTCCATTGCCTCAGCTATGGTCCAGCTCTGCCACACGCCGCCATCGTCCTTCGCAAGATCGGCGCGATTGCTCGTCACAGTCGCGAAGATTCCGCCGTTCAATATCTCCTCACGGGCCTTCATGGCACGCTCGCGCTGCACGGCCATCTTCTTTTCCGCCTCCTCGTTCCATTTCCTCGCGCGCTCGATGTATCCGTCCAGCTCCTGATCTGACACGTTCTTGAGGTCGTTCGTTGTCGCCTTTTCCAGACAGAGCACATCGCGGGCGTCCATGTAGAGCGTTTTCCTGAGCGCCTTCGCGTCCTCAGTGCCAAACAGTTTGTCCACCTTGTCAAACGGCTCGTCCTTGCGCCTGATAGTCGCCATGAACCGCTTTTCAAGGCGACGGATGTTCTCTTCAGGCACGGTAACGCCAAGCCTGTCCGCCTCCTGCCGCATCAGCTCCCGCCTCAGCAGCTCGCCAATCATCCTCGCCCTGTTGTCGCGGATGAAGTTTCTAGTCTGGTCGCTCGTCTCTGTCGGTGAAAGCCTGTACGTGGCGCGATATATCTTCTCGCGCAGACGATACCAGCTGGCATAGTCCGCCTGGGTGATGTCCTGCCCGTTCACTCGCATCACCACGGAAGTCGCTGGCAGATTGTCGATCGGATACTCGCTCTTCTTCGCCTTTGCTGCAGACGAAGCCCCGCCGTCCTTGTCGGAACACCCGGCAAGGATCAGTGCCAATGCGCAAAGAGGCACAATCGAGAGGATTTTTTTCATGCCGATTGACATTTTATCATTTCTGCCCTTGGAATAGCAATGAAAAAATAAATCTAAGATAAAAAACATTGGAGGGCTGATGTTTCCATCAACCCCCCAACGTGCTTTCCCGGATATGAAGTGCTATCCGAAAAGCCTCCTGCCATTAGTTGCAGGTGTTCAGCTGCACAACCCAGTTCGGCGTCTTGATGCCCGAGCCGTTCTTGGTGTACTTCGCAGAAGCGGACTTCAGGTACTTGGCCGACCACTTACCGTAGGCGATCGAAGGAGCCTCGCAGATGAGGGACAGCGTCGCGCAATCCCAGTAACCGGCCTTGACGCAGCTGGAAGCCGTCGTGCAGCACGCAGAGGACTTCTTGGCCTTCTTGACAACCCAAGGCTGCGAGAGGGAGCCAGCGAAGTTACCGGAGACCTTCGAGATATACTTGCCACGGCTGTTCTTGACCTTGCCGAAGCCAGCATACGTAAGAACGTAGGTCGCGCCCTCTTCGTTGTCCGTGAAGTTGGCAACGCCGAGCACTTCCGCCTGCTTCCGCTTCTTGCCGATCAGGTGAGCGAACTCCGTCGTCACGCCGCCGTAGAAGGAAGCCTTGTAAGGCTTGGTCTGCCAGAACAGCTCGTTGCACTCAGCCCACGCGGTCTCGAAGCCGAGGTTCGTGTTGTCCGTGGCGCACTCCATGCCCGGGCAGGCCCAGGTGTAGCCCTGAATCTTCAGCGAGGCAGGAACGCGAATCGTGCAAGAGGCAGTCTGAGTCCCACCGGGCTTGCAGACCGAGCCAGGCGTCTTAATCGTGGCCTTCTTGCCGGTCGTGGTCTTGCCCTTGAACTGCCACTTGTACACCCACACCTGAGGATCAGGCGAGCAGGCAGCGCCGAACACGCTGAATCCGATGGCCGCAACAGCAGCCGCAATCATGATCTTCTTCATTCTGTTTTTTCCTTTGTTTACCCTCATTAGCTTTGCCACCCGGCATCGCCGCTGAGAGCGGTTAACCTTGTTGTTCCCTTCCGCCTCAAGGCCAACTTTCGTTATGCCCAGTTTCCTAGGCCTGGACATACTGTCCGAAAGCCCTTCGGTGGTTAGAAACGCCGATATGATACCAAACATCGGCGGAGCGCGCAAGTGGGAATTTCATTTTTTTTTATTTTTTTTAGAAGCGCGTTTTCTCCTCGAATACGCATGTACCCCCGTTCGCCTTGTATTAGCAAAGCCCAATAAAACAAGGGGCATCCGCAACGGTTGCCTGTTTGCCGCGCAATATGGTACAATGCGCGCGTCCGCTCGGCGGACAAAAAAACCACAAGGAGATCATATGAAGAGACGAAGTTTTCTTGCAGGCTCGTTGCTTGCAGCGGCATCTTGCAAAACGCTGTGCGCAGCGACTGAAACAGAGCCAGTGCAACCAATGCCCGCGCCCGCGCAGAAGCCCGTCGGCAAGAGCATCATCGAACTCAACTTTCCCGAGTCGATCCTCCCTGTCCTGCAGAACATGCAGATGCGCGCGATCAAGCCCGTGCCGCGCAAGCCGCCCGTCTATCAGCAGGAACAGCTCGTCCTCCTCCACTTCGCCGACATCCACAACGACGTCAAGAACCTCCGCCGCGTGATGGAGTTCGCCCGCCACTACAAGCCCTACCTCACCGACGCCCTCCTTACCGGCGACATCGCAGGCGGCAGCTGGAACGACTGGACGGACGAGATGATGGCCGTCCCCGGCTTCAAGGACGTCCTCAAGACGCTCGGCAACCACGACATATATAAATGGAACAAGACCCAGCGCGACGCCACGCCGCGCGAGTGCCGCGAGAAGTACTTCGCCGGCATCGAGTCGTGGGGCGTCGTCGAGCCCGGCGGCTCGAACCCCGACGGCCTCTGCTACTGGTATAAGGATTACCCGAAGTGCGGCGTGCGCCTGATAGGCCTCGACTGCATGCATTACGACGACACTCAGCAGTCCTGGCTCGCCTCTATATTAGAAGACGCGCGCGCAAAGAAGCTCGCCGTCGTCACCTCCCAGCACTATCCGCCCGCCGGCAAGGCCGTAACCGGATTCCCCAACTGCCCGTTCGACAGTCTCCAGCGCGAGAGCCTGGGCGGCGCCCTTCCCCGCGCGGTCGAGGCCGTGGACGCCTTCCAGAAGGCCGGCGGAGAGTTCGTCTGCTGGCTTGGCGGCCACACGCATACGGACTTCTGCGGCACGATCAACGGCAAGCAGCAGCTCTTCATAAACGTAGGCACCGCCAAGAACTTCGAGCTGTGGTGCGACTCGCGCCGCGTCACCGGCGAGAAGAGCCAGGATCTCTTCAACATCGTCTCCATCGACACGTACCGCAAGCACATCCGCGTCCTGCGCATCGGTGCCGAGTGGAACCGCTACCTCCAGCACCGCACGACGATGTGCATCGACTACGCTTCGCGGGTGGTTTGTGGTTAGTGGCTAGTAGTTGGTGGTTAGAGTATGCGATTTATTGTAACAGCAGGGCCCACGCGGGAACACATCGATCCCGTCAGGTTTCTTTCCAACCCGTCTACGGGCCGGATGGGGTTCGCCGTCGCGCGCGCCGCGTGCGCCGCAGGACACGAGGTTGTACTAGTCGCAGGACCCGTCGCGCTCAAGACGCCGCGCGGCGTCAGGCGCGTCGACGTCGTCTCCGCCCGCGATATGCTCGCCCCCGTCCTTGCGGAAGTAAAGGGCACAAACAACAGGCCGAGCGTCGCCCCGCCATTAACCGTCCTCGTGATGACCGCCGCAGTGGCCGACTGGCGGCCCGCGCGCTACGCGAAGCGAAAGATGAAGAAAGGCGAGATGTCGGACACGCTCAAGCTCGTCCGCAACCCCGACATCCTCAAAACCGTCAATCGCCTGGTAGGGCCGCCTCGCCGAGGCGGCCGCCGTCGTATGACAGGCGCTCTCATCCGCATCGGCTTCGCCGCCGAAACGGGCGTCCCCGACGCCGAGGCCGCGCGCAAGTGCCGCGAGAAGGGACTCGACCTCGTGGTGGGCAACGACGTCACCCGCCCCGACAGCGGCTTCGGCACGTCCACGAACCGCGTGACGTTCGTCACGCCCGACGGCCGCGCGCAGCACCTTCCGCTCATGAGCAAGCTCGCCGTCGCCCGCCGTATCGTTTCCTTCACAGAAAGGATGGCGTCCAATGGCTGACGGCGACTATGAGCGCGGACGCGCACGCGAGCTCGGCGCGATCGCCGCCGAGCTGAAGCGACTCGCCGCCGCCCGCCACGAACCACGGATCTTCGTGCTCAACGGCTGGGCGGCAAGTCCGCACGCCTGGGACCTTTGCAAATTCATGCCCCCCCCCACTGGGACAACGGGCGTCTCGCCCGTTGCGTCCCGTCCGCGTCTCTTCAGCTACGTCGAGCAGCTGGACGGCGAACCAGAGAAAGCCTTGGCGAACGTCGACCGCTGCATCCTCGTCGGCTGGTCGATGGGCGGCAGCTCGGCGCTCCGCCTCGCCGCGCGTTGGCCCGAGAAGATCGCAGGGCTTGTCCTAATCGCCGCCACGCCGCGCATGATGGAAGACAAAGATACGGGCTGGCGCGGCATGTCCCCGCGCCGACTGGAGGCGTTGCGGTACGGGCTCGTGATGACTCGCGGCGCCGGGTTCTTCGGCGTCCCCGAAGGCAAGCCCAACCCCTATCTCGCCGACGAACCCGCGAACCTCGAGCGCGGCCTGACGTACCTGCTCGAAACGGACGTGCGCGCGGAACTAACCACAAGCCACCAACAACTAACCACTCCCATCCACATCTTCCAGAGCGAGCACGACGGCATCGTGCGGCCCGAGAACGCGGCCTGGCTCAAGACCGTTTTCCCGCAGGCGTCCGTGACGATGGTTCCCGGCACGGAACACGCCCTGCCCATATTCATTCCGGAGTTGATCGATGAAGCAGTTGATTCTTGCATCCGGCTCGCCGCGGCGAGCCAAGATCCTGCGTGACCTGGGCGTCGATTTCGAGATCGTGAAGACCGAGGCCGCAGAGGTCTCGATCCCGCACGACCCCGTGCGCACCGTCACCACGAACGCCTGCGCGAAGCTGCGTGCGTACGGCCGCGCCCCTGCTCTCGCCGCTGATACGATCGTGTGGTTCAACAACCGCATCTACGGCAAGCCGCGCGATCTCGCCGAGGCGAAGGATTTTCTGCGCGAGCTTTCCGGCCAAACGCACGTCGTCTTCACCGGCATCGCGTACGTCGGCCCAAGCGTAGCCCAATCCCCCTCCTCTCCTCTTAAGAGTCCTGCACCTCCCATCCTCACCGCCTGCGCGTGCTCGCACGTGACCTTCCGCTCGCTTTCCCCAGCCGCAATAGATGAATACGTCGCGCGCGTGCACCCGCTCGACCGCGCGGGCGCGTACGACATCGACGAGAGCGGCGACCTGATCGTGGCCTCATACACTGGCGAATACGAAAATATCATGGGATTGCCTGTTGAACCTCTGCGAAGATTTGGTATCATTTGAGCCACACGATGGCAGGAACAGGTTACAGTCTCACGCAGTCCATGCGTCTGGGCCAGACTATGGCCCCGCAGATGCGGCAGTCTCTCAAGATGCTGCAGATGACGTCGCTGGAATTGCGCACGGAGCTCCAGCACCAGATGGAGCTCAACCCTGTCATTGAGGAAGTTCGCAGCCCGCTCGAGCGGCAGATGTCGGCGGAACTGCCCCAGGAGCACTCGGGGGCCGCCGTCACGGAGCGCGAGCTTGATTTCACCCCCGGCGGCGAGGCGGCCGAAACCACCCTCGCCACGGACGACGGCTACCGCGACTACTTCCTCGGAAACATGGAGAGCGCGTCTGGCGACGAGGAGGCGCAGTCCAAGCGCCAGCATCTCTTCGACTCGCTCACGCGCACAGAGTCCCTGCAGGAGCACCTGAAGGCGCAGGTGCCCCTCTCCGACATCCCGCCGGCCGACCGCGAACTCGCCGTCATGCTGATCTCCCACATCGACGACGACGGATACTTCCGCGGCTCCATCCCCGACATCCAGATGGTTACAGGCAAGAGCGAGAAGCACATCCTCGGCGTGTTGTCGGCAATCCACGAGTTCGACCCACTCGGCTGCGGCGCGCGCGACCTGCGCGAATGCCTGCTCGCGCAGATGGAGAAGCTCGACGACTCGCCGTGGGAGGACGAGGTGCGCGCGCTGATCGACAGGCATCTGCCAGACGTCGCCGCGCGGCGCGAAGGCCTCATCTGCCAGGAACTCGGCTTGACGCCCGACGAGTACAAGAAGGTCCTCGCCGAGCTGCGCACGCTCAACCCCAAGCCCGGCTTCGCGATCCGCCCGCCGAACGTGGCGAAGGCCGTGGACATCGACCGCGAGCGCGACTACGTGCGCCCGGAGGTCTTCGCCGTCCCCGACGGCAATGGCGGCTGGCGCGCGACCGTTCCCGCGCGCGACCTCCCCGAGATCCACATATCGAAGAAGTACCAGGAAATGCTGGCCGATCCAGAGTGCAGCGCAGAGACGAAGGCATATATCCGCGAACGCATCCGCGCGGCGGAGGCACTCAGGGAGGCCGTCGCCAACCGGCAGGACACCATACGCGGCATCGCGCAGGCGATCATCGACGCGCAGCCCGACGTCTTCGCGCAGAAGACGATGAACGCGCTCAAGCCGCTCACGATGCAGCAGGTGGCGGACGTCGTGGGCGTGCACGGCACCACCGTCTCGCGCACCGTCCGCAACAAGTACATGCGCACGCCTTTCGGCACGGTGGAGCTGCGCAAGTTCTTCACGGGCGGCCTCGCCACAGAGTCCGGCGAAGCCGTCTCCAACACGTCTGTTCAGCAGCAGATCCGCGACCTCATCGCCGCCGAGGACACGACCAGCCCGCTCTCCGACGACAGGATCGCCGCCATCCTGAAGGCGAAGGGCATCACCATCGCCCGCCGCACCGTGGCGAAGTACCGCATTGAGCTCGGCATCCCCGGCGCGATCGAACGCCGACTAAAAGCGTAATCTCAAGCCCCCAAACCAAACGGATGCCGGACGCCGAATGTCGAATGTCCAACCAATTATGGTATAATGCAAACCAAACATCTTGCGCAAAGCAGAAGGAGAGAGACGATGAAACTGACGAACGAACAGCTGAAGCTGGCGGCGGACACGATCCGGTGCCTGGCGGCGGACATGATAGAAAAGGCTAAGAGCGGCCACCCCGGCGCGCCGCTTGGGCTGGCCGACCTGGCCGCATCCCTGTGGCTGAAGTACCTGAACATCGATCCAAAGGACGCCGCGTGGCCCAACCGCGACCGGCTCGTCTTTTCCGGCGGGCACGGCTCCGCGCTCGTCTACTCGCTCTTTCACCTCGCCGGCGTCGGCGACCTGAAGCTCGACGAGCTGAAGACGTTCCGCCAGGTCGGTTCGCGCTGCGCCGGACATCCCGAGCGCAACGCGCTGCCCGGCGTGGAGGTGACGACCGGTCCGCTCGGACAAGGGCTCGCCATGGCCGTGGGCATGGCCATCGCCGAACGCATGGAGGCCGCGCGCGACAACGTGGAGAACTTCCCCGTCGCGGACCACCGCACATGGTGCTTCTGCGGCGACGGCGACCTGGAGGAGGGCATCTCGCACGAGGCCTGCTCGCTCGCCGGCTGCCTGAAGCTCGACAAGCTCGTGGTGGTCTACGACGACAACGGCATCACCATCGAGGGCAGCACCAAGCTCGCCCTCGCCGACGACGTCAAGCTCCGCTTCGAAGGCTACGGCTGGAAGGTGCTCGCCTGCGATGGACACGACTTCGACGCCATCGACCGCACATACCGCAAGGCGATGAAGGTGACGGGCCAACCCGTCATCATCGTCGCGAAGACGCACATCGGCCAGGGCGCGCCCACGAAGCACGACACGGCCGACGTCCACGGCGCGCCGCTCGGACAGGAGGAGCTGATCGGCCTCAAGCGCGCGCTCGGCTTCGACCCCGTGAAGACCTTCGAGGTGCCGGGCGACGTGTATGACTGGTTCGAGGACCGCGGCGCAGCATGCCACCGCATGAATCTGCGCTGGAAGAAGCTCGTCAAGGACTGGGCCGCCGCGAACCCGGAGAAGGCCACAGCGCGCGACGCCGCGATGCGCAACGCGCTCCCCGCCGACCTCGCCGCAAAGCTCCCGGCGTTCGATCCCGCCAAGCCCGTCGCCACTCGCGCCGCCTGCGGCACGGTGATGAACGCCCTCGCGGCGGCCGTGCCGAACCTCGTTGGCGGCAGCGCCGACCTCGCGCCCTCCAACAAGACCTACCTCAAGGGCCTCGGCGACATCGCGGCCGACGCTTTCACGGGCCGCAACCTCCACTTCGGCATCCGCGAGCTGGCGATGACGTCCGTCGTGAACGGCATCGTCGCTCACGGCGGTTTCCGCGCGTTCGGCGCAACGTTCTTCGTGTTCAGCGACTACTGCCGCCCCGCGATCCGCCTCGCGGCGCTGATGGAGATCCCGTCGCTCTTCGTGTTCTCGCACGACTCGTTCTACGTGGGCGAGGACGGCCCCACCCACGAGCCGGTGGAGCAGCTCGCCGCTATGCGCGCAATGCCGAACGTGGCCGTGTTCCGTCCGGCGGACGCGAACGAGACGGGCGCCGCGTGGCTGGCGATGCTTGCGCGCAAGGACGGCCCCTCCTGCATC
>JAEEGL013612120.1_pt1 | contig 10632 bp, 10 predicted proteins | sample 9134231 | NCBI WGS metagenome assembly JAEEGL01 (sample SAMN16246548, study PRJNA631951) | gut metagenome | biome: gut microbiome; feature: rumen; material: fiber-attached | host: Bos | place: Iran: Karaj | collected 2018-10 | reverse complement strand
GCCAGATTGGTCACTCAGGCCTATGCGCCAATGCTGAAGGAACTGGGTATCACCTATCCGCAGTATCTGGTGCTGATGGTGCTATGGGAAAAGGATTGTCAGCCCGTGAACGACATCGCCCATAGGCTGATGCTGGAGACCAACACCGTCACGCCACTGCTCCAACGCATGGAGAAACTCGGGATTGTCAGCCGCAAAAGGGGAGAGCAAGACAAACGTCAACACCTCGTCAGCCTGACCGTAAAAGGCCGAGACATGGAACAGAAAGCCTACAGCCTCATTCCTGCCGGCATGAGTGAACAGTTCACCACCTGCCCGCTTAAGGTTGAGGACTATCAGCGCCTTGTTCAGGAACTTGACTCAATAATTAACACTTTAAAAAAATAAAGGAATTATGGCACATCTATGTGAAAACTGCAAATTCCGTGCACACTACGACCAGAAACCCAACTCCCTGCTGGGCCGCTTCTGGCGATGGCACATCAACTTCTGTCCTGGCTGGAAAGGCTATTTTACCAGCCTGAGCGACGAGCAAAAGGATGAACTCCGCAAGAAATATCAATTCACCAAATACCAGTAAAGGATATGAAGAAAATGATATTTAGTCTCATAGCCATTATGAGCGTGCTGGGCATATCGGCACAAAGTATATATGACTACAAAGTGAAGGATGACATGGGTGAAGACGTATCACTTGCCGACTACAAGGGCAAGGTGCTGCTCATCGTGAACACGGCCACGCGTTGCGGCTTCACGCCCCAATACGATGAACTGGAGGCGCTCTACGAGAAGTACCATGCCGATGGCTTTGAAATCCTCGATTTCCCATGCAACCAGTTCGGCGAGCAGGCTCCCGGCACGATTGAGGAGATACACCAGTTCTGCACAGCCAATTTCAACATCAAGTTCCCGCAGTTTGACAAGATTGACGTGAACGGCGCCAGTGAGTCGCCCCTCTTCACCTATCTGAAAGCACAGAAGGGCTTCGGCGGCTTTGACCTCAACGACCAGAGAGGCAAATTCATGGACGAGATGTTGCGCAAGCGCGATGCCGACTATGACAAGAAGAGCGACATCAAGTGGAACTTCACCAAGTTCCTGGTATCGCGTGACGGTCGTGTCGTGAAGCGCTATGAACCCACGGACAAGATGACTGACATCGATGCTGCTATTCAGTTTGAGATGAATCCCGTCTTGAGCAACATCATGGCCCGCAGGTCTATCCGCAAGTATTTGGACAAGCCTGTGGAGCACGAGAAGTTGGAAATGGTGGTCAATGCAGGCATCAATGCCCCAAGCGGCATGAACCGCCAGCCGTGGATTATCCGCGTGGTGGAAGACCAGCAGCTGATTGCCGATGTGACTGAGGTCTATAAGCGCAATAACCCCGAGCAGGTGAAGCGCGATAAGGACTTCAAGAACATGTTCCGCAATGCGCCCAATCTCATCTGCGTCTGCACGCCCGCCGAAGGTGGCGGTGAACTTGATGCCGGCTTGCTGGGCGAGAACATGATGTTGGCTGCCCAATCGATGGGACTGGGTACCTGCTGCCTGGGCGGTCCCGTTCGTTTCCTCAACTCGAATGCCGACGCCAAGTTCTTCCTTGACCGCCTAAATATCCCAGAGGGCTATAAGTTGAACTACATCCTCGCTATCGGTTATCCTGACGAACAACCTGAGGCCAAACCCCGTGATGCCTCTAAAGTACATTATATCAAATAATTAAAAAAAGTGATGAGTATGAAAAGTTTTGGATCAAAGCCGTGGGTTCTCCCACAACCCGTATTGATTATTGGCACCTATGACATGTATGGCAAGCCCAATGCCATGAACGCGGCATGGGGCGGACAGTGGGATAATGGCGAAATCATGATTTCGCTTGGCTCACACGCCACAACCGACAATCTCAAAAACAACCATGACCTGACTGTTGCCTTTGCAACCGCCCAAACTATGGTGGCGGCCGACTACGTGGGCATTACCAGTGGCCGCAACACGCCCGACAAGATGGAAAAGACGGGCTGGACCGCCGTAAAAGCGCCGAACGTGAATGCCCCCATGTTCAAGGAATTACCGATGACATTGGAATGCCGCATCAAGGAAAAGCTCGACGAAACGGCATCGGGCTATAACCTCGTGGCCCAGATTGTCAACGTCCTCTGCGATGAGAAATATCTGGCTATCGACGGCGAGCCCGACGTGGAGAAAATGGAGATTATCACCTTCGACCCCATTCACCATACCTACATCCAATTGGGAAAGAAGGTTGGTAACGCATTTGCCGACGGTGCTCAAATAAAGTGAGAATCGCGAGCAGGGAAGGAGACTTGACGGCATGAACAAATTTGTCAGCCTTCTCAAGCCCCTGATGCCGATAATTGCGGCGGCTTACGGCACTGCGCTGATTTTTGTCACAGCATGGCCTACTGACAGTGACTCGCTGGGTTTTGGCGGCGAGTTGCTGTCGTGGCTACTCACATTGGCGGGAATCGGGCTGACGCTGTTCCTTGTGCAACGGGTAGAGCCGAAAGTGTTTCCTGCAGCCAAACAATTTCAGCTCAAGTGGCCAAAATCCTTTGTCTTTATTGGGCTGTTGTTAATAGCTCCGCTGTGGTTTGTCGCGAAGGAATATATCATATACGGTCTCACTGGGCTCGTCCACACTGTGCAAATGGAGCCGCTGACCTACACAACTCCAGAACTGCGCGAGGACCTGTTGGCAAGCATCCATGCCGTGTTGCTTGCCCCCATACTTGAAGAGTTGTGCTTCAGGCAAATGGCTATCTCTCCATTCCGCAGTAGGGGTGCGCAGATAGCTGTCTGTGTGGTGATGGCGGCATTGTTTGGGGCGTTCCATGTACGAAATTTTCTTGGAGCATTCATTGATGCCCTGTTCTACGGCTTGATATTCATCTGGTCACGAAACATTTGGTATAGCGTGGCTCTCCATGCGGGCTGCAATTTGATGGTAACGCTCCTTGCGGTTTACTGCTGGCTGGGGCTTGGCGACATGATGATGACAGGCACACCACTCATCATTCTTCCCGACGTCAAAATCATCATCGTCAGCATTGTCTTGTTCACAATCGGGATTGTGCTGATAAAACCAAAAATGAAATACCTGTTTAACCAATCCAAAAGTTCATAAAATGAAGAAGATTATCATTATCGACGGAGGCCCGAGAAAAATTTTCAACACAGCCTCGATGCTAAAGAAGTTCGCCGAGGGTGCAAGCTCGGTGAGCGGCGATATTGAAGTCAAGACAGTGCGCCTGTATGACCTCGACTACAAGGGTTGCATGTCGTGCATGGCCTGCAAAATCAAGGGCAGGGCATCAAACGTCTGCAAGTTCAAAGATGCGCTGACTCCCGTCCTTGAAGAAATCGCCCAGGCCGACGGCTTGGTCATGGGATCGCCGATATACTTTGGTGACGTGACGGGGCAGATGCGCACTTTCCTGGAGCGCCTTGCATTCCCCTGGCTTTCCTATAACGACTACAGCATGACGGCTCCCAAGCGGATGCCCGTGGTGCTCGTTGAGACCATGAACGGGTTGCCCGAGAGGAACAACAGCCAGGGCTATGGCTCGATGGAGTATTGCATCAAGGCTGCCCTGGGCGAGCCCGAACGCCTGATTGCCTACAACACCTATCAGGTGAAGAACTACGACAACTTTGAGCTGGCCGGTTTCTCAGAGGAGGCCAAACGCAAGTATCGTGACGAGCATTGGGAGCAAGACTTGAAGGCGGCTTACGATGCCGGCAAGCGCATGGCCGAGAAGATTATATAATGCCCTCCCGTTCACCTAAACAAGCTATCCAGCACGTGTGGCACAAGTTGAAGTCCTGGCTGCAGTCACTCTCTTTCAGGACTGGTGTCATCGTGTTGTTGTGTTGCATACCGTTCTACATACTGTCCTTTGCCCAAATGCTGCTACCCATCAGCGTTTCGGCAAAGGGCATATTGTGGACCGTCCTCTTCGGTCTGGCAAAGACCTGCCAATACGGAGGCCTGACCATCCTAGGCGTCGAAGGCTACAAACGCCTAAAAAACAAATTCAAACGCAAAACACCCTAATTCATCGACGCCCCCTCACTTGCCGACGCAGAAGATGCAATATATTGATTATCTAATAGTTACCAACTAAACGGTACAAATATGGTAGAGTTTTACAGTGCCATTTTCAAAGCCCTCATATTTAACACTTTTGACTAAGATTAACGTGGATTATACCATAAAATCTGTCTAAATAGCAAACAAGTCGTCGAGCTTCACCTGACTTTGTATCATTCCAGCGTATTTACCATGTGCCACGCCTTCGGTGGTTATCATGGTAATCCATGGCGCATGACGAAGGCCTGTTTCTTGAATAAAGGCATTGCTTCGTTTGCTTATCTTATCATATTCCTCTTTATTCAGTTCATATTCGCCCTGACTATACTTCACCTCGCACACGTTGACGATTCTATCGGCACGCTCAATGATGATATCTATTTGTGCTGCGGGCTTGGCTGATTTACTCCGCCAAGAATAACTGAGGGTAGATATAGCATCTATTCGTAGGGCATGTTTGATCTGTTGGATATGAGCTAAACAAATTCGCTCATAGGTTAGCCCCATCCATGAATTGATTTCCGGCGTGTTGATGTGGTGAGCCCAGTATTGCTGTTCAACCTCCGCTCTGTCTATGAAGGTAAGGTAGAACAGACTGAAGAAGTCGCATAGCTGATAGATGGCATCTTTCCGCTTGATTTCCTTTTCGCGCACAATATTCTTGCGTATGAGATCACAATGGATAAGATCCTCCAATCGATTTCCAAGATGGCCATTGTTAGCGCTTTTCAGTTCTTTTGCCAATTCTTCACGTGTCATCCCCCTGCGGCTTTTACTCAAAGCCTTGATGATATCAATGTATTTATCTGGATTCTTGTAAAGGGTATTGAACAGGCGGCGGAACTCACGGCGCATCTGCACGTCCTGGCTGAAGAATAGACGATCAACATTCTGTACCAAACTTTCATCAGAGTCCAACAGACTCAAGTAATAGGGTATGCCTCCAAAGACCATATAGGCCTGAAGTATCATCTGACGATTCCAAACGAACTGCCTGTTTTTAAGATAAGCCTCTACCTCCTTGAGTGTAAAAGGATGGATAGGCATTTCAACTGTAATGCGGTCATGCAGTCCACCCTTGCTGTCAATGACATTAGTTATCATCCAACTTGTTGCACTGCCGCAAATAATGAAAATGATGTTATCGTACTGGCTTGCCCAACTATTCCAAAAATAGCCTACCGCACCAGCCACGTTCGAACCATCGGCATCCAGGGCCGGCAACTCATCGATAAAGATAACGCATTGCTCGCCACTTTCCACTTTCTGCTTCAATGCATTTTTCAGCATGATAAAGGCCTGCATCCAGTCTTTCGGTTGTTCTGGCATCTTGAATCCATAGTCATACATGGCATCGGCAAATGCTGTAAACTGATCTTTCAGCTTACCTTCGATTACGCCAGTCATCTTGAAGGCAAACTGATTCTTGAACATCTGGTTAATCAAGAAAGTCTTGCCTACACGCCTGCGCCCATACAAGGCCACAAATTCAGGCTTATCGCTCTCAACAGCAGCCTTTAGCCTCTTTATCTCCGATTCCCTTCCAATGATTCTCTCCATAGATGAAATCCATTTTGTTTTCCATCGCAAAGTAACAACAAACCTTTGAGATAAGCAAGGCATTTCGGGCGAAATCTATCTATTTTTTGTTAGATTTCACCCGATTCATGATAATTTTGGGCGAAATCTAACCAAACCATGATACATTTCGCCCAAATTGAGTGATCCATCATTGAAGATTCTTTTGAAGTCACACGTTACTTATTTCCGCTGGATATGGAGCAAGATATACTTGATAACCAGCGAGAAATTGTGTTTTTCTATATGTTTCCACCGAATATAGTAATTGAAAAGTATATCACTTTAATAATCGAAGAGTGGATGATGTGGATCAGGTGGTTTGGGTGGTTATGGAAAGTCTTTTTATGCGATAATCTTTGTGCAGTATCAAAGTTTTCATTAAATTCGCACCGAATCTCTATATCACTGAAGGGAAAAGACATCAGTTAAGATATTGAGAAAATAATCAAAATGTAAAGATATATGGAAAGTCAAATTACAAGGGAGGCAGCTTGGGAGCTGCTAAGGAAATACAACAAGGACCCGTTTCACCTGCAGCATGCACTGACGGTGGAAGGCGTCATGCGATGGTATGCGGAGCAACTTGGGTTTGCCGACGAAGTGGATTTTTGGGGTATGGTAGGACTGCTGCACGACATCGACTTTGAGCAGTACCCTGAGGAGCATTGCATCAAGGCGCCCGAACTGCTGCGTGCAGGGGGCGTGGGCGAAGACATGATTCACGCCATCTGTAGCCACGCTTACGGTTTGCATGTGGATGTGAAACCAGAACACCTGATGGAGAAGGTGCTATTCGCTACCGATGAACTGACTGGACTGATTTGGGCTGCCGCTCTGATGCGCCCGTCGAAAAGCGTCCAGGACATGGAGCTGAAGTCTCTCAAAAAGAAGTACAAGACAAAAGCATTTGCCGCCGGCTGTTCGCGCGAGGTGATTGAACAGGGAGCTGAAATGCTGGGATGGCCCTTAGATGAGGTACTGCAAAAGACTCTCGAAGCCATGAGGGTTTGTGAAGCCCAGGTGGCAAGTGAGATGGATGCCATCCTCAATGGATAAACGCTCTCCCACTGAACCAGCCGACAACACACTTTTGTCAAGCAACAACTCTTCGAATCTTTGCAAAAACCATAAAATACTGCAACATGAAACAGAAATTATTGTCATTAACGCTGCTGGCGGTATTCAGTTTGATTGCAGCTGCAGCGCCCAGAGTGGAAACCATCACCTCCCCTAATGGTAACATCAGAATTGAAGTCACCATCGGTGACCAATTGCAGTATAGTGTCTATCATGGCAAGGAACATGTGCTGAAAGATAATGTCCTGACCTTACAAGTCGGTAAGGAGAGGTTTAGTCAGAAGCCTGTTCTCAAGAGCCTCAAGCGGTCTAGGGTTGATGAGGTCATCAAACCTGTGGTGCCCCTGAAGTATGCCACGGTACCCAATAAGGCCAATCAGATGTCATTGACCTTTAAGAATGGTATCGGCGTGGATTTCCGTGCTTATGACAACGGCATTGCATACCGTTTCAATATCAATAAGGGTAAAGGAAAGGTGGATGTGGTTGACGAAGGCGTGGAACTGAATTTTCCAGAACCCTTCATCGCCCATATCTCGGAGACAGATTCCTACGCCATGTCCTGTGAGAAGCCTTACACTCACATCTCCACGGCCGAACTGGAGGAGGGGGACGAAATGACCTATCTGCCCATCCTGCTTGAAAGTCCACGGGGAACCAAGATACTCTTTTCTGAGAGTGATGTCCGCGATTATCCCCATATTTTTCTGACACCTAATGGCAAGAACGGTTTTTCGTCTATTTTTCCCAAGTCTCCCGAAACATGGGAACCCCGTGGTGACCGTGGCTGGAAGATCACTAAGGAGCGCGACTGCATCGCGGCCAGCGTTGACGGGCGTCGCACTTTGCCCTGGCGCTTTGCTGTCATCGGAGACGACGCCACGATTGCAGGAAACCAGATGGAAGTCGTGCTAGGTGGAAAATGCGAACTTGACGACGTGTCATGGATCAAACCCGGTCAAGTGAACTGGGATTGGTGGAATCACTGGACGGTATGGGGTGTAGACTTTGAGACTGGTATCAACAATGATACCTATAAATACATCATTGATGTGGCCTCGAACTTAGGCACGGAATACATTTTGCTCGATGAGGGTTGGAACAAGAGCGTGAAAGACCCCTTTACCACACGTGACGAGATTGACGTACAGGAACTGGTAAACTATGGACGTGAAAAGAATGTGGGCGTCTGGCTGTGGCTGTCGTGGCTCACGGTAGAGAATCATATGGACTTGATTCCTTATTATGCACAGATGGGTGTGAAGGGACTAAAAATCGACTTCATGGATCACAGCAACCAGTGGATGGTCAACTACTATGAGCGCATTGTCCGCGAGTGTGCCAAGTACAAGTTGATGGTGGATTTCCATGGTGCATTCAAGCCCTCGGGACTGGAGCAGCGACTGCCCAACCTGCTGTCCTATGAAGGCGTGCTCGGACTGGAGCAAGGTGCCGGCTGTGAGCCTAAGAACTCCATTTGGTTACCGTTTATTCGTAATGCCGTGGGAGCTATGGACTTTACACCAGGCGCAATGCAGAATGCCCAACCAGAGGATAACAGAGGTACCGGTTCACTGCCTATGGGTGGCGGCACGCGTGCCTATCAAATGGCACTATACGTCTGCTTCGAAAGCGGTTTACAGATGCTCGCCGATAGCCCTACCCGATATCTGCGTGAAGAGGAATGCGCACGTTTTATTTCTTCTGTGCCCACGACCTGGGACGACACTCGCATCCTTGCCGCCAAGGCTGGTGACTACTATGTTGTGGCCAAGCGAAAAGGTGACCAGTGGTTCATAGGCGCTATCACAGGAGAGCGTAAGCAACCCCTCGATTTGACCATCTCACTTGACTTCTTGACCAGACCTGGGTACTTGACCTATTTCCAGGACGGCCGAAATGCCCACCGCATCGCAGTGGACTACAAGAAGGGCGAGCAGATGGTCACCCCGCAGACCCAGCTACATCTTCACCTCGTCCGCAACGGCGGCTGGTGCGGCGTAATCAAGTAACACAGATAACACATTTCGGTATTTGATGTTAATTATCAAAACATAACTAAGCTACTATAAATTAGTAGCTTAGTTTAAATTGCTCAGATTTGTTTATATGATTCTACTTGCCAATGCAGAAGATTAAACTTATTGATTATCAAATAGTTATGCACTAAACAGCAGAAATATGGTAGAGTTTTGCAATACAATTTCCATAACTCTCATTTTTAACACTTATGAATAAGTTTAACGAATCCTACGGCTTTTGGCTTTATAAGAAAGGTGTCATATAGGCAGGGAGCAAAATGGTCTCATGATCCTTTTTCAAGTCCTTGGTGTAAATCAGATAACGCTGTCCAACAACATGGGAATACTTTTGGCAAAAAGCATCAAGTGACGCATGAGTTTTATATCCCGATGATTTGACTTCTATCGGGTAAAGCTTCGAGCCTCGTGAAAGCAGAAAATCTATCTCATAATAATGGGTTTCGTCCTTAGGCCAGGTGTAATAGAACAGTTTGTTACCAGATGCAGTCAGCACCTGGGCTATCATGTTCTCATAGACGTAACCCAGATTGGTGCTTAGTTTATCATTTAAAAGTTTCTGATAGATGATATTCTCGGTATGGTCCTTGTCCCAGAATGCGAGAGTGACAAAAATGCCTGTGTCGGCGCAAAATATCTTGAACTTTGAACGATCCTTAGTCAATGACATGCCAACGTTTGGCTCGTTGGAATGATAGGAAAAAAGAGCAGTCTTGCTGTCTTCAAGGTCTTTCAGGAGTTCCACCAGTTTCTCGTCATTGACATCGCCAAGCACGGTATATGGCTTATAACGATTGCTGGCCCGGCTTAACTGAGACGGAATCTCCATAAAGAGTGTCTCTAAACGTCCTGTTTCATCAAGCTTTTGAAAGTCTTCTTGATAAACTTTAATGATGCCACGCTTCACATGATCTACCATACTGAAATTGTTAGTTTCAATATATTCATTCACGGCTTGCGGCATACCACCCACCAACATATAAAGTCTGAAGTCACGCATCTTGTCCCGATGGGCTTTGTCCAGCGGAAGTTGTCTATCGTAGAAGGTGCGGAGTAAAGGCACAGTGGCCTCATCACCGACAGCCCATCGGAATTCTTCATAATCCATTGGATATAACGTTACGCGCTCCTCCTCGCTTGGAATAGTTATATTCTTCGTATTCTTCTTGATACTAATGAGAGAGCCTGTCTCAATGTAATCATAGCGACCATCTTTTACAAGATACTTTATTGCTTGCCGGGCAGGTGGGCATTTTTGCACCTCATCAAAGATGATGACCGACTTACGTTCTTTGAGAACAACATTATATAAGGCTTGCAACTGTAGGAAGATGAAGTCTTTATTCATCAGGTTGTCGAATAAGGACTTCACATCATCGGATGCTTCGTTGAAGTCAATAAGGATATAGGACTCATATTCATTTTTTGCGAACTGTTCAACAAGTGTCGACTTGCCTACACGACGTGCTCCTTCTATCAAGATAGCCGATTTGCCATTCTGCACTCGTTTCCACTCGAGAAGGCGATCATAAAGCTTTCGTTTGAATATTCTCTCCATAGACGTTTCGATGCTTGATTTCGTGTGCAAATATAGTGCATCGACCTAAATTACGCAAATGTTTACGTAAGAAATATCCGAAAATACCAAAATTATTACTTATAAAACGTCCGAAAATACCAAAATTATTTGCCGATGCAGAAAATGCAAATTATTGAACATCAGGTATTTATATATTAAACGGTACAAATATGGTAGAGTTTTGAAGTACAACTTTCAAAGCCTTCACATTTAACACTTTTGACTTAGTTTAACGTACTCAG
>JAEEGL012992537.1_pt1 | contig 10632 bp, 5 predicted proteins | sample 9134231 | NCBI WGS metagenome assembly JAEEGL01 (sample SAMN16246548, study PRJNA631951) | gut metagenome | biome: gut microbiome; feature: rumen; material: fiber-attached | host: Bos | place: Iran: Karaj | collected 2018-10 | reverse complement strand
TTTTCTATTATTGTCCGGACTTCATAAACTGTGTCTCATACAGTTCCTGATATGTTCCTCCTGCATGCATCAGATTCTGGTGCTGACCCTTTTCCACAATTTTCCCATCCTTGACAACAAGGATCTCATCTGCCGCAAGAATCGTGGATAGCCGGTGTGCAATCAGGATACTGGTTCGACTTTCAATGAGTGGATTGATGGCCTGCTGGATCAGGTTTTCAGAGATTGCGTCCAAAGCAGAGGTCGCCTCATCAAAAATCAGAAGTGCCGGGTCTTTCAGGAGCACCCGTGCAATGGAGATCCTCTGTTTTTCTCCACCTGACAGTTTCAAGCCGCGGTTGCCAACCATTGTGTCCAGCCCTTCGGGCTGACTGCTGATAAAATCCCAAATGTTTGCTTTTCTGCAGGCGCTGATCATATCTTCCTCTGTCGCATCCGGCTGAGCATACAGCAGGTTGTCGCGTATTGATCCGTTGAACAGATAGGTTTCCTGTGTCACAACGCCGATCGCACGGCGAAGTTCACCGAGTTCCAGCGACCGGACATCCGTTCCGTCAAACAGCACGCTGCCTTCTGTGACATCCCACAGGCGTGGAATAAGGTTAACGATTGTACTTTTTCCACTTCCGCTTGGACCAACAATCGCGATGCAGTCTCCGCTTTTCAGTTCGAAATTGATGTCTTTGAGAATCATACGATCTGGTTCATAGGCGAAGGAAACATGGCGAAAGGAGACCTCCCCCTTCGGTGCTTTCAAGGGTACAGGGAGCTTCGGGTTCTCGATTTCCACCGGCATATCAAAGTATTCGAAGATTCGGGTGAACATTGCCATGGACCGAATCCATTCGACCTGCATATTCAGGAGGCTGTTGACCGGTCCATACATTCTTCCAAGCAAGGCAACCAGGACAGTAATATCGCCAACCGTCAGGGATGAATCGTACTTCATCATCAGAATCCCGCCCACCAGGTACAGAAGCATCGGACCGATGCCGGTCAGCGTGGACAGAACCACAAAAAACCATCTGCCCGCCATTCTTTCCCGGATATTCAGACGGATCATTTTCCCGTTGGCCTCTTCATACCGCCTGTACTCATCCTTTTCACGGCAGAAGAGTTTTACAAGAAGCTGTCCGCTGACGGACAGGGTCTCGTTCAGGATGCCATTGATTTCATCATTGCACGCCTGGGCCTCTCCGGCAAGTTTCCATCTTGCTTTTCCTGCCATGCGGGTTGGCAGCGTGAAGAGGGGCACAATAACGATGCCGATCAGTGCCAGTACCCAGTTCTTCTGGAACATCGCAAAAACAGCAACCACAAGCGTCAGCACATTGGAAAGAATGCTGGTGAAGGTATTTGTGACAATGGACTCCACACCGCTGATGTCACTTGTCATCCGCGTGATCACATCGCCCTGGCTTGTGGAAGTAAAAAAGCGTTGTGACATTTTCTGCAGATGACGGAACATCTGATTCCGCATATCAAAGGAAATATGCTGTGCAACCCATGTGTTCAGATAGCTTTCCCCCACCCCGATCAGGTTCGCACCAAGAGTCAGCCCGAAGGAAAGCAGGATATAGGTAACCAATGCCTTCATGTTCCTGCCAATCAGGCCTTCATCCATTATTTTTCCCGTCAGGATGGATGGAAAGAGTGCAAAAACCGAAGAAACCGTAATACACAGAAGAACCAGGCCCAGCTGCTTCCAATAGGGGCTGAGATAGCTGAAGATTCGTTTGAGCAATGACCGGGTTACTTTCGGCCGATTCTGTTTTTCCTCCTCGGTGAGGAACCCACGGGACATCCGTCCTCCTCCAGGCGGCATACTATTCCTCCCTTACTGATTCTTTCGATGGATCATATCATTTCCATGTGCCCCATGCAATCGGTTCTATCATATTTCACCATTTGAAACGGTCCTTGTTCCGGGTATGGCATCCCGTCATCAGGATGTCTTTTTGTCTTGCTTCTGCCGTTTTTCCTTCAGCCGGGCAAGAAGACTGTTCGCAATGGTATTCTGTTCTGCTGAGTGGAAACGGGAGATGTTCTGGAGAACGTTTCTCTGCACAGCGGAAAGAAATTTCCCGGGGCTGTTCCTGAATTCATGCTTCATAGAAGTCAATCCCTGGATCCCTGAATTCAGTTTTTGAGCTGCTGCGGCACGCATTTCGCTCAGTTGTTCCCCTTTTCTTTCAAACAGTTCATAGCGGGTCTCCATTTCCGCATCAAGCTGAGCCTGATGCGACTGAATCTGCGTAAGGAGGTCCGAGAGACTGGCCTCCGTGAGGGCATAATCACCTGCCAGAACCGCAATAAAGAGGTAGGAAAGCAGCAAATTCAGCCAGTTGGGAAACTCCATCAGAATCCGCTCCGAAACCGGGAGAACAAAATGAAAAATCAGCACACCTGCTGCACCAAATCCCAGCGATGTAAACAAAGAAATTCTGCCATGCAGGTTCAGCGGAAGGTGGCTGTAATCCCACCACATGGCGTGAAAACGTTTTTCAAGAACGTAGGACGTCACATACTCAATCAATGCCGATCCCAGGGTCCCAGCAAGGAATACTCCCCAGAGCGGAACTGCTGCCCGTGCCATCCCGGTCCGTTCACTCAGCATCCGGAAAAACAGGTCTCCAAGGACAACACAGCTTCCATAAATCGGGCACACAGGGCCAAAAAGGAATCCCCTGTTCTGCCAGTGATGTTTTCTGATCGTGCAGAAAATGCTTTCATAAATCCAGCCAAGAAAGCTGAAAACAACAAACTCATTGATATAGTAAGGCAGCATCTTTCTCATTCTCCCGACGAACACAATTCGATCTTCTATCGGATCCTTGCGACCGGAGGAATCACGGTATCCGATTTTACCCGTATGCTGGCAATCACAGGCATAGAAAGCGGTCTGTTCCAGGTCTCACTTCCGGATGTCGGTGTCCTTGCCAGTTCGTCCAAAACATCAAACCCCTCCGTCATATAGCCGAAAGCTGCATATTTTCCATCCAGCTGATGGGCATCCTGATGACAGATGAAGAACTGTGTCCCCGCAGAATCCGGATCATCATCTCTTGCCATGGAAATCGCCCCACGGCGGTGATCCATGCCTGTGTCATATCCATTCTGTGCAAATTCACCCACAATATGAAAGTCACTGTCTGTCATGATGTTGTTGTCCTGCGACCCCGCCTGAAGAACATACCCTTCCACAATGCGGCAAATGCCCAGTCCATCATAAAAACCGCTGTTGGCTGTATCGGCAAATGAAGCCACTGTGATCGGAGCCTTTTCCGTTTCGAGACGGAATGTCATTCTCCGCCCGTCCTGCATGATGATCACGCACTCTGTCATTCTTTTTTCTCCCTGTCAGGAATCTTTTTCAAAGGCTCTTCCGATCAGCCTGTCAGTCTTCTTTCCATACATGACAACGGATTCGTTCATACTCCTCCATGGAAATCGTCAGAATTGTGCCATGCTTGAATCCATAAGGGAAGGCGAAGCTTGCATCCGAACGCACAAAATGTCCGTCTGAAAGACTTTCTGCGACGAAAGGAACATAACCCTGGCCTGCTCCCTTCACCCCATAATAATCCAGGAAAAGGCACCATCTTCCGTCTTCAAGGCGTATCGCAGTCGGAGCTTCATACTTGCCTTCCTCAATGCTTTCCCGCATGCTTTCGCTGAAAGCCTCCACCCTGGTCCATGGTCCGAGAGGTGTATCCGCTTTTTCCAGAATAATCGTTCCGGGGTTTTTTTCACTCTTGAGAAACAGGTAGTACACGCCGTTTTCTTCATATGCAGCGGAATCAATGACACCGCTGTCTTCTTTTCTGTAAAAGAGTTCCGGTTCTGTATAATGCTGAAAATCCTTTGTCCGGACTGCATAAATTGCTTTGTTGCCATAATGATTGGAAACATGGCTGGAAGACCAGTGAAGAATATATTCTTTCTTTTCTTTGTCCCAGAGAATATCGGGTGCCCAGATACATCCAAACTGTCCGTTTCCGAAACGGATCAGCTCTTCTTCTGTCCAGGATACCAAGTCCTGGGACGACCAGTGAGCAAGAAATGAACTGCCGTTGCGACCGATTTCATCCCACGAATGATGGTATTGATTGCGCATGCCATAGGCCAGACTCAGGTCTGTTGCAAAAATGTGGAATCTTCCATCCAGTTGACTGCGGACAATGGTCATATCCCGTACGCCTTTATCTCCATAATATGCCCAGAGGACAGGTTTTCCTCCATGCACTTCTTCCCAGTGAAAACCATCCCTGCTCAGGCCAAAATAGACCTGCTCCCCATCCGGCGTTGTCTTTTCCCGAAAGTGTACAAATAAGTATGCCTGCATATGCTCAACTCTTTCCTTTCACCCGTTCCTTTGGAACATGTTGACCCTCGATTCCCCGCAATTGTAGCGAATTCTTCACGCCTGTCAACCATTGTGCGCTGTAATATGAAAACGACATGCAGGAAATAGACTCCTGCATGCCGTTTTCCTTCATTGCGTCTGCTTCAGCAGTCCGGAACTGTTTCCGGACCCGTTTGATACTTTGCTTCCTCATCCTCCCCGTTTCAGAGGAGAATGAGGATAGCTTTGAGAAGTTAACAACGCGGTAATCTCAATTCTGAGCGCACAGCGCGATGACTCTTTCCATAATCGCGCGGGCAATCAGTTCCTGAACAATTTCAGGATTGTTCGGATACTCTGCCGCCAGCATTGCCTTGCGTGCCGTCAGCCATTCACCAAATGTCAGACGTTCCACAATATACAGCTGTCCGCCATCGTTTGCAGTGCTGAATCTCGCATTGGCTTCACGGTCAAGTTCAACCGTCCAGAGATCCTCCGCGCGCTTCCAGACCAGTCTGAGTGTATCCTTGTCCGCTTTTGTCAGGCCTGTCAGCATCTTGTCGATGATTTTCTGCGTCTTCTGATGTGTTTCGCACAGCATCGTGCTGATGTCTACGCCATCTTCTATAGCATGCGTCTGTTCCATACACTGTGCCGGAGCAAATCCGAAATTCATGGCCGTCTTTGCATCCAGGACACTGTCTCTACGCTGAGCAGCCGTCAACGAAGATTCACCGCAAAGATCTGCACAGTGATTCATCAGCATTTCCGCAATCAGCTTGGCGATACTGCTATTTTCACCGCCAGCCTTTCGAATCATGGCATTGCGGCAGTTGGTCACCTGGAGATGGAACTGCACCCATTCACTTTGAATGGCTTCGGCCAAATCCTTGCTGGCATGTGCAAGTCTGTCCTGATATTCAAGGTTCAGCGCTTCATTCCAGATATCGATCGCTGTCTGCCATGCACTGAGTAGTTCTGCTTCCGTTGAAGCCTGGTTTACGACTGCCTGGACCGTTTCCGCAACCACTGCATGTTGTTCACAATAGTCCACCGTCGCATGTTCACTGCTCGAGCTGTGTTCATGCAGTGTACGCACGCAGACGCTGCCTCCCTTGGGCTTTCCGGTGTATGCCCCAGTGGGAGAAACCACTTCGTTGGAGACAATGGTCACATGTTCATCGGCATTCAGGTCGCCTTCAAACGTGGCGATGTTAACCACCTTACCCTTGCCGACGTCAAATGCTGTCACCTTATAACTGTAGGGAACCGTGATAAATTCGCCGGGCTTCAGGAAATTGACATCTGCGATTTTTCCAGGTGCAGGTTCAAGCAGGTCATAAATGGAGCCCTTGGAAACCGTCATCGGGATACTGCCCATCAACTGTCTGTAATGATTGATCAGGGTGATTGCATAGTGGATGGTTTCACCTTCCACATAGAATTTTCCATTCTTTGGTTTGCTGGTTTCTCCCTTGATGAGGTTCAGTCCTTCATGCAGCTCGCCTGGGAAGACACCTGTCGGGCATTCCACATCATTGGAAACCACGGTCAACGGTGCAAATCCAGACGTCATGCAGACCGCTGAAGCAGAATTGACAACCTTGCCCGCTTCAACGTCGCTTCCGGTCACCTTGTAGCTGAACTTGAAGTCAACACTCTTTCCCGGAGCGAGATCTGAAACCTCGCCAATCTTGCCCAGGTTGTGCTTTTCGAGGATGTCCATGATTTCTGCATATCCGATCGTAACATTTCCTGTATTGGTTGCAGTAATCACGAAATCAATCTGTTCGCCCTGTACATAGAAGTAGCTATGTTCCGGTGCATCATTGACCTTCTTCACGAGACTCAGACTCATTTTGTCCGGCGTTCCGATCCCTGTCGGCGCAAACACGGTATTACTGATAACGGTATGATCTTCCCCATTCAGATCATCCCATTGCACCGTTGCTGTATTGGTAATTCCCGGCATCATAGCGTCCAGCAGGGTTACTTCATATCCCCAGGTTATGGTCACGTCTTCTCCGCCCAGCAGCGTGCCGCAGTTATAATGGAGACCGATCCGGTCATCATCGATCCTTACATTGTGCGCACTTGTCGTCTCCCTTGTATTCGAAAGCTTCAGCTCATAGAGGATCTTATCACCTTTCTCAAAGAACCCCTTTGCCGGCATATTGGAAATGGACTTCTGCACCGTCACATAATCATCCGGCCCGAAGATCGTTACCGGAGGGATCAGTTCATCCTCCAGGAACTCCATGGTTACGTTTCCGACAGCCGTAGCTGTCCGCCCGTTCTCCGGATCAACGACTTCTACTTCCACTTTCCGTTCAATAATGTCTTCAAGGATGTCCGAAGAGAGCACTTCGGCCTCACATTTCGTTTCATAACCTACACCTGGCTCAAGTACGGAGTCCATCCATTCCGCATGCTGAATCGTACCCTCCGGCAGCATGGTTATATCCATCAGGATAACATCCATCGTGCCTTCATTGACGACAGTCAGCATGAAGGATGCTTTATTTCCTTCTACAGGGTATGCCGATTGCTGATCATGAATAATCAGGGAAATCTTAGGATCCTTGATGTCCGTTTCTTCTTTAATCTCAGGCAGCTCTGGTTTCACCTTCTTGCCATTTTTCAGTCCCATCAGGAAGAATGCAAGCTCGCCCGTCGGTTCGCCTGTCGCAACATCCTTTGCTGCAACCTGTACCGCACGCCATATATGCTCTTTCTTCGTATCATCGCTGGTTGCTTCCACATGATACTCGAATTCGAATCCGCTTCCTGCGGTCCAGATAGCCGGCATAGGTTCCGGAAGATTCTTCAGGCTGTCAAGTGCAGGTACATCATAGTCAGCATCCAGCAAGCCAAACTGCACATTGGTCAGATCACTCTTGCCTGCATTGAAGCACCAGTATTTGACATCATATGATTCACCTTCGCTGATCGTTACTGCGCTCACGTCTTCAGTAATCAGAAGAATGGAGGAATCGTCCTTGATCAGGCCAATCACCAGGTTTTTCTGAACAGCCAGTTTGTCCTCTGTTTCAGGATCCAAAGCTCTCGCCGTCATTGTCCGCTCAACATATCCCTGCTGGAAAGCTTCTTCTGTTACGAACGCATTATACCCGAACACTGTAGACTCTCCGGGCTTGAGCTTTCCCTTGAAGGAATCATCTCCATAAGCAATGTCATTGGGATGTGCATCTGAGCAGCCGTATGCACTTAAATGGATTGTCAAGTCACACGTATTGGTAACACGTACCTTGGCAGATACATATTCTCCCGCCAGCGCCTTCTGGGCTTTCAGATTCACAAAGCTGAGCTCAAAGGCTATCTCTCCTTTATGAATAGGCTCCACTTTCGGCTCTGGTTTCGGCTCTGGTTTCGGAATCTCCGGAGCTTTATCAGGTTCCTTAGGCTCTTTTCCCAGGATCATGTCAATGACTCCAGGCCACGCCACGCCATCCGATTTCAAGCCTTTGGACTTCTGGTATTTTTTTACGGAATTCTCTGTATTCTTCCCGAACTGCCCAGTTGTGTTGTACTTGAAAATGCCAAGTCCTTTCATCGCGATCTGGAGTTCCTTAACTGCATCCCCTTCATCGCCACGCCTGAGTGTTCCTTCCGGATCAAACTCTTCTTCCTGTGTCTTTCCACAGTCGGAGCATGTACGTCTGCGAAGTCCGGCAGAGAAAGGTGTCGTAGGAACTACAATTTCCCATTCGCTCCAGTTATGGGCAAGACGTGCACGGGTCTGTGGCCAGGCCACACCGTCCGACTTCAATCCATGGTCTTTCTGAAACTTTGCCACCGCTTTTTCGGTCGCTGCATTAAAAGATCCTTTGGCACCGCTGTCTTTCATGTATCCAAAATCGGCAAGAAGGTGCTGCATCTCCTTGACTTCATCACCCTTGTCTCCGCGCCTGAGCGTTCCCTCCGGATCAAAGGATTCCTTTTCCGTCTTGCCGCACCAGATACATGAATGTGTGCGCTCTCCGGCAGAATGATCGGTTGGTTCAACGGTTACAACCCATTCCCCAAACGAGTGTGCTGTTTTCTTGATTGACTGCTCCTGCTTGTGTCCGCATGTCTTGCAGGTTCTCGTCCTCAGCCCTTTCTGCTGGCAGGTTGCCTCCCTTGTCACCTTCCATGAACCATAATTATGATCTTTTGTTTTCGGGAATGTCTTGGTTTCCACATGTCCGAAGATCGTACATGTTCTCTGCTGGGTTCCGGACGACTGACAGGTGGCTTCCTTCAGCACAACCCAGGAACCGTAACTGTGGTCAGCTTTGGGTATTGCCTGCGATTCCTGCGTTCTGCATACAGCACAGAATCGCACTCGGATCCCGGTTGAAATGCACGTAGCCGCCTGGACAACGGTCCAGTCACTCCATCTATGGCCCGGCGCAGCCGTATCTCTCGTCGCACGTGCTCCGCAATAGGAGCAGGCATAGTAAGCTTTTCCGGGACTCGTACAGGTATTTCCCGATGTTTCGTCTGTTTTTACCCAGTTATGTTTTCCATGGGAAATCGTTCCGGTTGCATCAAAAATCTGATTCGCACGGCAATCGTCATTCCAGCCTGAACCTACAGCCGCCAATGATGTAGGTACCAGACCGATCAGCAGGACGACCACGGCTATCCAACACAAAAACCTCTTCATACGGATTTCCTCCCTTTATCTAAATCATTCTGTGTTTTATATTCTGTCAACGAAATACTGCCTTATTGCTTCCTGCACCACGTCCCTTCAACACCTCTTCCATCTTTCCGTGCCGTCTTTCCATCGGATACGGATCAGATCAGTGACTCGCCCGGGAAGCCTGCACCTTTTGTTCGGCTTCGTTCGGCTGTCAGGTTATTCTATTCATATATTGATACGCTTTTTTTCCCTGGATTGGCAGTTGTTTTGATGAAGAATCGAAAATAATCCGTTCGTTTTTTTATTTTTCTATGGAATGTTCGTCTTTTTTGTGTGAAAACCCGAACCTGTTTCCGGACGGATCCACACAATCGCTATCTTCTGCATATGTTGTTTTTCCTCATTTCAGTCAGTTCTATAATATACTCATTTCACACCAGAGTCAATTCAATCTGTTTCTATACGCATCGCAAACAGCGGACAGACATACAATGCGATATGATTTCAATGAAAAAACACGGCAAAAGAGTATTTCTGCTTCACTCTTTCACCGTGTTATATGTACTGATCCTTTATTCTGCAGGATTCACTGCAGACATCTGATTCATGTCGGATGAACACGCCTCAGCCCTGTTTTTTCTTGTTGCTCTCAAGCTGCGGGCGATGGAAATAGTGATGAATGAGACGTCCCAGTCCCCGGTGCCAGTGGCCATTGCACATCAGCAGCATATCTTCTGCCATGGCCATGCTCACCATGCCGCCCATCATTTTTGCCATTCCCCGGAATGGAATATTGTAGATAAACAGCAGATTCAGATCCGGCTTGCCGTTTGCAATGGCCTTGTTGACTTTGCCGGTCAGAATCCTGTACAGAAGGCGTGCCACCGGGTTTTTCGCATAGAAGAGCTGACGAACAGTATCATTCATGCCCAGAGGCTTTGACTTGTCCCAGGTATGGACAGGAAGCTTTCTTCCGAGAAGAGCCTGGAATTCTTTGTCCGGAATATCCATCAACTGACATTTCTTGTAGGCATCGGTCGGAATGGATGCATAGGGATTCTGCTTGCCTGTGCCCTTGACATTCAGGGTGGCACGCAGACGGATATCCTGGCAGGAAGCCCCGATCATAATGTCATAGGTGCCGCCTTCCACCTCGAAGTTCTTGCTCTGAACGTTGTAGTAACGGAAGGTATACCGATCGAACGGAATGGATACCTTCTTCGTTTCACCGGCTTTAAGAGATACGCGCACAAAGCCTTTCAATTCCTGTGCCGCTCTGAATATTTTGGCATTCGGCAGGGCAATATAGAGCTGAGCAATTTCATCGCCGTCACAGCTGCCCATGTTCGTAATTTCAAATGAAACGCCGTTCTCCGTGATATTCAGATTGTTGTATGCAAATTCTGTGTAGCTGAGGCCGTAGCCGAATGGGAAGCGCACTTCCTGGTTAGCCGTCTGGAAGTACCGATACCCCACATAAATTCCTTCACGGTATTCACTCGTTGCTTCCGTACCCGGATAATAGCGGCTTACCGGGGTTTTGCTGTATTCCACGGGGAACGTCTCAGCCAGTTTTCCGCCCGGCGTTGTCTTTCCGGAAAGGACACGAAGCATGGCAGTTGCTGCAGCCTCGCCG
>JAEEGL012161560.1_pt1 | contig 10632 bp, 8 predicted proteins | sample 9134231 | NCBI WGS metagenome assembly JAEEGL01 (sample SAMN16246548, study PRJNA631951) | gut metagenome | biome: gut microbiome; feature: rumen; material: fiber-attached | host: Bos | place: Iran: Karaj | collected 2018-10 | reverse complement strand
GAAAAGGGCATAAAGCTGACGCGGCAGATGTTCCGCGCCTCCGGTAAAAACGTCCGCCTCTTTCCCGGCGTGACGGAATGGTTCTCCCGCATGAACGAATACGGCAAAAGCAAAGGTCTGACCGTCGAGCATTACGTCATTTCGTCCGGAATCAGAGAGATAATCGAGGGCACGGAGATCGCGCACGAGTTCCGCCGCATCTACGCCGCGGAGTTCTATTACGACAATAACGGCGAAGCGGTCTGGCCGGCGATGGCGGTCAACTACACATCAAAAACGCAGTTCATCTACCGCATAAACAAGGAAGTCCTTGACGTCACCGACGCGCGCCGTCTAAACGAATCGACGCCGGAGGAACAGAAGCGCATACCGTTCACGAACATGATCTACATCGGCGACGGGCTGACCGACGTCCCCTGCATGAAGCTCGTGAAGACGAGCGGCGGGCACAGCGTCGCCGTCTACCAGAAGGAAGGCGGAGAGGCTGACCGTCTTATAATTCAGGGCAGGGCCGGACACATAGCGCCGACCGATTTTCGCGAGGGCAGCCGCCTCGACACGACGATAAAAGCGATACTCGACGTCATCGCCGCCAACAGCGCGACGACCGAGGCGTACATAGAAGATCTGCAGTCCGCAAAGCTCCGCGAATACGCGGAAAAGTGAGGTGCGAAATGTATAAGTACAAATCCACGACCGTTTCCATAATAGCGACGTTCATCTTCGCCGCCGTGACGGCAGCGGCGTGCATATTCCTGCCGGCGATAATCAATTATTATCTGCGCGACACTCAGGACGCCGGCGGTATACGCATAGCTTTATATATCTGCATGTACGGCAGCGCGGTCTCGGCCGGCGTGATCTCGTATCTTTTGCTGCGCATCCTGTTCAATGTCAGGAAAAGCGTCGTATTCGTCAGCGAAAACGTCAGATACACGGGTCTGATAAGCCTTTGCTGTTTCGCCGTATGCGTGTTTTTCTTCGTTCTGGGATTTTTCATCCCGTTTTCGTTTTTCGTTTCGTTCGCCGCGGGCTTCATCGGGCTGATCGTCCGTCTCGTCAGGAACCTTCTCAAAGAGGCGACGAAGATCAAAGAAGAAAACGATCTCACTATATGAGGTGCCCAAATGATTATCGTAAACGTTGACGTTATGCTCGCCAAAAGAAAGATGTCGTCCGGCGAGCTCGCCCAGAGGATAGGCATAACGCAGGCAAATCTTTCAATACTGAAAACGAACAAGGCGAGAGCGATCCGCTTCTCGACGCTCGAGGCGATCTGCAGGGAGCTGCAGTGTCAGCCCGGCGACATACTCGAATACTGCGAGGATGAGGACAGCCCGTTCAGAAAGAGGCAGGATACAAAATGAAAAAGATAATTTCGCTGTTACTCTGTGTGCTTTTCACCGCGGCGCTCTGCGTTTCCGCGGCGGCTGATACAAGCTACGACCGGCTGCTGTTGAACGACAAGAAAGTGAACGGAAACAACGTCATGGGCTCTTACGTGACGATAAACGAGGGAGATCATCTGTACCTGCTCGGCTGGGCGGTTAACAAACAGAGCAAAAGCAGGCTCAAAGAGGCGTTTTACACGCTTGACGGCAAGGAATGCGAGTGCGCGGACAACTACCGCGACAGGACCGACGTCGCGAAAGCGCTCGGGCTCGATCCCGAACTCGGCGTGCACGCCGGCATAGGCAAGAACGACGAGGCGTGCGAGCTGATCGGCATAGACAAGCTGAAGCCCGGCGAATACGACGTAGTCATCAAGGCGAGATACGAGGACGGATCTGTAGAGGATCTTGTCGGCGCGTCGTTTACGCTAAATGTGACCGGGACCGTGACGGTCGACGAAAGCGAATTCAGTGTGGATGATACGAGGTTGGCGAACATGAAGCTTATCGCATACAAAGACGGCTGCAGCTACGCGTTTTACGGGCTTGCGAAATTCGAGCTCGAAAAGCCTTACAAACACGGCGACGCTCCGGATTACGCCGTATTCACAAAATTCTTCGATTATAAGCTCGAGGATGTGAGTAAAAACACGGAGAGCATATACGATGAAAAGACCGGGATAACGCTTTTCGGCAGCGGAAATAAGAATTTAACGAACGAGGCCGTGAGCAAATACGCGGCGAGGTTCGCGCTGTATGAGGACGCCGTATACGGCTCGGCGGCGCGCGACTATTCGGAATTCGCCGGAAAGAGGCCCGACAAATACAAGGCGGCGCCGTATGAGGACCGGCTCGTCTGCGTTGCATACTCGACGTGGATGTACAAGGGAGACAACCGCTTCGCTAACAGCTGGGAGCGTCCTTTGATAGGCAATTACACGACGCTCGACTGCCCGTGGGCGCTGAAGGCTCACGCTGAGCTGCTTTACGACGCGAACGTCGATTTCGTGCTCGTCGACTGGTCGAACAACGTTGATTACGATTTCTACAACAAGAAGGATTACAGAGGCGGCAGAGCGAGAAACGATTTCGAGACGATAGAAATGGGCACGACTCAGCTTTTCGAGGGCTGGTCACAGCTTGAAAACACGCCGAAGATCGCCGTATTCATCGGCTGTCCCGGCGACGGTGACGCGATAAAGGACGGCAGGCTTCAGAAAAAAGCCGATCAGGTCTACCGCGAATATATAGAAAACGAAAAATACAAGGATCTGTATCAGACTTACCTCGGCAAGCCCCTGCTCGTCGTGTATCTCGGCACGCCGGCGCTTTCGCAGTCAAGGCTTGAAAAGCTGTGGAACGACGACCGCTTCACGGTGAGGTTCCTGACCGGGTATATCGGTCAGCAAAGCATGTTCAACAAAAAGACGCGCGCCGCGACTCAGCCGATCTGGAGCTGGGAGGAGCGCGAACAGCAGTGCTACGCCGTAAACGGCGACGTCGTGGAGTGCATGACCGTGCAGTCCGCGTGGAGATCGCAGAGCAAAGAGGGACAGGACGGATACATCCCGTCGTCCGGCAGAGAGAACGGCGACACGCTGCTCAAAATGTGGGCGAGGGCGATAGAGTTCGGGCCCCAGATAGTTCTCTGCCCCACCTGGAACGAGTATTCAAAGGGCGAACAGCCCACGCCGGAGATTAACAAAGACCTTGAACCGTCTAAGGAATCCGGAACGTTTTACTATGATATCATGAAAGAACAGATAAAGATATTCAAAAACCTCAACACGGAACAGACTGTCCCCGCCGACGAAACGACGGACACCGACGCCGTCACCGATCCCGTGACTGAAGCGCCGGACACGGCCGCGAATACCGAGCCCGACGAGACGGCGAAGGAGCCGGAGCCCGAGGAAAAACAGAGCAATCTCAAACCGTTCCTTTACACCGCCGCCGCGGTCGTGCTCGCCGCGGTCATCGCCGTCGGCACGTTCATTTTCCACAGGAAAAAGAGCGAGAAGCAGATGAAAAAGCATAAATAAAGCGTACAAAACAGGCTGAGGCTCTCAGTCTGTTTTTGTTTGTCCCGCGTCTGCGTCAAAAAAGTCGGCAAAAGTATAATTTTGTACGCTCGCGGCGGCAAAAACATCTTGACTGACGAATTAAAATGTAATATTATATATAACAGGAAATATCGCAAGGGGGAAATCCGAAATGTATATCAAGAACAGCAGGATCGAATTCAAAGGTAAAGAAAGCAAAGATCCGTTCTCGTTCCGTTTTTACGACAAGAACAGGATCATAAACGGCAAAACCATGGGCGAACATCTTAAGTTCGCCATGAGCTGGTGGCACACCGTGAACGCCTCCGGCACGGATATGTTCGGCGGCGACACGATGAGCAAGACTTTCGGTCTGTCCGGCATGGATATGTACAGGGCGAAAGCCGATTTCGCCTTCGAGCTGATGCAGAAGCTCGGCATAGACTATTACTGCTTCCACGATGTGGACATCGCGCCGGAGGGAGAGACGCTTGCCGAAAGCGTCAAAAATCTTGAAATCATGACCGATTATCTGCTTTTGAAGCAGAAAGAAACGGGTATAAGACCGCTGTGGGTGACCGCCAATATGTTCGGCGATAAAAAGTTCATGGCGGGCGCGGCGAGCAGCCCCGACGCCGACGTTTTCGCCGTAGCGGCGGGCAAGGTCAAGGCGGGCATCGACGCCGCCGTGAAGCTCGGCGCGAAGGGCTACGTCTTCTGGGGCGGCCGCGAGGGCTACGACACGCTGCTGAACACAGACATGGCGCTGGAGCTTGACAACCTCGGCAGATTCATGCGCATGGCGCGCGATTACGGCAGATCCCACGGCTTCGACGGCGATTTCTACATAGAACCGAAGCCGAAGGAGCCGACGAAGCACCAGTACGATTTCGACGCGGCGACGTGCGCGAATTTCCTGCGCGCAAACGGACTTGAAAAGGATTTCAAACTCAACATAGAAGCGAACCACGCCACGCTCGCGGGACACACGTTCAACCACGAGCTGCGCGTCGCGGCGGTCAACGGTATGTTCGGCAGTATCGACGCCAACCAGGGCGACACGCTTCTCGGCTGGGACACCGACCAGTTCCCGACCAACGTCTACGAGACGACGCTCGCAATGTACGAGGTCATAAAAGCCGGCGGCTTCACGAACGGCGGACTCAACTTCGACGCGAAAGCGCGCCGCCAGTCGAACACGCTCGAGGATACGGTACTGTCGTATATCGCCGGCATGGACGCGTTCGCGCTCGGGCTGATAAAGGCTTATCAGATAATCGAGGACGGCAGGATAGACGCGTTCATCAAAGAGCGCTATTCGTCGTACGAAAGCGGCGTCGGTAAGCGTATAGTCGAAGGCAAAGAAACGCTCGAGTCGCTTGCCGCGTACGCCGCTGATCTGAAGGATATCAAAGTTGCAAGCGGCAGGCAGGAGTACCTCGAGACCGTGATGAACGATATTCTGTTCTCGGGTAAAGTGTAAAATGAAAAAACGGATTTTGATGCGGGCTCTTCTCTGCCTGCTCGGGGCTGTCATGATGATCAGTGTTTCATGCAAAAACGAAAACGACGCCGACACGACCGCGGCGGAAGTCACCGATACGCCGGCCGTCACGGAAGCGGAGGAGCCGCTGCCGCAGGTCGAGCCTACCTTCAGCCGCGATCTGCTTTCGTTCACACCGGCGTCGCCGGAAGGCCGGGTGCTGACGGAAAAAGGCGCCTCGCCGCAGATACTTATAACAAACTATAACGAAGTCGCAACGGACGCGCTCGGACGGAGCCTTCCGACGTCGGAGACGGCGGGGCTGCCGAAAGAGGGCAAATACGTCGGACTGTTCTATCTGATCTGGACGACCGGGGCGACCTGCGACGTCGATAACGCGAAGGCTATCGCGTCAAATCCCGCAAAACCCGATTTCGGTCCGCGCTGGGGCTTCTGCTGGTGGTCGGAGCCGGAGACGGGATATCACCGCGCCGACGACGTGTGGCAGATAAAGCGGGATATGTATTATTTCGCGATGGCGGGCGTCGATTTTCTCTACATCGACTTTACCAACGGCTATCTGTACGAAGACACGTTCAGGATCTTCCTCGACACGTGTCTGGAACTGCGCGCCGGGGGGCAGATGACGCCTTATATCGTCCCGTGGGGTTTCGGCACGTCTGTTGACGGCAGCGGCGACATAGGGAAAGTCTATAAACTGTTCATAACGGACGAAAAGTACGCGGATCTCTGGTTTTACTGGGACGGCAAGCCGCTCGCCATGATCAAGCCGACCGACGACGGAAAATTTCCGATACTCGACGACGAATACTACAAAGACAAGCTCACCTTCCGCAAATCCTGGGTCAGCCCGGACGCTTACAGTGAGATGTACTGGGAAGACAACCGTATCGTAAACTTCGGTTACGGCTACGGCTGGGTCGAAGATAAAAAGACCGCGGAATGTACCGGCATAGGCTGCGCGGGCTTTGCGAATTTCGGATCGGGCAGGAGCGGTTCGCGCTCGGCGAAAAACTATCTCAACGCGTTCCTGGAGACGGACACGATGGGAAAAGGCACGGTGTTTGAAAACGCTTTCAGGCAGCTGATGAAGAAAAATCCCGAATGTCAGGTGCTTCTCATCTCCCGCTGGAACGAATGGGTCGCGCAGAATTTCACGGTCGAGCACAACACCGACACCGGCTTCGTTGACCAGTTCAACCCGGAATTCTCCCGCGATATAGAGCCGATGAAGGACGGCTTCACCGACAATTATTTCTATCAGATGTGCTCGATAATCCGCCGCTTCAAAGGCGTTCTGCCGGCTGACGGCGCGTCGGGCGGCAAAACGATGGACGAGACGGACCCCGCCGTTTTTGAAGAATGGGAGAGCGTGTATCCGGTATACACGGATTTCCGCGGCGACACCCTGCACAGAGATCATACCGACACGACGGGCAAAAGGCGGTACGTCAACGACACCGGCAGAAACGATATAGTCGAGTCGCGAGTCACCGCCGACAGATCGAACGTGTATTTTTACGTCCGCACCGCCGACGGCATAACGCCGTATAAGGATTCGCAAAACTGGATGCTTTTGTTCATCGACGCGGATAACGACAAGTCGACCGGCTGGGAAGGTTACGATTACCTTATAAATTACGAGGTCGTCTCCGACACGGTCACGACGCTGTGCACGTATAAGGACGGAGTTTGGCAGGAGACGGGAAACGTATCTTACGCCGTAAAAGGCGACCGTATGACGGTGACGGTCCCCCGCTCTCTCCTCGGCCTTAAGGGCGACGCGGTGGATATCAATTTCCACTGGCTTGACAACGTGACCGACGTTTACGACCTCGGATCGTGGTTCACCACCGGCGACAGCGCGCCGGAGCGCCGCAACGACTACGCCGCGCGTCTTGATATCCCGTATACGGGAAAGACCGAGCGCATACTGCCCGGGCGCGGCGACGGCATCCGCGGGATGCGCGGAATCGCGCTGACCGATGCGGAAAAAGCGGAGATGAAGAGCGGTCTTCTTCTGTCGCTTTATCCGCTGCCCGTTAACTACCCGGCGCAGCCCGATTTCAGGCTGATCGACTCTCTGTTCTCCGGGTATTCGGCGACGGATAAAATATCGGACGGCGCGCTGCCGGACGGCGGAAACACGGGCGCGGTCTATGAGGGCTATATATCCGCGAAAGAAACGAAAAAGCACGAGTTTTCTCTGACTTACAAAGGCGGCGTGAAGCTTTATATCGACGGTCGCCTCGTCGCCGACGGCCCGTACGATCCGAAATCAGACGGTGAGACGAAAACCGTGACCGGAAGCATAATTCTTGAAAAAGGTTATCACAAAATACGCGTCGAATACGCGGAATGCAGAGGCGAAAAGCCGGTTTTGACGTTTGGCGGCGATCATGAGTTCAGTTATATAACGCCGGCGGAGGGGCTGACAGAGCTGCCCGCGTGGACCGTTGATTTTTCGAAAATGAAAGATCAGAAGGCGTACAGCGAAGAGGGCGCGCCGGCCGGCATCTTCAATCCATATATATATCTGAAATACGGTTATACGGCGTATCTCGGAGAGGTCGATCTTTCAAAATATTCGCGTGTTGAGATAACATATTGCTGCGACGGAACTGAAATAACGGCAGAGCGCTTTGAAGCGTCTCCGTCTCTTGCCATAGGGCTCAAGAACGTGGACTCGTCTTACGGTTACGAGCAGTACGTGGATTTTGACGGTGACATAGCTCATACCGAAATGGTGTTTTCAGACCGCTCATGGGCAACAGGAGCGAGAGACGCGGTGATAGACCTGTCGGAAATAAACTACAGCGGCGACATTTGGATGGCAATACACAATCCCAACGCCACGTGGGTAGGCATTCTTGAAATCAGATTCTATTCGTGAAATGGAGAAAATCATGAATTACTATATCGGCATAGACCTCGGCACAAGTTCGTGCAAGGGCTCCGTCGTAGACGGAAACGGCAAGGTTTACGGCACGCACAGCGTCAAATACGGCGTCAGCTGTCCCGCGCCGAATTTCAGCGAACAGGACCCGGCGGACTGGTATTCCGCCGCCGTGCAGATACTGAAAAAACTGTCGTCGGGAATTGAAGACGATATAAAAGGCGTCAGCATCGCCGGGCAAATGCACGGGCTCGTGATGCTCGACGAAGACGATAACGTCATACGCCCGGCGATCCTCTGGAATGACGGCAGAAGCGAAAAGCAAACAAAGTTTTTAAACGGCATCCCGGAGACGTTCGAGGAAACGGGAAACACCGCTTTCCCCGGTTTCACCGCCCCGAAAATACTGTGGGTCAAAGAAAACGAGCCGGAGAATTTCAAAAGGTGCCGTAAGATCTGTCTGCCGAAGGACTATCTCGCTTATATGCTCACCAGCGTTTTCTCGACCGACTTTTCCGACGCGGCGGGCATGCTGCTGCTCGACGTCGAGCATAAAAAATGGTCGCAGAGAATGTGTGAGATCTGCGGCATCACCGTCGGTATGCTCCCGAAGCTTTATGAAAGCTATGAGGTCACGGGCAGGATCAAACCGGAGTTCGGATTGAAAAACGCCGTGATGTGCGCGGGCGCAGGCGACAACGCCGCCTCCGCCGTCGGCACGGGCACGCTGTCACCCGGCGACTGCAGCATATCGCTCGGCACGAGCGGCACGGTGTTTCTGCCGTGCGATGAATATATTGCAGGCGCGGGAAGGATCCTGCACAATTTCTGCCACAGCAACGGCAGATATCATCTGATGGGCTGTATCCTCTCCGCCGCGAGCTGCGACGACTGGTGGACGAAACGGATCTTAAAGGGTGATTACGACAGATTCACGCTTGAAAAAGCGGCGGCCACCGGCGTGTATTTTCTGCCGTATCTAACGGGCGAGCGCTGTCCGCACAACGACGTGTACGCGCGCGGCGCGTTTGTCGGACTGTCGGCGGAGACGACGCGCGAGGATATGTGCCTCGCCGTATACGAGGGCGTCGCATACGCTCTGCGCGACTGCGTCGAGGCGGGCGGCGTCAGCGTCAGATCCGCCGTTTTATGCGGCGGCGGCGCGAAAAGTCCGCTGTGGCAGGCGGTCGTGTCAAACGTGCTCGGCGTCGATATTTACGTGACCGAGACGGAGCAGTTCGGCGCGGCGATGCTCGCGATGGTCGGCTGCGGCGAATATCCCGATCTCGTATCCTGCGCCGGCGCGACCGTAAAAAAGCGTCTCGCGGTGAAATGCGATCCCGAACTGCACGAAAAATACAACAAAGGGTTTGAAACGTACAAAAAGCTTTATCCGGCGCTTAAATCGATTTAAGGCACTGAGAAAATGTATTCCGAAAAAGATATCACGGTGATACGCGATCTGTGCAAAAAGTATATGGAGATCGCGGAATCAGACAGACACGTAAGGATGCGGCGGAGGTTCAAGGATACGAACGATCTTAAAGTCGTCCGGCCGCCGCTTATAATCGAGGAGATACCGTGGCAACAGATGAATTACGAGCACGCCCTCGACTGCGTCTGCGGGGACGCGGGACTGCGCAGCATGGAATACGGTCTGCGAGTCGCGCTTTTCCGCGAAAAGTATTTCAAGTGCGACAACTATATCGAGCCGTGCTGGGTCGTGCGGAAAGCGTTTTCGTCGACCGGGAACGGACTTGACTCGATGGTGAAGGAAAACGTGAAAAACGCACTTCACACGGATATAAAGTCGCACGAATATCACGACGTTTTAGAAAACGAAGACGCGCTGCAGAACTTCCATCTGCCGAAAGTTACCGCATATCCCGAGGCGGACGAAAACAACGTAAATCATATATGCGAGATTGTCGGCGACACAATCCCGGTGGTTCTGCGCGGGCACGGCATTTACGACGCGCCTTGGGACAGGATAGCGCGGCTGCGCGGCGTGCAGAGTATCTTATACGATATGTACGACCGCCCGGAATATCTGCTGAAGATACGGCAGCTTTACGCCGACGAGACGGAGTCGTATCTGTCGCAGATGGACTCCCTCGGTCTGCTTGAGAACACGGGCCCCGATCTGCACTGCACGCCCGCGTACGTTGAGATGCCGGAAGGCGATCATGACAGGAAAAGGCTGTCAGGCGCGTGGTACCGCACCATGGCCCAGATGTTTTCGACCGTTTCGCCCGACGATCTGTACGAATACGATATAAAATTCAGCATACCGGCCGCAAAAAAATGCGCCTACACGTATTACGGCTGCTGCGAGCCGCTTCACGACCGGATAGAAATCATAAAAAGGATCCCGAATTTAAGAAAGATAGGGTGCAGTCCGTGGGCTGACGTCGAGCGGACCGCGGAGCAGATAAAGGGTGATTTCGTGCTTTCAAGGAAGCCGAATCCCGCGTTCGTATCCTCCGTCGCCGACCCGGAGCAGATCAGAAAAGAAGCCGAGGAGACGGTGAAGGCGTGCCTGAAGCACGGCTGTCCGTGCGACATAACGCTGAAAGACATAAGCACCGTCGGCGACAGGCCGGAAAATCTTATCGTCTGGTCGCAGGTCGTGTCCGAAGTGCTTGACGAATATTACGGTAAAGAGTAAGGAGCTGCAAATGAGGATAATCCACAACAAAGGCGTGTGCGATCCGCACGTGCATATTTTCAACGGCCGCGCGTATATGTTCACGACACACGACAGAGGGCCGGGACAGCCGATTTTCAGAATGGACGACT
>JAEEGL011146898.1_pt1 | contig 10632 bp, 7 predicted proteins | sample 9134231 | NCBI WGS metagenome assembly JAEEGL01 (sample SAMN16246548, study PRJNA631951) | gut metagenome | biome: gut microbiome; feature: rumen; material: fiber-attached | host: Bos | place: Iran: Karaj | collected 2018-10 | reverse complement strand
TATTCGGATTTGCAATGTTTCGTATCATTGACATTTACAAACCACTTGGATGTAGGACAATCGACGAGAAATGTCCAGGAGGTTGGGGAGTTATGCTTGACGATGTGCTTGCAGGGTTATATGCGTTAATTTTAACTTTTTGTCTCAAACAAATCATTCTGGCCATATGAAAATTAAAACGTTTCTTACGATATGCTGGCTGATTATTGGAGTCCAAGCAATGGCTCAGAACTCCAAAATCAAACGTCCTGAAAGCTACAACTATCTGCGTGGCGTTGAAGCTGTGCAGAACGAGAAAATTGAGGAAGCCCTAGAATATTTCAATAAAGACATTCAAGAGAATCCTAAAAATGGATATTCTTTCTCCTGGATTGCTATGCTACGAGCACATGGAGAAGAATTCGGTCGGGCACTAACTGCTGCCGACATGGCAATAAAACTTCTTCCTAAGAAAGATGCAGAATATATGATTTTTGCATACTCCACAAGGGCAGACGTTTATCTCAATCTTGAAGATACTATAAAAGCCATTTCTGATTTAAGTACAGCCATCGGTATTAAACCCGATGAGAATAGTCTTTATGAGAAAAGGGCTCAAATATATTACGAACAGGAGAAATATGACCTTGCAGATACTGACTACAAGAAAATGATTGATTTAAAGCCAGGTGAAACAATGGGTTATATGGGAATCGGACGTAATGCTAATGCTCAGAAAAGATGGGATGATGCCATCAAGCAGTTCGACTATGTAACCAAATTAGCAAGCGATTATTCGTCTGGTTATTCTTTTAGAGCTGAATCATATATCGGCAAAGAAAAGTGGCCTGAAGCAACTGACGATATAGTTACTGCCCTAAGCCTCGATTGGGACAGAAAGGCATTATACCTTGCAGGGACTCTTAAAGAACCTGCGTTCACTATGCTTGTTTCCAAAATTAAGATAAAGTCCGCTAAATCACCCAATGAGGCAACATGGCCATATATCATTGGAACAATGTATGAAGAAAACAAGCAGTATGAGAAAGCCATCGAATACTATAATACTGCCAACAGTAAAGATGTGTCTCCTACTCTCTATCAAAGAATCTCTATCTGCCAATATGAACTTGGCAATTACGAAGCTGCTCTTAGCAGTATAGACCAAGCTCTTAATATGGATAGTACAGACCTCTCGTATAAGGCACGTAAAGCAAACATCTTCTATGAGATGGGGGATGTTAAATCTGCCATTGCCGAATGGGATAAGGTGTTGGCAGCTCAACCTGAATACGGCTTTGGTTATTACCGTCGTGGATGGTTTAAGGAACTGGCAGGTGACATGGACGGAGCTATCGAGGACTTGTCAATGTCTATCGTAATTGATCCTGAATATTCATATTCATACGTCAGCCGTGGCGATGTGTATATGAAACAAGGCAAAAAAGAACTGGCAGAAGCCGACTTCAAAAAAGTCATAGAAATCGAAGATTCTCCAGAAAAGTATGATTGCATACATTACGCTTATCAAGGGTTAGGCCAATACGACAAGGCCATTGCTGCTATGGACAGTATCATTGCCAGGGATTCCACTGATTCAGGCAACTACTATGATGCTGCATGTCTTTATTCTCGAATGAAAGATAAAGATAATGCCATAAAACATTTGGAGAAATCATTCCAACTTGGCTACAATAGGTTTGCTCATGTTGAACGAGACTTTGACATGGATTTTCTAAGAGAGACCGAAGCCTTCAAGGCTCTTCTTGAAAAGTATAAGTCAAAAAATGAAGTAAATGGTAATCAGTCAAAAGACACCACTTTGAAAGGCGAAACTGTAACATCAGAAATTCCATTTGTAAAGGAGGATGGAGTATGTAAGGTAAAATGTAAAATCAATGATTTGCCACTTCACTTTGTCTTCGACACAGGTGCCAGCGATGTAACTCTTTCTATGGTCGAAGCCACATTCATGATGAAAAATGGCTACCTCACTGATAGTGACGTAATAGGTAGTAAACGCTACATGGATGCCAATGGTGACGTTAGTGTTGGAACCGTTATCAATCTGAAAAACGTTAATTTTGGTGGACTTGATTTGAACAATGTCCGTGCGTCTGTTGTTCGTAACCAAAAAGCTCCATTACTGTTAGGCCAAAGTGTGCTTGGCAGATTAGGAAAGATTGAAATCGATAATAGTAAGCATATATTAAAAATCACTCATTTAAAATAGAAAGATTATGGATAGTCAGTTAAAACAAATATGGCAACCTATTGCGGAAGGTACAGAGAGCATTGAATCTTGGTGGCCACGTAATTGTAACTTTATCCAATCAATCTCTCATGTCGATACTGAAGAGGAGGTTATGATATGGACTGCCAGTTATTATAGATATGGCATGCATCTACATAATGATGGTTACTCAAAGCAGTCATTAGAATATGTAGATAAGGCTCTCGATATTCTAGATAAAAACAAAGGAAAACTATATGAAGCCCAATACAAGGACTCGTTAGAAGCTATTATGGAGGGCAAATGCTCTATCTTATATAAATTGGAAAAATACTGGGAAGCCTATAAGATTATGAATCGGCTTCATTCCTTGAAGCCTCAGAAAGATGATTTTAGAATTGCCAGAAAAAACCTTTTTTCTGCTAGTATTTCCAAGATTGTCAATCCAATTTACGTTGTTCTCGCTTGCATCTGGGGAATTATGCTATTAGAACAGTATGTATTTCACACCGAATTCATTCCCTCTATTGTATGGACAATCACATGGGCATGTTGGATTGTTCTGCTTATCATTCAATTTGTAATACCCACCATATTATTTAAGATCCGAAAATAAATGGATTTTTCAAAAATACTTTCTATATTCCAGTCCGAATCAAAAAGGAAGAATAGCCAACAGCAAGAATTCTTGCAAAGCTATCACTATCAACGTGGCATTGAATTACATAATCAAGGCCGCGACGGTGATGCTTTTGAAGAATTTAAGTTGGAATTGAATGAACATCCGGAAAACGGAATGGCTCATCTTATGATTGCAGATATACACTATCAGCATAATGTGATGGGGACTGCACTGCAGGCCGCAAACAACGCCATAAAATTATTGCAAGAAACGGCAAACAATGATTATTTGTCTCAGATTTATTATATAAGAGGCGAAATCTATCGAGCATTGAATGAATCTGACAACTGGCAAAGTGATATTTTAAAATCACTAGAATACAACCCAGATTCTGTTGATGCTCTTGGTGAATTAGGAGACTTCTACTATTTCAAAAATGAATATGATAAATCTGATATTCAATTCAATAAAATAATCAACTTACAACCACACAACCCATATGGATATATGGGACGTGGTCGTAATGATCAAGGTAGAAACGAGCACAAAGCTGCAATTGCCCATTTCGAAAGAGCTGCCCAATTAGACTCTGACTATTCCCCAGCCCATTCCTTTATGGCAGAAAGTTTATTGGCACTAAACAAAAAATCTGATGCCATTGACTCTGTTATCACTGCCATAAGCATATCTGAACAAGATAGGAAAGCACGTGACATGATGATGAGAATAGCCAATGCCGACATGCAGGGCCTTTGTCTAAAGATTAAGGCAAAAGCTATACAACACCAAGATAATGATAGTTGGTATCGTTTGTTAGGTTGGGTTTGCGCAGGACAGGGTGATATGAAAGAGGCAATTCTTGCATATCATAAAGCATATATAATTAGTGCATCAACAGAATTGCTGGGCTTTAAAGCTTTCTGTTGGAGCAAAATGGGTATATATGAGAAAGCCATAGAAGATATTAAGTTGGCCATAGAAAAGGATCCGCAAAATATTGACTTCAAAGAGAAACTTGCAATCTATCATGCGGAGAATGGGTTACTAAATGAAGCAATTGCAGATGTCACATCAATTATAGAAGAACAGCCAGACAATTATCTGCTCTATTTTAATAGAGGGCGTTTCCTTTTTGAACTCGACAAATATGACGATGCCATTAAAGATTTTGATACTGCTCTATCTCTGAAGGACAGTCTGGCACTACCACTTTTGTATAAAGGCTGGGCATTGTCAGAAACTGCCAAAGAAGAGGAAGCAACAAAAGTATGGCAGTCTATTATTGAAAAGGAAGAGTTGTTTGAAGATACAGATTACTCAATACCTTTGGCATTATATTTCCTTGATTACAATGATGAAGCAGAAAACAAATGCAAAGCATATATAGCTCAAAAGGAACAAGAGGAATATCACCATTACGACGGAGATATGTACCTATATGCTGCTGCCTTGTTTTGTAGAACAGGGAATAAGCCTCTGGCCATTGAACACCTAAAGAAAAGTATTGATTCTTGCAACTGCCGTTTATGGTATATGACCAATGGGAAACTATTGAAACCATTACATAACGAGCAAGAATTTCATATTTTTATAAGTAACATCGAGCATCAAATCACAAAGAATAAAGAAGATGTTCTTGCAGCCATTGGCAAATTATCAGACAATCAATTAACCAATATCAAAGCAGAAATACCTTTTGTCCGTGAAGGCAAAATGTGCAAGGTGAAATGCGAAGTAAATGGCCTTCCTCTTCATTTCATTTTTGACACTGGAGCTTCCGATGTAACAATGTCATCGGTTGAAGCTACATTTATGTTAAAGAATGGGTACTTGAACGAATCTGACCTGTCAGGAAGACAATACTACCGTACTGCCGATGGCAGTATTGCAGAAGGCGTAAAAGTCCGTCTTCACAATGTAGGTTTTGCGGGGTTAACTCTCTCTAATGTAAAAGCAGGAATCGTTACGAACCAAAGTGCCCCCCTATTACTTGGTCAATCAGTATTGGAGCGTTTGGGACGAATTGAGATTGATAACGATAAAATGCTGATAAAAATAAACAGTTAAGCAAAAAAACAACCTAAAAACAATAGTCATGAAGCGCAAATTTCCAGATTCCGAATTGATTATCAATGCAGATGGATCATGCTTTCATCTACACATACGTCCTGAACAATTAGCAGAAAGAATAATCCTTGTAAGCGACCCTGCCACTGTTAATTTAGTGGCATCATATTTTGAAGATAATGAATGCGATATAGAAAGTCGAGAATTTCATTCTATTACAGGAACTTATAAAGACAAAAGGATCACATGTTTATCCTATGGATTTGGTTCCGAGAATATTGATATTGTTTTAAACGAACTTGATACACTTGCCAATGTCGATTATAAGACTCGTGAGGAGAAAGAAAAGCATGTCGTTTTGACAATAATAAATATCGGCATTAGTGAAGGTATACAAGCATCCATTAAACCTGGTTCTATTATTGCATCGACTAAGAGTATAGGGCTTGATGGCTTATTAAACTTTTACGCAGGTAGGGAAAAAGTCTGTGACCATCAATTGGAAAAGCATTTCACAGAGTATATGAAGTGGAATCCCCAAAAAGGATCACCTTATGTTGTAACAGCTGATGAAGGATTGATGGAACAGATTACAAAAGAAGACATTGTTTGCGGTTATACAGTATCTTGCATAGGATTCTATTCACCACAAGGCAGAGGTTTGAGACTGCCATTAGAAGATGCAAATTTAAAAGAGAAACTTGCTTCTTTCGAACATGAGAAAAATCATATTCTCAACATAGACATGGAATCGGCTTCTATCTTAGGGATGGCTTCATTACTAGGACACAAAGCATTTTCATGCTGCATTGTCACCGAGCCATCTCTGAGTATGAATATACCCCAAGAATCTTTTTCTTCTCTTATACAATTGGTACTTGACAGAATCTGATGTTCTGCAAATCTGAAAAGCAAAAATTGAATGAAGAATGCAACTGAAATAATTGAACAATTCTTCAACGATGAATGAACTTAAAGCATTTCTTAAATCATTTTGGGATTCACAATCTCTAACGGGAAAGATTATTTTGGCCATTTTTCTTCCTGTTTTTGCTTTTGTAGCAGCTTTAGAACATCTCATTGCGAAGATAGCAGGAACTACATACAATGTAGTTAATATCATTGTGTATTATATGGTCATCCCTCTGTCCTGGACAATAATGATTGACTATATAACAAAAATGCCTTTTCTAACACCTATATTAACCTCCGCTTGGATTATATTCTGTTGGAAAGACAAAATGAAATTCAGGAACCGATGTGACTGGGCATTTGGAAAATCTGTAGATTTTCTACTATGGTTCAAGAAGATTGGCTGGAACTATATTGTCAGTTCCGTCATTATATGTGTAGTAATACCCATTCTTGTTTACATCGAACTGATTTATGCCATTATCAACTTAAATTAAGGAAGCAATATGAAGAAAAATATCTTTGTGGTTTTATTGATAGCATTGACATCATGCAATCAATATAAGTCCAGTAAAACCATCGTTGATAAGGCCACTAATGACTCTATTATGGCAAAATCAAATCCAATAGACAATGATACGATTGAACCATTTCAGACCCAAGCCGAGATAAACGAGGCTTGTTACAACGAATATGTTGCAAACGAAGACTCTATCGAGAAAGAGTTCCAGAAGTTATTGGAAGCTTTACCTCAGTATCGGAAAGACTTCCTAAAGGAGAAGGCAATCTGGGAAAATTACCAGAAAGCAGTTCAAGAGGTGTCTGGATGTGAAGATCATGGAAGTTCAACGCCTATGTATGTTAGTGCGGTCCTCTCTCAGGGAACAAAAATTCGAGGTGTACCCCTGCACTACATGTACCTTCACATCCATGGAAAAGATATGTCATATAGTAAAACAACATTCACTCCAGCAATGATATCTGATGCCTATTCTGCCTATATAAGAGCTGTAGGTGAAGACGAATATATAGAACAGAAAACCAAATACCAGGAATCACTTCGTAAGGAACAAAACTCTTGGGATGATTTATTTAAATGCAGAGAAGAGACTTCACAGCTATTGACTGGAGACTTAAAGAAAGTATTTGACATAGGTACCAACCAAATGCTGAGAACGAAACTATACCAGCTGAAGAATCAGAACCAAGACCTTGGTATGATAAGCGGAGAAGTAATGAAATGTGCGTTGCCAGAAGATTGCACCGACAAAATGCTTCTTGAATACCCTGGATTTGATAAAATATGGGCAAAACATCTCGAAAACCTAGATTGGTATCCGGTATTCCAGTAATAATTAGAATATAAAGATTATATACTGAAAATGTGACAATAAACGAAAATGAGGTCTTTAATAAATGTAATGGTTATAATCATACTTCTATTACTGGGTATATCAGTTCGAAGTTTTGCTAAGCCCTATTGGAGCGATTCTACACTAATACCTATTGATTCAACGATACGAATTGGTCATCTCCAAAACGGGCTTACCTATTACATTAAGTATAATAACTGGCCGGAGAACAGAGCATGCTTTTATCTAGCTCAGCGTATTGGCAGTCTTCAAGAAGAAGATAATCAACGTGGACTTGCGCATTTTCTAGAGCACATGTGTTTCAATGGTAGTGAACACTTTTCAGGCAATGGAATTGACAGATTCTTCGAAAGCTTGGGGGCTAACGATGGTGTTAATGCCTACACCAGTATAGAAGAGACTGTTTATAACATAGATGATATTCCTACAGACATTGGGCAAGAAAGACTAGACAGTTGCCTATTGATACTATATGATTGGGCGAATGGTCTAACTCTCGACTCAATAGAAATAGAGAAAGAACGTGGAATTATACAAGAGGAATGGAGATATAGAAGAAGTGCCCTCTCCAGAATATATGAACGTCAACTTCCACATCTATATCCCGATAGCAAATACGGCTATCGATACCCAATAGGTCTGATGGATATAGTTACCAATTTCAAGCACCAAGAACTAAAGGACTATTATGAAAGGTGGTATAATCCCGAAAACCAATGTATCATAGTTGTAGGAGACGTAAATGTTGACGAAACTGAGGAAAAAATCAAGTATTTGTTTTCGAGTATAACACCTAAAGACCAATCTGGTAAAGTAGTCCAAGAGGAAGTGACAAACCACAATGGGGTAATTTACTCAATTGACTATGACAAGGAACTTCAGGAAAATTCCGTTTTCCTTGTTTTCAAGCACAAGCCTTATACTCCAGAACAGCGTAAATATGTGAGTTACTGGGCAGATACAAACAAAACTAAAGCTGCACTCGACATGCTAAACATCCGTTTTTCAGACGAAGCCTTGAAGCCCGATTGCTCGTATATTTCTGCATATGTAGATGATGACGACTATTTTTTGTCAAGTACAAAAGCGGCTTTTCAAATTTCATGCGAGACAAAAGACGGAATGCAAACAAGAGCATTAACTGATGCTTTGACAGAATGCAGACGTGCTGTAGATTTTGGCTTTACAGAGGAAGAATACCAACGATATCAATCGGAACAGATTTCTCTTTTAGATAATCAATTAATGACTGCCGACAAACGAAAGAGTTCATCTTTAGCACAAGAATACTATAACAATTATCTTTATGGTACAGATATAGCATCCATGGAAGACTATGTTACAATCATGAAGCAAATTGTCAGATCTACAACATTGAACGAGGTAAATAGAAGGATGAAAGAACTGCTGCCAGAGGATAATGATAATATGGTGATTGGTTGTTGGAATATAGAGAAAGACAATAACAATTATCTAACAGAAAAAGAACTGGAAGAAGCACTGATTGCCGGTAGACAAACTAAAACCACACCATACGTAGATATATTAAAAGGAGCCAAACTTTTAAGCGAATTACCCCAAAAGGGTTCTATCGTAAAAGAAGAAATAAACACGGACTTAGAATACACGAAACTCACTCTTAGCAATGGAGCCATTGTCTTGCTTAAACACACTGACATCGACAAGAGTCAGATATTATTCAAGGCATACGGAAAAGGTGGCTGGACTCTTTATGGAGAAAAAGATGATCCAAACATACTGATGTTGGACAATATCCCTTTTGGAAATAATCATTTGACAACATCTCAAGTGGAAAAGTTACTAGCTGGCAAAAGAGTACATTTAAGTAGAGGAATCTCACAGCGTCAATTTACCTTTACCGGCAGTGCGAATCCTGTCGATTTAGAAACTTTGATGCAGATGATATACGCAGATTTTACAAATGTCACGGTAGACACTGCTGCCTATCAGAAAGCGATAAAAGATATGACGATCTATCTCCGTAACCGCTTGACCGATCCTGAGAGTGCCTTTTCAGACTCCGTTTTTGTCACATCAAACGGACACCATCCTCGTTTTAGTCTCTTAACAGAAGAAGACCTAAAAAAAGTCAGTAACGATAGAATCCTCTCTATCATCCAAGACCAGACATCAACAGCACGTAATTATACTTTTATATTTGTTGGCAATTATAACAAATACACCATCCGTCCTCTTATCGAACAATACCTGGCTTCTCTGCCAAATCATCAAGAAATTCCAGAGGGACCATTCATTAAATCATGGTTGAAAAATGATGCCTATTGTCACTTTGAAAGACAGATGGAAACACCTAAAACTATTGTTAATATTGAATGGTTCACAGAATCCATTCCCGTTTCATTAGAAAATTACATAAAGATTCAAGTTACCTGTGAAATTCTCAACTTGCTTTACAACAGAATTATTAGAGAAGAAAATAGCGCCACGTACGGCTGTTATGCAAACTATCATATAACTAGAGGTGAAAAAAATGAATATAAAATAGGGTTTACAGCTGACTCCGAAATGCAGCCAGAAAGATGTGACTCTGTTTTGGCTTTAATTAAAAAAACATTTTATCGTTTATCTGAAGACATAGATAAAACTACATTCAACAATGCCAGAGAGAGTCTTTTAAAATCACTTGATGAACTAGAAAAAACAAAAAACGGTTTCTGGCTTGACATTATATGGAGGAAAGAGGATAAAAATCTTGATTGGTATACAAACAGACGCAGAATTATAAAACGTCTCACCCCCTCTATGATTCAGAAATTCATGAAAGATTTTCTAAAACATGCACATTATACTGAAACCCTCATGCAACCAAAATGATTTGGCATTGCTTTATTCGCTTTAAAAGATATTATAAGCATTACATCTATATATTTCCATTCTACCATAGGGAAGATGGCTCACTTGGCCTTCTTCCCTTCATTTTTTCTTCGCCTTCCATACCCAATGCCGGAAATCTCATAGTTGGCAACCTATCACGACATGTCAACCATTCCTATCTTATCACTCTATCCTCTGGCACAACCCATCAACAAGCAACCATGCAGCCCCCAAGCCCGATAGCATTCTATTCTTTCGCCTTTCATTTCGTTTTATTCTGACCTTACGCATTACCACGAATTCCTTCCACGGCTGATATAGTAAGATATGACACAGGGCTGTTTAATGACTGTCATGCATCCTACTATTCGTATCTGTCACTGAATTTGTTCTTATTCCGACTTCCTCATTGATGACTTTTCCGGGCGAAGCGAGTCACACTTACTTTTTCCGTCGCAAAGTTAGTGCAAGCCGTATTCTGCAAGTACCAGGTGCCTTATTCCTCGAATTTTTTCAAAAACTTTTTGCCGTCTGCAGGGCATCCAATAAAAACTTTTCTGGCCCAAGGGTGAAATAATTCGGTAATTCCT
>JAEEGL010824039.1_pt1 | contig 10632 bp, 4 predicted proteins | sample 9134231 | NCBI WGS metagenome assembly JAEEGL01 (sample SAMN16246548, study PRJNA631951) | gut metagenome | biome: gut microbiome; feature: rumen; material: fiber-attached | host: Bos | place: Iran: Karaj | collected 2018-10 | reverse complement strand
GTCATACGCGCCGCGGCCATGTCCGACACCGACATAGCCGACGACATAATACTCGCGATGAAGGAAGCGCAGTAGATACATGGAGACCGATCTCAGAAAGACAGAAGAGATCATAGGATACCGCTTCAGGGACGAGAAGCTCCTGCTCACCGCCCTGACGCACAGCTCTATGGCCAACGAGCAGGGCAAGGGGCATCTCGGGAGCAACGAGAGGCTCGAGTTCCTCGGGGACGCCGTGCTCGAGGAGGTCATAAGCGCCTGGCTCTACAGGCGCTGGCCGGAAAAGCCCGAGGGTGAGCTCACCAGGCTCAGGGCCGGCCTCGTATGCGAGAGCTCTCTCGCGCGGGTCTGCAGGAGCACGGGGCTCAACGGCCACATCAGGCTCGGAAAAGGGGCTGAGCTCGGCGGCGGCAGGGAGCGCGACTCCATAATCTCCGACTGCGTCGAGGCCGTCATAGGGGCGGTATACCTCGACGGGGGCAGGGATGCCGCTGAGAGCCTCATAATGCGCCTTCTCGCGCCCGAAAAGGCCGACGAGGGGTCAAGACTCAGCGACCCCAAGACTGAGCTCCAGGAGAGGCTCCAGGCGGGCGGAAACACCTCCATAGAATACAGGATGCTCTCCGAGGAGGGCCCCGATCACATGAAGAGCTTCACTTACGCGGTGCTCGTGGAGGGCGCCGAGCAGGGGAGAGGCAGCGGGAGGAGCAAGCAGGCCGCGCAGCAGGCGGCGGCGTCCGACGCGCTGAAAAGACTTTTCCCCGAGAGGTAGCAGATGCAGTTCAAACGCATAGAGATAAACGGTTTCAAGTCCTTCGCGGATCCCGTGAGCATAGACTTCACGGACGGGATAACCTGCATAGTCGGCCCCAACGGCAGCGGCAAGAGCAACGTCTCCGACGCGCTGCGCTGGGTGCTCGGCGAGCAGAGCGCCAGGTCACTTCGCGGCGGCCGCATGGAGGACGTAATATTCGCGGGCACGCAGAGCAGGCGCTCCAAGGGCATGGCCGAGGTCACGCTGGTCATCGACAACAGCGACAGGGAGCTCGCCATAGACTTCGCGGAGGTCGCGATCACGAGGCGCATGTACCGCTCGGGCGAGAGCGAGTACCTCATCAACCGCGCCCCCTGCAGGCTCAGGGACATACGCGACCTGATCATGGACACCGGAATAGGCGTAGAGGGTTATTCCATAATCGGACAGGGCAAGATCGCCGACATAGTCAGCAACAAGATGGACAGCCGCCGCGAGATCTTCGAGGAGGCCGCGGGCATAGTCAAGTACAGGAACCGCAAGGAGGAGGCCGAGAAGAAGCTCGAGTCCGCCTCGGTCAACCTCGACCGCGTCAGCGACATTATCTTCGAGATCGAGAGCCGCATAGGCGGGCTCGAGGAGGACAGCAAAAAGGCCGCCGAGTACCTGGAGCTCAGGGACAAGTACAAGGCAGTAGAGATAAACATCATACTCAGGAACATCGAGCAGGCAGGCTCCAAGACCGAGGCCGTTAACGAGGAGATCAGGGAGATCGAGGAGGAGATCGCGGGCGTCATGGCGAGCCGCGACGCCTTCGCCGAGAAGCTCAGGCAGCTGAGGGAGAAGGGCGGAGAGCTCGAAAAGCAGCTCGACGGCATACGCACCGCCCTGATGTACAAGAACGAGGACATAAGCTCCGCCGCGGGAAAGAAGCAGCTCAACGCGCAGCAGCTCGACGCCCTTGACAGGGACGACGAGAGGCTCGCCGCGGAGATAGAGGATATAAAGGCGAGGATAGCGCGCCAGGAGAGCGCCAAGAGCGAGCTCCTGACGAGGATAGACGAGCTCGAGGAGGCAGCCGAGCTCTCCGCGGGCAGGCTCGCGGAGGCATCGAGAAGGAGCGCCGACGCCGGCAGGAGGTTCAGGGAGGCCGAGGAGGCCGCCTCGGGGAAGAGGAACGAGCTCATGGAGCTCTCCGCGTCCCAGGCCGAGATCCGCGCCGAGATGCAGAGCGCCCAGTCCCTAAAGGCCAGCCTCGAGAGGAGGCTCGAGAGGCTCGCAGAGGACGACGAGCAGAAGGCGGGAAGCGCCGCCGAGCTCGAGGACAAGCTGAAGGCCTCCGAGGCTGCCGGACGCGAGGCGGAGGAGGCGCTGAGCTCCCTCAGGGATTCCCTGAAGGCTCAGGAGGAGGCGGCCGCAGGCTCGGCCTCCGAGATCGAGGAGCTGCAGAAGAGCATATCCGCGCTCAGGCTCGAGAGGAGCCGTCTCTCCGCGAGGGAGAAGCTCTTCGAGGAGCTCGAGAGCTCCTACGAGGGCTACGGCGGAGGCGTCCGCTTCATAATGGGAAAAAAGCTCCCCGGAGTCATCGGCGTCCTGGGAGACCTCATAAACGTGCCCAGGGGCTGGGAACTCGCGATAGAGACCGAGCTCGGGGGCAAGATGCAGGACATAGTCTGCGAGGACGACGGGACCGCCCGCGAGGCGATCGCGCTCCTCAAGAAGGAGAAGGCGGGAAGGCTGACCTTCCTTCCGGTCTCCGACATAAGGGCGGGAAAGCCAGCCGACGTCTCAGAGGTCGCCGGCTGCAGGGGCTTCCTCGGGCTCGCCTCCGAGAGGGTGAGCGTCAGCCTCTCGGGGCGCGGAAGCGCCGCAGAGGCGAAGGAGATCGCTGAATACCTGCTCGGCAGGGTCGTGGTCTGCGACAATCTCGACAACGCCGTCAGCATGTCCAGGAGGGACCGCGGGCTCAGGTTCGTGACTCTCGAGGGAGACATAGTGAGCGCCGCCGGCGCGATCACCGGCGGAAGCGTCAGGAACAACACCGCCAGCATACTCACGAGGCGCAGCGAGAGGAGCGAGCTGAAGAAGCAGTCGGCGGAGCTCTCCAAACGCATCTCGGAAGCCGAGCAGTCGCTGCAGAAGGCGACCGTAAGGCGCGGAGAGGCCGAGGCCCAGCTCGAGCTGCTCAGGAGCGGCATAGCGGGAAGGCAGACCGACCTCGCGCTGCTCAGGCGCAGCATGGAGCAGGACGAGCAGATGCTGAAGGACAGCCGCGAGAGCTCCGAGCGCCGCGCCAGGGAGAGCGAAGAGCTCAGGGTCGAGATAGACAGGGCTGGGGCCGACGCCTTCGAGGCCGAGGAGAAGCTCGCCGCGCTCGAGGAGCGCGCCGGCGCCATATCCCGCGAGCTCACAGCGCTCAGCGAAGGGCTCACCGGGCTCAGGGCAGCCGCCGAATCCGCGAGGGAGGCTGAGACTCTCCAGCGCATCAAGGAGGAAAGCTCGGCGGGCGAGCTCAGGGCTGCCGGAGACAGGCTCTCAGCGCTCGAGGAGCTCGAGGAGGAGCTCTCAGATGACCTTCGCAAGAAGGGAGAGGGGCTCAGCTCCAACGATATCAGGAGAAAGCAGATAGAGGCCTTCGGCGAGGGAGCCGACGAGGCCATAGAGAAGATGGAGGCCGAGAAGAAGGCCATAGAGCAGCAGCTCGCAGAGACCACCGCCCTCAGGCAGAAGAACGGCGAGGAGGCTTCCGCGGCCGAGGAGCAGAGGCTCGCTGCCGAGAGCTCGCTCTACGACGCGCAGATGAAGAAGCACGACGCCGAGCTCAGGCAGGCGCGCTTCGATTCCCAGACCGAGAGCCTCAAGGAGAAGCTCTGGGACGAGTTCGAGATCTCCTACGCACAGGCGGCGGAGTACGAGCAGGAGGACTTCGTGATGTCCAGGGGCCTGAAGGATGCCCGCGAGTACCGCGACCGCATGCGCCAGATCGGCACCGTCAACATAGGCGCGATCGAGGAGTACAAGGCCGTTAAGGAGCGCTACGAGTTCCTCACCATGCAGAGGGCTGACATACTCCAGGCCGTCGACGAGCTCAAGACCGTCATCAGCGACACAGACGCGACCATCAAGGCGCGCTTCGCGGAGAGCTTCACCAGCGTGGCGGAGAACTTCGAGGAGACCTTCACCGAGCTCTTCGGGGGCGGCCACGCGAGGCTCAGCCTCGAGGATCCCTCCGACCCCATGGCCAGCGCCATCGAGATCGAGGCCCAGCCCTCGGGCAAGAAGCTGCAGAACATCAACCTCCTCTCAGGCGGAGAGAAGACCATGACCGCAATAGCGCTGATGTTCGCGGTGCTGAGGTCCAAGCCCACCCCGTTCTGCATACTGGACGAGGTGGAGGCGGCTCTCGACGAGACGAACATCGACCGCTTCGCTAATTACCTGAAGAACTTCAAGAATACCCAGTTCGCGCTCATCACGCACCAGAAGGCGACGATGGAGCACGCGGATTCGCTCTACGGGGTCACGATGCCGGAGCAGGGAGTCTCCAAGCTCCTCTCGCTGAGGCTCGGCGAAGACTTCGAGATGTAGGAAAGGAAAGCATATGCCTTTAGCTGACAAGCCCTCCTTCTTCGGGAGGATGGCCCAGAGGATAGGGGACGCCATAATGCTGCGCCCCACGATCGACGAGGAGACCGTCGACGAGATAGAGGAGATCCTCGTCTCGTCCGACATCGGCGTCGACACGACGATGAAGATCACCGAGGAGCTCAGGGACAGCGTGCGCCACGACAGGCTCAGGACCCGCGAGGAGCTCATGGAGTCGCTCACGGACATCATAGCGGGCATGCTCGACAAGGGCGAACGCCACGCCGTCACGGATGAGACTCCGCTCATACTGATGCTCATCGGAGTCAACGGCGTGGGCAAGACGACCACGATCGCCAAGCTCGCGCACCGCTACAAGGAGCAGGGAAAGAGCGTGATGCTGATCGCGGCCGACACCTTCAGGGCGGCAGCCGCGGAGCAGCTCGTCTCCTGGTCGGGGATACTTGACGTTCCGGTTATAATGCATAAGGAAGGCGCGGACCCCTCCGCGGTCATCTTCGACGGGCTCAACGCCGCGAAGTCGCGCGGGACCGACGTGATCATCTGCGACACGGCGGGGCGCCTCCACAACAAGAAGAACCTCATGAACGAGCTCTCGAAGATGGACCGCGTCATAGAGCGGGGCTATCCCGAGGCGGCGCGCGAGAATCTGCTCGTCCTCGACGCTACGACGGGGAAGAACGCGATCTCGCAGGCGGCCGAGTTCTCGCAGGCTGCGAAGCTCGACGGCGTAATACTCACAAAGATGGACGGCACGGCGAAGGGCGGAATAGTCGTCACGCTGGCCGACATGTACGATCTCGCGGTGAAATTCATAGGCGTTGGCGAGGGGATGAGCGATCTTCGCGAATTCGACCCGAAGGCCTTCGCCGAGAGCATATTTGAGGGAAGTGAGCTGAATGGCTGATAACACCAGGCGCGGGCACGAGGAGGACATCCTCGCCGCGTTCGACAGGATGAAGGAACAGTACGAGCACGCGGCTGACGCTGAGAGCGCGGCCGGGGAAGGCGTCTCCGCGGACGGAGCTTCGGGCTTCGAGCCCCCCGCGAGCGGCTTTGAGCCTCCCGCGGAAGCGGGGACCTACGGTCCCTACGATCCGGGCGAGGTTGGCTACGACCCAGCCTCCGACGGATACGACGTGCCGGACTTCGAGGACAGGGGCGGCGTCAGCGACGACACCGTCATCATAAGAAGGGAAGACGTGCAGGGAGAGAGTCCCGTGAGCGACGACACGCTCATGGTGGCGTCCTCTCTCATCGCCATGCCCATGGCAGGAGACGCGGGGAAAGAGCCCGCTGAAGATATGGCAGAGAACAGGCAGAAGGCCGCGGGCCGCGGCGCCGCGGCTCAGGCCGCGAAAAAGGAATCCAAGAAGGCGAAGAAGCCCAAGAAAAAGAAGAGGCACATCTTCCTCAAGCTGCTCGCCTTCCTCTTCGCCGTGGCGATAATCGGCGCGGGCTACGTGGGCTACAGGGTCTACAAGATCATCGAGGCGACCCCCGAGATCAACCCGACCAACATCTACGACCTGCTCTCGGAGAACTCCGTCATTCTCGACAAGGACGGAAACCACCTGCAGAGCGTCTTCTCGGGCGACTCGCTGAGGACCAACGTGTCCTTCGCCGACCTTCCCAAAAACCTCAAAAATGCCTTCATAAGCATCGAGGACAAGACCTTCTACGAGCATCACGGCTTCAACTACGTGAGAATGGTGGGAGCCATCTGGCAGTACATCAAGGGCGAATCCGACCGCATCGGCGGAACCTCGACCATCACACAGCAGCTCGCGAGGAACCTCTACCTGGCCGAGATCAAGTCCGAGAGATCGATCACCAGAAAGATCCAGGAGGCCTGGTACACTATCGTCATCGAGAGGGCCCTCACCAAGGACCAGATCCTCGAGGCCTACATGAACACCATCTACCTCGGCTTCAACTGCAACGGAGTCGAAGCGGCGTCAGAGGCTTACTTCTCCAAGAGCGTCAAGGATCTCAACCTCATAGAGTGCGCGACCCTCGCCGCGCTTCCGCAGAGCCCCGACAAGAACGCTCTGATCAAGCGCCTCCCGTCCAGCTCCATAGAGGATCCTGACCAGTACGACATCATCGAGAGGGACGACACCTGGACCCTCGTCTACAACAACGGCGCCGAACAGAGGCGCGACCTCGTGCTCTGGTACATGCACGACCAGGGCAAGATCACCGACGAGGAGTACAGCGCCGCGCTCGCGGGCAGCGTGCGCGAGTTCATCAAGCCCGGCGGAAACGCGATGACCGAGGCCTCGACCTCCTACTTCTCCGACTACGTCATTGACAAGGTCATGGCCGATCTGCAGAACAAGCTCGGCTACACCAGAGAGCAGGCCAGCAAGATGGTCTACAGCGGCGGCCTCGTGATCAACTCCACCCTGGATCAGAGCATCCAGGACATCGTCGAGGACGTCTACTCCGTGGACTCCAACTTCGCCGACGTCAACATGAACACGCTCCTGCGCGACCGCGCCGGCAACATACTCTACGACCGCGGCAACCTCACCGTTGCCCGCGCGTCCGGGATCTACGCCGACCCCGCCGACATCATGGTCTACAGCAAGGCCAGCTACTTCGACGCGAACGGCAACTTCAGGCTCGCTCCCGGAGAGTTCGAGTGGACCTCCGACGGATCGCTCAAGATCTTCAAGGGCAAGCGCCTCAACATCTACAAGACCACGGTCCAGGGCGCTACCGATTACTCCGTGGAGTTCAAGGGGCTCTACGAGATAGAGGACAAGAAGTTCTACTACTACAGCGGCGGATACTGGAACATCCCGGCTTCCTACAAGGACCGCGACGCTGAGGGCAACCTCATACTCTCCGCGCAGTATTTCCTCGACAAGCCTGAAGCCTTCGTTCGAAACGATGACGGTTCCCTGACTCTTGACCATATGTACTTTACGGTCAACGAAAGGATCATCGAGCCGCAGTCCGCGATGGTCATCATCCAGCACGGCAACGGCCACATCGTGTCCATGATAGGCGGCCGCGGCATCGAGGGCAGGAGGCTCTTCAACAGGGCGACCTCGCCCAGGCAGCCCGGCTCCTCGATCAAGCCGCTCGCGGTCTACTCCTCCGCTCTCCAGGCGGGAGCCGATGGGCTCGGCAACTTCACCGTTGCGATGCCCATTGACGACATTCCCATCGCCCAGGGCGGCAAGCTCTGGCCGAAGAACTGGTACGTCGGCTACCGCGGCTTCCAGAACATGAGATACGCGGTCGAGCAGTCCACCAACACCTGCGCGGTCAACCTCTTCCTGCAGCTCGACACCAACATGGTCGTCCAGAACCTGCAGAACATGGGCATCACCAGCATAGTCACTACCGGAGCCTCCAACGACCTCAACGCCGCGGCTCTGGCGCTGGGCGGAATGACCCGCGGCATCTCCCCGCTCGAGATGGCGGGCGCCTACTCTACCTTCGGCAACTACGGCACCTACATCGAGCCGGTCTGCTACACGACGGTCACCAACAGGCGCGGAGACGTCATACTCAGCGCGGATCCCATCACCCACAAGGTATACGACGAGGCGGTCGCCTCGCTGATGCTCGACATACTCAGGACCACCGTCACCAACGGACTCTCGAGCAACGCCAAGCTTAGCTCCCAGCCCTCCGTGGGCAAGACCGGAACCACCTCCGACTCCTACGACCTCTGGTTCTGCGGCCTCACTCCGCAGTACACCGGAGCGGTCTGGATGGGCAACGACATGAACGTCGAGCTCCGCCAGGCGAGCTCCATCTCGGCGTCGGTCTGGGCCAAGGTCATGGAGAAGGTCGGCGCTATGGACGAGCGCGGAAGCTTCGAGATGAGAGGCGAGTTCGTCACCATGACGGTCGACCGCAGGTCGGGCAAGCTCGCCACCGAGACCACCAACCTCGACGGAAGGAACAACCTCATCACCGAGAAGTTCATCAAGGGCACCGAGCCCTCCGAGGCCGACGATTCCCACAAGATCAAGGAGGTCTGCTCCTACAGCGGATATCTCGCGACCCCGATGTGCGCCGAGTACGGTCTGTCGACCTTCAAGGTCACGACCACGAGGCCTTGCGGGAGCTCGCTCGAGAAGTACGTCATAGAAAACCTCCGCTCCAGGGGAGGCGGCTTCCTGCTCACCCCCGCGAGCGTGGCTGATTCGGCCTACGACACCCCGGACTACTACTGTCCGTATCACAACCCCGATACCAACGCCTATCCGGTGTCGCCGTACTTCATGTCCGTGCACGCCGAGGACCTCGCCAACTACACCATGCCCGACAAGCCCGTCGAGCAGGACGGAGAGGGCGGCGAGCAGGGCAGCTCCGGACCGCAGGGCACCAGCGGCGCTCCGCAGGGAACCACCGGCAATCCGACCGTAGTGGTGCTCAACGACGGAGGCGGTGACGACGATTACGACATCCCGCCCGAGGGCAGCCTCATCCCCGAGAACCGTCCGGCGACCTGATCGCCGTCAGGGCTGCCGCGGGCATCGCGAGATCCGGCCCCGCAGGCCGATACGCGACATAGAGCGAGATTGCAGCGCCTCTTCGGAGGCGCTGTTTTAGTTGACGCTTGCTGGAAAATATTGTAATATCGCTTTGACAGGCAGCGGGCGACTGCCGCATGAAGAGACCATTGCTCATCCTGCTCTACGCGCAGATCCTCGGGATACTGCTCGCGTATTACAGCGAGATAAGGCCCTGGCAGCTCTGCGCGGCGGCGTCCGCCGCCGTTTTGCTTATCGTGAGATCATCGGCGGGAGGCGTGCGCGGCTTCCTCTGGGCCGGCGGCCGGCGCGGTCCTCTACCGTCCGGCGGCAGGCGCACGGCCATACTGCTGCTCGCTGCCGCGGCCTTTCTCGCGGGAGGCCTGAGGATGAGCTTCGAGCGGGGGCGCGGCACGGCGTTTCTCAGCGCCCGGGAGATCGAGGCCATGAGGGAGGGCGCTGAGGGTCCGGTGTTCAGCGTCTCCGGTACGGTGTACAGGAGCGAGCTCAGGGACGGTTATACAGCCCTGTGGGTGAAGGCGGACAGCTTTTCGGGAGCAGGAGGGGATACGCGAGGCATCGACGCGGGCGGCGGCTATGGCGGGGAAGGCGGCAGCTCCGGGCAGGCTCTTTCAGCCCGCGGCGAGAGGCTTCTCGTCAGACTGTATATCGAAGACGAGAGGACCGCGAGGGATCTCGCGGGCAGGCGCGTGGAGCTCACGGGGACCGCGGAGCTGCCTTCGGGCGTGAGGAATCCCGGCGGCTTCGACTACGCCAGGTATCTTAAGGCGAGGGGAGTGCGGGTCATGCTCCGGGTGAGCCGCTTCCGCTTCGCGGCGGGAGGAGTGGAGCTTCACGTCATCCACCGGATATCGCTGCTGAAGGGGAGCTTCTTCGAAGCCGTCAGGCCTTACCTCCGCGAGGACGAGTTCCCGGTGCTCACGGCGGTGCTATTCGGGGAGAAGAGCTACATGGAGGACGGCCAGCTCTCAGAGTACAGAGCTTCCGGGATATCCCACGTGATGGCGGTCTCCGGCTTACACGCGGGGCTCGTCTACGCCTCCGTCTCCGCGCTGCTCAGGGGCAGAAGGGGCGCGGGAAGCACTGCGGCGGCGCTCGCGGTGCTCGCGCTCTACGCAGCTGCGTCCGACTTCTCGGTCTCGGTGCTGAGGGCGGCATCGATGATAGCCCTGCACCTCGCGTCCTTCCATCTCAGGCGGCGCTACGACCTGGTATCGGCCGCCGCGCTTTGCTGCTTGGTCTTCACGCTCGCATCGCCCTACACGGTCTTCGACAGCGGCTTTCAGCTGTCCTTCGCCGCGGCCTATTCCATAGGGATCGCGCTGCCGAGGGCGGAGCTCGCGCTCATACGCGAGAGCGACGAGAGGAAGAGTGATCTGCTCTATCGCGCAGGAAGCATCGCGATGCCGTGCCTGATGATACAGATGGGGATGCTTCCTCTGCTGTGCTTCGACTTCCTGCGCCTCTCTCCCGCGTCGCTCGCCGTGAACCCTCCGGCCGTCGCTGCGGCTGCGCTGGAGCTGCCTCTCGGCCTGCTCGCCTTTACAGCGCACGCGGCGAGGCTCGTCTCGGACAGGGCGGGGCTGGGTGCATTGTCCCTTGTCCTGCGGCTGCTCTTCGCAGGGCTCACGGGCAGCCTATCGCTCGGGGCGCGCTTCCTCAACGCCCTGAGCCGCTTCTCAGCCGGCCTCGCGCGCGACGTCCCGGCGCCTCCCCCGGGGCTTCTCATGCTGTGGTACCGCGGCTTCTTCT
>JAEEGL010447481.1_pt1 | contig 10632 bp, 8 predicted proteins | sample 9134231 | NCBI WGS metagenome assembly JAEEGL01 (sample SAMN16246548, study PRJNA631951) | gut metagenome | biome: gut microbiome; feature: rumen; material: fiber-attached | host: Bos | place: Iran: Karaj | collected 2018-10 | reverse complement strand
TTGCCGCGTACGAACGGGTAGCGTCCGGGCAGGGCGGTGGTCGTCGGGAAGTTTTCTACGTCTTCCCTCAGATAGAACGGCTGCACGGAGAATCCTTCGTTCGTGCGCCACACCAACTTCTTGTTGAAGTCGGCTCCCTTGAGGTCCACGGTGATTTTGTCCAACCATTCCTGGCGACTCACGGGAGCGAATTCAGAAAAAAGTCTTTCCTTTTTATTTTCCATATTGTAGTAAAAAATAGATGTGTCCAAAGATTCGTTTTGACGGCCCCAAAGTTACGAAAAACGCCGGACAGCGACGCTGTGTTTTCTCTTCTTTTTCTTCCTATTATTAAAAAATAATGCGTTTTCACCGGCTCCATGCCGTTCTCAAGGCGTGGAAATGACAGGTCGGGATGGCAGTTGCCCTCCAGCCGCGACGGGAGTCCGACGGCCCGCGTGAAGAGCAGCGGAGGGCTAATTCGCGCAACGGCGGGGGTACATATAAATTCCAACTCCGTTTTCGTCGCGCCTAAATCCGATTTAGTGATTTTCATCTGCGTTTTCGTTCCGTTGTTCCGGCGCATGGCCGTGGAGGGCCGCCCCGGCGGCTGTTGCGGCCAAACAAAGAGACGTCCGGCTTTCCAACCGTGGAAAGCGGGACGTTGTTGTCTGGGAAAAGGACTGTCGGTATGCTTAGTCGTAATCGGCCACGACTTCATTGACAAACGCCACCATGGGCTGTGCCGTGCGGCAGAGGTCCTCCGTGTGGTCCAGCCAGGCGTCGCCCTCGAAGAAACTGTCGCTTACCCGTTGCCACACCAGGTAATCCTTCATTCGCAGATACTCTATCAGGTCGCTGTCGCGGTCGAACCCTTTGGGTGCCGTCTTGAGCCGCATCATGCCGAATCCTTTCTCGTCCAGTTGCTCAAAATCCCAGTTGCCCGAGCCTGGCCGGCCGAAGTACTTCAGGAATTTCCGGTTCTCTACCGTCTTGCGCCACTCGTCGGGGCGGCCCATTATGTCCTGCCGGCAGGCGGTCAGAATGTTCGTCGGCAGCCAGGGCGTGCCGATGGCCACCAGACATTGTCCCGGCTGCATGTGCAGGTAATAACCGCCGCGGATGCTCTTGCGGCCGCGCTCGCAGATGTAGGCCGAGATGTGGCGTTTGTAGGGTGACTTGTCCGTAGAGAAGCGGATGTCGCGCTGGGGCCTGTAAACGCAGTCGTGGGCCACCACATGGGCCACGCTGGGGTCGAACGCCCCGATGCGCCCGATGAGTTGCTGCACACCGGCCTCAAAGTCGTCGCGGCAGGCCAGATACTCGTCCTTATGGGCCTTGAACCACTCGCGCTCGTTGTGCTCCGCGAGCGCCGCGAGAAACTGGATGATACGTTTTGCTTGCATGGCCGTTTACCCTTCAAGTGCCTGGCGGAGGTCGTCGATGATGTCGTCTTTGTCTTCAATGCCCACGCTGAGACGCATGAGGTCGGGGGCAATGCCGGCCTGTTGCAGCTGTTCGTCGCTGAGCTGGCGGTGGGTGTGGCTGGCGGGATGGAGGATGCAGGAACGTGCGTCGGCCACGTGGGTGACGATGGCGATGAGGCGCAGACGGTCCATGAAGGCCACGGCGTCGTCGCGGTTGCCTTTCAGCCCGAAGGCCATGACGCCGCAGGTGCCGCCGGGCATGTATTTCCGGGCCAGTTCGTGGTTTTTTGTGCCGGGCAGTCCGGGATAGGTCACCCAGGCCACGCGGGGATGTTGCTGCAGGAATTCGGCCACGGCCTGGGCGTTGCGGCAGTGCTGCTGCATGCGCAGGTGAAGGGTCTCGAGACCAACGTTGAGCAGGAAAGCGTTCATGGGTGAGGGGATGCTGCCGAGGTCGCGCATGAGCTGGGCCACGAGTTTGGTGGTGTATGCCAGTTTGCCGAATTGTTTGGTGTAGGTCAGCCCGTGGTAGCTCTCGTCGGGCGTGGTGAGTCCGGGGAAGCGTTCGGCATGGGCGTCCCAGTCGAAGTTGCCGCTGTCCACCACGACGCCGCCAACGGTAAGGGCGTGGCCGTCCATGTATTTGGTGGTGGAGTGGGTCACGATGTCAGCTCCCCACTCGAAGGGACGGCAGTTGATGGGGGTGGCGAAGGTGTTGTCGATGATGAGGGGCACGCCGTGACGGTGGGCGATGGCGGCGAAGCGCTCGATGTCGAATACCTGCACGCCGGGGTTGCTCAGTGTCTCACCGAAGAGGCACTTGGTGTTTGGCCGGAAGGCGGCTTCTATTTCGGCGTCGTCGGCATTCTGGTCGATGAAGGTGCATTCGATGCCCAGTTTGGGCAGGGTGGTGCCGTAGAGGTTGTAGGTGCCGCCGTAAACGGTTTGCGAGCAGATGATGTGGTCGCCGGCTCCGGCGATATTGATGATGGCGAAGAGTGAGGCGGCCTGTCCGCTGGAGGTGAGCACGGCCCCCACGCCGCCTTCGAGGTCGGCTATCTTGCTGGCTACGCAGTCGTTGGTGGGGTTGGCCAGCCGGGTGTAGAAGTAGCCGTTGTCTTTCAGGTCGAAGAGGTCGGCCATCTTGTCGCTGTCGTCATATTTGAAGGTTGTGCTCTGGTAGATGGGGAGCACGCGGGGTTCGCCGTTCTTGGGCTTCCAGCCGCTTTGCACGCATTTGGTTGCTTGTTTCATTTGTTCCTTAGTTTTTATAAATCGGGTTGTTACTTTACTATATATACAACGACGGACACGTCTGTCGGTTCAAGGGTGACAAGCGTGTCCGTCGCGTCTGTATTCAGTCCGGGGTAATCCTTGTGACAGATTTAGTCGAGCAAAGATACCAATTTTTCTTCATTCCGCACGAGGTTGGCGGCATAAAGTTGGTCACCGGTGCGCCAGCGCGGATGGTCGCGTTGTTCGGCCAGATAGGCTGCGCGCCAGGGATTGAGCTCTTCAAGAGTCATCATCTCGTCGCGATGGCAGGTGCTCTTGAGTCGGCGCTCGTTCCATTCGGCCAGGGGGCAGAGCCCGTTGCCGTCGGGTGAGGGCACGGCCAGGTAGGGCAGATGTTTGCCGTCGCTCCATACGGTCACGGGGCACAGTCCGTTGGTTTTGGTGCTCTCGGCCGTTTGCTCCGTGGCGGGTGTTTTGTCGCAATCGCAGGTGCAGTTGCATTCGTCGTCCGTGTCGCCGGAGGGGATGCTGTCCACCTGTGTGAGTTCCACGCGGGTCACTCCGCGACTGACCATGCCGAGCTGCTTGGCGGCGGCGTAGGAGAGGTCGATGATGGCCCGGCTGAAGGGTCCACGGTCGTTTACTTTGACGTAAACTACCTTGTCATTGCTCAGGTCGCGCACCTTGAGGATGGTGCCGAATGGGAGCGTGCGATGTGCGCATGTGAGGCTGTCGTTGTGTAGCAGTTCGCCGCTGCTGGTCTTGCGGCCGTGCCAGCGCTTGCCATAGTGTGTGGCCTTGCCTATCTTGTGGTATTGCCCGAAGGAGGCGCAGGCGAACACGAGCATGCACATCATCAGAATAACAATGCGTATTCTCTTCATTTGTTACAGTTTCTGGCGGGAACTGACTCGCGCGCCGTGGTGGTGCGGAGAAGCCTGCGGACGAGGGACGGAGACGGTCGCGTCTCGGTGGGTGTGCCTCTGAAGATGGTGCAGGTATGACGCTTCCCGTCATGTTTGCGATGCAAAGGAAATACTTTTTTCTGAAATGAGCAAATTTTAGTGTGTTAAAAGTGAACAAGATAGCCGTTTTGAGGGGTTGTTTTGACCTCTTTCCGGCTGTTTCCGGAGCCAGGCGCCATGTGGGGTAAAACCTTTGTTCATCGCCGGTTTCCGTGACCGAACGGGTGTAGGGAAGAGGGATTTATGAATTATTAACACTTGACTGTGCTCTCTGACAGGTTTCTTGTGATTTCGACGGGGCAATCCGGTCTTTTACGAGACCAGTTGACGTGGGCAAAGGTCGGACTTCGGAAAGTTGAGGCGCCGTTTCGTTTTTCCGAGGCGCCGTTTCGTCATCGCGAGCCGTCAGTCTGGCCGTGGAGATGCCGGTATGTTGAAAAACCAACTGCGTTTTCGTCGGCACTAAATCGGATTTAGGCCCGTCTGACTCCGTTTTCGTTTCCCAAATGGCGTAAAAAGCGTGGACGTCTGCGGCCTGTTGGCGGGCATGTCGGCAAATTGTATTAACTTTGCACCGTAAAATGACAGAAAAGCCGCCGCATGAAAATAGGTAAGATAGATTTGGGCGAGCGTCCGGTGCTCTTGGCGCCCATGGAGGACGTGACAGACATTGGTTTCCGTCTGCTCTGCCGCCGGTTGGGGGCTGCCATGGTCTATTCCGAGTTTGCCTCGTGCGATGCCCTGACGCGGATGGTGCCCGGCACGTTGCGCAAATTGCGCGTGAACGACGAAGAGCGGCCTGTGGCCATACAGATATACGGCAAGGATCCTGCCGCCATGGCCGAAGCCGCCCGCATCGTGGTGGCCGAGTCGCATCCCGACGTGCTCGACATTAACTTCGGTTGTCCCGTGAAGCGCGTGGCAGGCAAGGGCGCCGGTGCGGGCCTGCTGCAGAACGTGCCGCTGATGCTCGAAATTACCCGTGCCGTGGTGGACGCCGTCGATGTGCCCGTGACGGCCAAGACACGTTTGGGATGGGATCAGAACCACCTGATCATAACCGAACTGGCCGAGCAGTTGCAGGACGCCGGCGTGCAGGCTCTGACCATTCACGGCCGCACGCGGTCGCAGATGTACAAAGGGGAGGCCGACTGGACGCTCATCGGTGAAGTGAAGCGCAATCCGCGCATGAAAATACCTATTGTAGGCAATGGCGACATCACCAGCGGTGAGCAGGCCCGGCAGGCTTTTGAACGCTACGGGGTGGACGCCGTCATGGTGGGGCGCGCCTCATTCGGGAAGCCGTGGATATTCAAGGAAATCCACGATGCCCTCCATCCCGAAGAGCCTGTGACCGGCAATGATGCCGTGGAGAGTGACTATGCTCCGATGACGCCCGACTGGATGCTTGACGTGCTGAAAATGCAGGTGCGCCAAAGCATCGAACGTATAGACGAATACCACGGCATCCTCCATATCCGCCGTCACCTGGCCGCCACCCCGCTGTTTAAGGGTATTCCAAACTTCCGCGACCACCGCATTGCCATGCTGCGGGCGGAGACCGAGGCGGAACTCTTTGAACTGATGGAACAGACGCGGCCGCTGATAAACCATAACCCCGAAGAGTGACAACAAAAGGATGAAGCGCGCGGCCAAATGGGTTTGGATGGTTTTATTGCTCGTTTCGTGTCAGAACGGGTTCAAGACTGTCGTGCTGCTGCCCCATACCCCGGTGAAGGACCAGGGCGAGTGGCCGGCCGGCTGGATTTACGCCACCCTCTCGCTGGTTGAGAGCGAACGTATCCTTGCCGGTGACTCGCTGGAACTCTCGGCCACCTACCTGATACGCCGTCGGGTGGAGCAACTGTGCCGCGCGGGACAGCCCTTCCCTCGTTTTGAAGGCCGGCCGATGGATTGCCTGCATCTGTTGGAAGAAGGAGCCTTGCTTTATGCCGTGTTTCGTCCCACTCCGAAGTGGAGCTGGCGTGAATGTAAACGCGCTCTGGCCACGGGAGATATGGCGACGGTTCTCGATACAGGTTTCTCCTATGTGCCCCGCCTGGTGACGCTTTATGGCACTACCTACACGCCGCTTGACCTGGCTCGTTCCCTCTATGTGGAGGATGCATACGTGGAACATCGGTTCCCGTTCGATGACATTGGTCGCGAGCGCATTGTCCGGCAGATGGACTCGGTTTTGAGAAAGGGGCACTCGCTTGTGTGGACGGGCAAGAATCACAGTATGCATGTCATTGGCATGGCGAAGCGGGCCGGACAACATTATTTTATATGCAAGGATTCTCACGGCACGGCTCATGAAGGTGGACTAAAATATCTTTCGGATGACTTTATAATACGTTTTACTGAATCGTTGCTGTGGCATAAATAAAATGGGACTTTTTATCAGAAAACCGATAGACCTCCTGCTTGACGAAGCCCGTCAGCAGGGCAATGGCAGTTTGCGCCGCGTGCTGGGCCCTGTCAGCCTCATCGCCATGGGAGTGGGCGTCATTGTGGGCGCGGGCCTTTTCTCCATTACCGGATTGGTGGCCGCCAATTTCAGTGGCCCCGCCATCACTTTGTCTTTTGTAATTGCAGCCCTGTGCTGCTGCTTCGCCGGGCTGTGTTATGCCGAGTTTGCCTCGATGATACCCGTGGCCGGCAGCGCCTATACCTACAGCTATGCCACAATGGGCGAGCTGGTGGCGTGGGTTATCGGTTGGGACCTGGTTCTGGAGTACAGTGTGGCGGCCACAACGGTGAGCATCAGTTGGAGCCGCTATGTGGTGAGTTTCTTTGACAGCGTGGGCATTGCGTTGCCGCAGGCGCTGACGGCGTGCCCGTGGGACGGCGGCGTGATGAACGTGCCGGCCTTCCTCATTGTGGTGCTTATGAGTCTGTTTCTGATTGTCGGAACGAAGGAAAGTTCCGTCCTGAATGCCATTATTGTGTTCCTTAAAATATCAGTCATCATCCTGTTTGTGGTGCTCGGTTGGAGATATATCAACAACGACAACTACCATCCGTACATCCCTGCCAACACAGGCACGTTCGGCGAGTTCGGCTGGTCGGGCATCCTGCGCGGGGCTGCCATCGTCTTCTTTGCTTTCCTGGGCTTCGACAGCGTGAGCACCATGGCGCAGGAGACGCGCAACCCGCGCCGCAACATGCCCGTCGGTATCCTGGGCTCGCTGGCTGTGGTACTGGTGCTATACCTGGCTTTCTCTTATGTTATGACAGGCGTGGCCCATTACACGATGTTCAGCGGTCAGGACGGCATTGCTCCCGTGGCGGTGGCCATAGCCCAAATGGGTGAAACGGGCCCTGACGGCGTGGTCGTGCCGGCCTATCCTTGGCTCAACCGCGCCATTCTGCTGGCCATATTGGTGGGTTACTGCAGCGTTATCATGGTCACATTGTTGGCGCAGAGCCGCATTTTTCTCAGCATGAGCCATGACGGGCTGTTGCCTCCGTTCTTCAGCCGGATACACCCGCGTTTCCGCACCCCGGCCCACAGCAATATGCTCTTCATGGTGGCCGTGGGCTTGTTGGCGGCATTCGTGCCTGCCGGCGTGGCGGGCGAAATGACGAGTATAGGCACGCTGTTTGCCTTTATACTGGTATGTGCCGCCGTTCTCATTGTCCGCAAAACCATGCCTGAGCATGAGCGGGCTTTCCGGGTGCCTCTGGTGCCGCTGATACCGATTCTGGGCATTGTGACCTGTTTCATTGTCATGATTTCCCTGCCACCCGACACATGGATACGTCTTATCGTGTGGATGCTGGTCGGACTGGACATTTACATCAGTTACGGCGTGCACCATAGCCGGCTCGAACCCTACCGCGGCCGCCATGGCCAGTTGTCGCTCAACCTTTGCGGTGTGGCCATTTCAGTATTCTGCTGCCTGACAGGATTGTGGCATCAGCATGCGGCGGGGTGGGACAGCAGCAAGACACTGCTGGCCGTGGCCTTTGCTTTCGGTGTGGTCCACTTGGGCTTCTATCTGTGGCGCATGTGGCGACACACACCCGTGTCGGGCCATCTGTAGAGTAAGAAAAGAGAATTGCGGCTGTGCTGACGCGCGTCTTCCTGAACGAAAACGGAGTTGGTCGGGCCTAAATCCGATTTAGTGCCGACGAAAACGCCGTTGGTTTTTCAGAAGTCAAACTCGGTTACGCCGAGGTCCGGCCTTTGCGCGACGAAGCGGTGTTTCAAAATTCCGAAGTCCGACCTTTGAGGAACCTACCCGCTCCGGGCCTCCGTTTGACGCTTGTTCACCCCGAAACACCAGTTATGATATCTTTTTAAGGTAAAAACATGAGAAAAGTAGTGGATTTCTGCTGCTAGATCGAAAAGAAATATGTAATTTTGCATGGTAATGTGAATTATAGACAAAGTTTTTGGCAAAAAATTAACTAACAACCATTTCAGATGAAAAGTATAACTCGATTGATGGCAGCTGCTGCTGTTGTGATGCTTGTATTTGCCTCGTGTGTGTCGAACAAGGAAATGACTTACTTGCAGGGAGTGGATCAAATGTACTCCACGCCCCAAAGCATTGACAAGGACTTCGGGCTTGTGATTCAACCCGACGACGAATTGGCTATCTCCATAACATCAAAGACGAAGGAACTCATTGATGAATTTAACAACAACGTGGTTATCAAGAGCGGAAGCTCCAGTGCATCAACTGGTGGTCAATCGGCTGGCATGATGTATTTCTACGTCGGCAAAGACGGCACGATAGATTTCCCCATACTTGGACGAATTAGCGTTAAGGGCCGCACCATCTATCAGGTAGCCTCTGACTTGGAAAACCAGATTCGTGCCAGCCACATCAAGGATGCCCAGGTAACGGTAAAAATCATGAGTTTCAAAGTGACCGTGATGGGAGCAGTGAAGAGTCCCGGTACACAGGAGTACACAGGCCAGCGGCTGACCCTGCTTGAAGCCCTTGGCCGCGCCGGTGACCTTAACAACACCGCGGTTCGCAAAAGTGTGCTGATTATGCGCGAGGAAAATGGTGTGCGGGCCACGTATCGCGTGGACCTGACCGATCCGAAATCGGTGTTTGAGTCGCCAGCCTACTATTTGCAGCAAAACGATATGATATACGTGGAATCCAACAAGGCAGAGAAGGTGAAAGGCAGTACCAGCTACACCTATCTCACGGTGATAGGCACGATGGTCAGCACCGTGGCCTCACTGGCAGCCTTGGTCGTAACCCTGACGAAATAATACGGTAATATGACAGAGAATAATATTGAATTACAGCAGCTGCAGGCGCAGCAAATGCAGGAGAAAGAAGACGATCTCGACATCTTTGCCATCCTGCAATACTGTATCGTAGTCTTCCTGCGTAACCTGAAATGGTATATCCTGGCCGTCCTGTTGTGTCTGATTGTGGCCTTCTTCTATCTGAAGAAGCAACAACGCGTGTACAGCCAGTACGCCACAGTGCTGATAGATAGTCAGAACGGTGGGGGCAAGAGTTCATCGCTCGAAGCCCTGAAGCAGTTGAACGGCGTGCAGGTGACGGACAACCTGAAGAACGAAATCTTTGTCCTCAAGTCACGCCGGCTGATGGGATTGGTCGTGGACAGCCTGAATCTTGATGTGAGCTATTCCACGACGGTCGGCCTGACCCCGGTGTCGCTCTACCAGTACCGTCCGTTCACAGTTACATTCCTTTCGCCCTATGCCGGCTACGTCAGCTTCCGTGCCGATGTCATCTCGCCCAATAGCATTAAAATCTCAGATATGCATGTCGGCGGCGAAGCCATCGACTTCAATCAGGAAGTGAAGTATGGCGCAGAAATAAAAACACCTGCCGGAAAAATGAAAATAACGAAAGCCGATGACCGCAATAACTATGTGGGCAAGACGGTGCAGGTGACGCGCACCAGCCGTGAAGGTGCCATTGGCCGTTTTGCCGGAAGCATCGGTGCCAACATCGTGGATGACAATGCCAGCCTTATCGCACTTTCATGCCGTGATACCAATGTGGAACGCGCCAAGGCCATTTTGGGCACGTTGCTTGCCGTTTACAAATACGACATCATCAACTCCAAGAACAGTGTGGCCAACAACACGGCCAAGTTCATCGACCAACGTATCGGCATCATCGGTTCGGAATTGAGCGATGTGGAAAACAAGTTGGCCCAGTACAAGCAAGCCAACCAGATTGTCGATTTCAGTACAAATGCCCAAAACTATTTGCAACAGAGCACAGCCGCTCAGCAACAGGCCAACCAGATACAGACTCAGTTGAGTGTGGCCAAGTATCTGAGCGACCATGTCAACAACGCCTCCAATGAGAAAGGTCTCATACCCGACCTTTCCGGCTTAGGAAACACCAGCCTGCAGACACAGATTGCCCAGTACAACGATCTGGTGCTCCAGTATCAGCGCTTGGCAGAGAATTCTTCGAGTGCCAGCAGCGTGGTGGCAGAGCAGGAGCGAAACATCAATGCTCTGCAAGGAGCCATCCGTTCTTCATTGGACAACTATATGAATTCATTGAAGCTTCAGCTGAACCGTGCCCAAGCCATCGGAGGACAATTCCAAGGTGCCATGGCCGGTATTCCTCAAAAGGAAATTCAGGCTCTTGACATCGGCCGTCAGCAAACCATCAAGGAAGCTCTTTATACCTATTTGTTGAATAAGCGTGAGGAGGTGGCTCTGCAACTGGCCATCAACGAGGCCAACATGCGTGTGGTTGAAGACCCCTATGGCTCCACAGCCCCCATTTCGCCGAACAGTCGCACGGCTTACCTGATTGCCCTCGTGATAGGTTTGCTCATTCCGACCCTTATTCTGTGGGCACGCATCCAGATGAATACGTTGGTGCGCGGACGTAAGGATGTTGAGGACAACCTGAGCGCCCCGATTGTTGGAGAAATCCCCGAATGGGTAGACGATGAGAACGAGCAGAAGATGCTGACGAAAAAGGATAACGGCAAATCCATTTCCGAAGCCTTCCGCGTGCTGCGTTACAGTCTGAACTTTGTCATGAAAGACGGCG